>Ga0073902_10001838_pt1 | contig 11338 bp, 9 predicted proteins | sample KloWWTmeKNB19Kit_FD_66667 | JGI IMG/M metagenome (GOLD analysis project Ga0073902, IMG submission 66667) | Active sludge microbial communities from Klosterneuburg, Austria, studying microevolution and ecology of nitrifiers - Klosterneuburg... | ecosystem: Engineered > WWTP > Aerobic digester >...
CCCTTTTTGTACGCTTTCCAAGCCGCAGTAGCATTGCTCCCCATTGCATTGGTGGATAGAAAGAAGACGTTGCCATATCCGCCGGTGCATAGTAGAACTGCATGGCCGAAGTGTCGCTCCAGCTTGCCGGTGATTAGATCCCGGGCTATGATGCCACGGGCTACTCCGTCTATCTTGACGACTTCGAGCATCTCATGGCGAGCATACATCTGTACTTTGCCCATGCCGACCTGCCGCTCCAGAGCTGAATATGCACCCAGCAGTAATTGCTGACCGGTCTGGCCGGCTGCATAGAATGTCCTCTGTACCTGTGTGCCGCCGAAAGAACGGTTGCTCAGCAAGCCACCGTACTCACGTGCGAAGGGTACGCCCTGTGCCACGCACTGGTCGATGATGTTGCCACTGACCTCAGCCAGTCTATATACGTTCGCCTCACGGGAGCGGTAGTCGCCTCCTTTGACTGTATCATAAAACAGACGATAGACACTATCGCCATCATTTTGGTAGTTTTTCGCTGCATTGATGCCACCCTGAGCGGCGATGCTGTGTGCGCGGCGGGCGCTATCCTGAAAGCAGAAGACCTTTACTTTGTACCCCAGCTCGGCCAGGGTAGAGGCAGCTGAGGCGCCGGCTAAACCGGAACCGACCACGATTACCTCCAGATGTCTTTTATTGCTGGGATTGACGAGATGAATGGACGATTTGTATTTGGTCCATTTATCTTCAATGGTTCCCTCCGGAATTTTTGCGTCTAACTTCATTGGTGCAAAATTTATTTTGACCTCCTAAGGAGGAATTGATTAGTTATGTTGGAAATAGAAGACAATCGGTATGATGGCAAAACCCAAACAGACTATTATAGAGTATGCAAGTCCGAGAAAGCGTAATATGCTCGTATATTTCTTATTATGAACGCCTAGCGTACGGAAAGCACTGTAGAAGCCATGTGAAAGGTGAAAAAATAATACCACCATTGAAAAGAGGTAAAAGGCTACAATCCACCATTGGGAGAAAGAAGCTGCTACCGCATTATACAGATTGCCATCAGGTACCTGACCTGCGTATTTATATTTCCACCAAAAATCCTTCATATGGAGGATGATAAAAAATAAAATTAAAGAGCCCAATAGAGCCATATTAGTAGCTGCAAATTTTTTGTTTCCCTGATAATTCTTAGTATATCGAACTTCGCCACGTGCTTTGCGGTTTTTGAGGGCAAATGCAATCCCCTGCACAGCGTGAAGCAATATAAAGAAGTACAGACCGAATGAAATCACCTCAATTATCACATTGTGTGACATGAAGTGCGCATATCGGTTGAACGCCTCTCCGCCGTCATTCATCAGTAACTGCAGATTGCCTATGAGGTGAATCACCAGGAAAAGTATAATAAACAAGCCGGTCAAGCTCATGACGAACTTTTGGCCTATTTTGGAGGTAATAAATGTTGAAAACCAGCTCATTCAGGTCTATATTTAATGTAGTGCAAAAGTATTAACAAAGTAAAGCAAAGTGAAATTTAACTCGTACTATTCCTTATTTATATCTATTCTAAGTAATGAATTTATTTTTCTTGATATGTAACAGTAAAATAGAGATTTAATGTACTTTTATTTCCCCAAACACATTATTCCATCAATTTTTTAAAATAATAAAATGAAAAGACTGATTCCTTTAGCCTTCATGGGTAGCTTATTGCTTTTATTCATGAGTAATAAGAATGGCCGCGCTAAGGTAGGCGGAGAAGGTAATACCGGTGCACCGGGTGACAAGAGTTACTTTTGTTCTGATTGTCACAAGGATAATACCTATAGCATCACGCCCGAACTGACTATTGCTGATACAAATGGAGTGGCAGTGACTTCGTATTTCCCGGGCCAAACATATCAGATCACACTTAAAATAAAGCCGGATGGAATGACCGTACCGGCTGTGTATGGTTTTCAAATGATCGGGCTGGAGGATAAGACCAATACTCCGCTAAATGGATTTTTGAATCCGGTGGCCGGGACTCAGCTAACTGTACTTAAGAACAGACAGTATGCGGAACATTCGAAACCCAGTGCGTCCAATATCTTTCTCATCAACTGGAAGGCGCCTGCTACCAATCTAGGCGATGTAACTTTCTACACAGCGATGGTAGCTGCCAACAACAATGGTGGTAATACAGGTGATAAAGCCATAAAAACCAAAATAACAATTCCGTCTGCTACTAGCTCTACAGATAACCTTGTAGAATCTGTAGTATCCTTCTATCCCAATCCGTTGTATCAGCAACTGAATATTTCCGGAAGCTTCAGCCGGATACCGGTACAAGTCAGAATGACCGATCTACAAGGCAAGGCGCATCTATTCGACTACAAACCCGCTCTGGATGTGAGCAATTGGGCTGCTGGCGTCTATGTGGTTCAGGTATTGGATGCGGAACATAGGGTGATCACCACGCGCAAAATCCTCAAACTGTAAGACATTTTTCGCAAAGTGGAAAGGTTGCTAATAATTGAGCGATAAGAAAATATTAAAGCTTATAGCGGAAAATATATTTCTATCTCATCAATTTATTGGAAATTTTCTATAAATAAGCTCATACCGGAATAAATTCGCTAATTGGTATTTTTAAGAATACTTTGGCAATGAATTAAGGTCAGTTCAAAAAATAGTTGTCGGTACCAAGCATATATATCGGGATGTATTTGGGCTTGAAAAAACTACTGACTAGGATTAAAATACAACAATGGAGTTTATTTAGCGATTTTCCTCGAGCTTACTTACCAATATTAGGAGTGAGAAGGAAATTAATATAACCTATAGTGGAAAATATTTTCCTAAATCACCACTTTAATGGAAATTTTTTGCTATTTTTGTTTGAATTTTCATTTTAGTGGAAAATATTTTATCACATAATCTACAAGAAGTTATTTTTTCTTCGAGTAAATCACAGATTAGCAAGCAAATTTCTAAGTTGGAAAAATCCGGCAAGCTGCGAAAAATAGCTTCCCGCATTTATACGCCTAATTTGGTGGATAGTCCGGAAACAATTATTAGGCGTAACCTTTTTACTATACTGGGTAAGTTGTACTCCGGAGCTCTGCTTAGCCACAGGTCGGCACTAGAGTTTCAGCCCACATCAGCAGGTCATATCTTTCTTACTTATACCTATACTAAAAAAATCAACCTTCCTGGTATTACACTTCGGTTTATGAAAGGTTATGCTCCAATACAAGGTGATAATCGTTTTTCGGGTGATTTATTTGTTTCACAAACTGAAAGGGCATTGCTTGAAAATTTGCAAGAGAGTCGCCAGAAGGGATCCATATCAAAATCGATATCCGTTACTGAAATTGAAAAAAAATTAGAAGATATTATTAGGGTAAAAGGAGAAGCGGGGTTAAATGAGTTTAGAGAAAGAACGAAGGTAATAGCTAATAAAATAGATATGAAAAGTGAGTTTGAGAAATTAAACAAACTCATCGGCGCATTGCTTTCTACTCAACCTTCAAAAATATTATCATCGCCAGTGGCTATTGCAAGGGCATTAGGTAATCCTTACGACCCCATAAGACTAACCTTGTTTGAAAAACTATTTGTAGAATTAGAGCAACGGGAATTTGCAAACATGCCTGAAAGGAATTTAAGTAATCAATCTTTCCACAACTTTGCTTTTTATGAAGCTTATTTTTCCAATTACATAGAAGGAACAGAATTTGAATTGGAAGATGCAAAACGAATAATAGAAACTGACACACCAATGCCAAGCCGCAATGAAGATTCACATGATGTATTGGGTACATACAAACTCGTTAGCAATAAAACTGAGATGAATATTACACCGGCAGATCCAGAACAAATGTTGGAGTTACTATTGTTTCGACATAGCTTCTTATTGAATGCAAGAGAATCAAAGGATCCGGGACGGTTTAAAAATAAAAATAATAGGGCCGGTGAAACGTATTTTGTAGAACACACATTAGTAAAGGGTACACTTATAAAAGGTTTTGACTATTATCAGGCTCTTACACATACTTTTGCTAAAGCAATCTATCTAATGTTTTTAGTTAGCGAAATTCATCCCTTTCTAGATGGCAATGGGCGTATAGCAAGAGTCATGATGAATGCAGAATTAGTAAAAAACAGTCAAACAAGAATTATTATTCCCACTGTTTACCGTGATGATTACTTGGGGGCATTAAGACGGCTTACTCGACAGTACGATCCACTTACTTATATCCGCATGATGCAAAGGGCATGGGAATTTAGTGCAACGATAGTTGGTGATGATATGGACGCTATGGAAAAACATTTGGAAGCAAGTAACGCATTTAAAGAACACGATGAAGCAAGACTTAAAATCTTACTGCATAAAAAGTAGTACCGAGTAGTACGCTAAAATAAATAACATAATTACCAAACATAAAAGATTTATTACTCTTTCAATTTCTCTTGAAATTTTTCAAATTATTCCGGTCAAGAGATGTAACTGGTGATTTTTAAAATCCTCTAGCAACGAAATATTACCTGCAGTTAAAATAGTTGTCAATACTAAGCTGCTTGCAATTTTGAAAATCAAAGCCTAATCGACATACGCTGATCTTAATTTATCTGCGAGCGCTTCTTTGATTGAATCGGAAGTAAAGGCGGCTCTGAGAGCCATCAAGTTGGTGGCGTAGAAATCAGCTTTCTCCCAACCAAAGTACCTGGTTAACTTTTCATATTCCCCAGTGAGATCGATGCCTGTCAGACTGCGATTGTCGGTATTGACACTGAGCTGCATGCCGCTGCGATACAGGCCGTCGATGGGATGCAAGCGATAATAGGGTACCACGTCGAGTTGGACATTGCAGGTGGGACAGAACTCCAGGTGAATTCGTTCTCGGATCAACTTATGTACCAGATCATCATTTTCGATACATCTGACTCCATGACCCAAGCGAGTCGGATTTAGTATATCTAATACTTCAACGACACTTTCTGCTCCTCTGGCTTCGCCACAGTGCGCTGTGCAATTGATCTCAGCATGATGAGCATACTCAAAGGCGATGACGTGGGGTAAGAGTGATAGGTGTTCATTCGAGGCTATGTCAAACCCACATACTCCTTTGTTGCGGTATTTCTCTACGAGGTGGACGGTGTCCATACTCTGGGCGGTGGTAAAGTGACGAAGCGTACACAGTATCAATCCCGCCTGAATGCCATGCTTTTCAATTTCTATTTCGGTCTGAGCAGAGATGATGGAAACTACTTCATCTGCGCTAAGACCTTCCTGAGTATGAAGAAAAGGAGCAAATCGAATCTCTGCGTAGATGACATTATCTGCTTTTAATTGTTTGAAAATATCTTGAACAGCTAATTCTAAGGCTGCTTGAGTCTGCAGTAGTAGCACATATTTCTCAGTATGTGAGAGAAACTCCTCTAGACCCGATATCTTCTCAGGCAATGTATATTCTTCCAGATATTCCTCGTGTGTGATGCCGGGAATTAACTGAGTTATAGCAGATTCACTCAGTGAGCAATCGAGGTGCAGGTGCAATTCAATCTTTGGTAATAAGCGGATACTTTCCAAACTTTCAGGTTGCATATTTCAAATGTAGGGAAAACTTGACTGCTATAAGACTAAAGGCTAAATTCCAAAGACCAAAAAATGACAAGTGACTTGTAAATTCCTGCTAACCACCTAATATGCCCATGTGCTAACATGCAAAAGCGCAAATTGCTAAAGACCAAGAGCGTAGCGCCCCAAAGACTAATCAGCCGAAGGCTGATGTGACAGGTGACAACGTATATCATGAGGGAGCAAGAAGCAAAAGACAACTAGCTAAAGCGCCAACACGCTAAAGCGAAGCACCTCAAAATACGATCAGCCATCGCTCAGATTGTTCTCCTATTATTTTGTTAGGCATACCATTTTGCCTAATTATGTATGGCAATGTGCCTAATTCGCTGATTATTAATGTATTCAGAATAAAAAATATGACGTTTTTGAAGGTCTATGTATTATTTTTCCATCAGTTAAACTTATCTTTGCGCCAAAATTGACAAAGCTTAATGCAACAAATCAGAAATATCGCGATAATCGCCCACGTTGACCACGGTAAAACCACACTGGTTGACAAGATTCTACACCAGACCAATCAGTTCAGAGACAATCAGGCACCGGGTGAATTAATCCTGGACAACAATGACCTGGAGCGGGAGCGTGGCATCACCATCGTATCGAAGAATGTAGCCGTTCGCTACAAAGACGTAAAGATCAATATCATTGACACCCCAGGTCACGCAGATTTCGGTGGTGAGGTAGAGCGCGTACTTAAAATGGCTGATGGTGTTATCTTGCTAGTGGATGCATTCGAGGGGCCCATGCCTCAGACTCGTTTTGTTACTACTAAAGCATTAGCTCTAGGCTTGAAGCCGATCGTAGTTATCAATAAAGTAGATAAAGAAAACTGCCGTCCGGATGAGATTCATGAATTGATCTTCGACCTATTTTATGCACTTGATGCTACTGATGATCAGTTGGACTTCCCTGTTATCTTCGGTTCTTCGAAGCAAGGCTGGATGAGTACAGACTGGCGCAATAAGACAGAGGATATCACCCCACTGCTAGATGCCATCGTCCAGTATATTCCTCAAGCACCTTTCCAGGAAGGTACAGTGCAGATGCAAGTTACTTCACTGGATTATTCACAGTTTGTCGGCCGGATTGCGGTCGGTAGAGTTAGCCGAGGTATAATCAAAGAAAATATGCCGGTGACACTATTCAAAAGAAATGGGGCACAAACTAAGAGCCGGGTAAAGGAACTATACACATTTGAAGGATTAGGTAAAGTGAAAACTACCGAAGTTCGTTCTGGAGATATCTGCGCTATAGTAGGTATAGAAGGGTTCGAGATTGGAGACACTATCTGTGATTTTGAAAATCCGGAACCATTGGAAGGTATTCACATAGATGAGCCTACTATGAACATGCTGTTCACTATCAATAATAGTCCCTTCTTCGGTAAGGAAGGTAAATTTGTAACCTCACGTCACATCCGGGATCGATTGATCAAGGAGACTGAGAAAAATCTGGCTCTGAGAGTAGAGGATACTGAATCACCCGAAGCATTCATGGTATTTGGAAGAGGAATTCTTCACCTATCTATTTTGATAGAAACCATGCGTCGCGAAGGCTACGAACTTCAGGTAGGTCAGCCTAGAGTAATCTTACGTGAAATCGACGGCGTGAAATGCGAGCCGGTAGAAATCATGATCGTTGATGTTCCTGCTGAGTACGCCGGGAAGGTAATCGAGTACACCACTCAGCGTAAGGGCGAACTTACAGTGATGGAGCCTAAGGGCGATATGCAACACCTCGAATTTAAGATTCCCTCACGTGGTATCATGGGGCTTAGAAATCAATTGCTTACTGCTACGGCCGGTGAAGCGGTAATGAATCACCGTTTTTTCGAATACGAGCCTTATAAAGGTGAAGTGCCGGGACGATCTGCAGGAGTATTAGTGTCAATGGAGACAGGTGCCTGTACCGCTTATTCAATAGATAAACTATTAGATCGTGGCAGTTTCTTTGCAGAAGCAGGTGATGAGATCTATGAAGGCCAGATAGTAGGCGAGCATTCCCGTGAGAATGACTTGGTGATCAATATTGTTAAGGGAAAACAATTGACCAATTTCAGGGCTGCGGGTAAAGATGACGCTACTAAAATTCCACCGGCGAGAAAGTTCTCACTGGAAGAAGCACTCGAATATATTCAAGCTGATGAATACGTAGAAATAACGCCTAAAAGTCAACGACTTCGCAAGATCGTATTGACTGAAAGTGATCGCAAGAGAATGTCCAATCCGGCGCTTGCAGGAATGAAGTTTTAAGAGAAAAGTTGATATACTATCCTACGGTAGATTTATTGTGAAATGAATTTGTCGTAGGATTTTTTTATGAGGGAAGAATAGACCAATTTAAAGCCCAGCTAGAATATTTTGCCTGTTGAGGTAAAATCGGGTTCATTTCGGAATTTAGGTGAAAAGGATTGGTAAACTGATCATGGCGAATTTAGGATAAGGCTCTCTTTTAGAGCATAGCATAAGACCTGATTTTAAAACGAGAAATTTAGCTAGAACAGGCAGATCATATATTTCTTTGTACTATATGGAGAGATTTTGAAGATAGAAGCTGATATAAAAGAAAGAACCAGGCAACTCTAGGTTCTATTCATGAGATTTCTCAGTCACCTAAAGGTTCCTTCGAAATGACTGGCAGAATTCTGATAAATAAAGAGGCGGCGAAATTGCCCCTCGATTAGTCAATTTCGCCGCCCCCTTATCTCCACCTAATCAATTGTCTTTCCTCAGCTGGCAGGCCGGCTGAGGAATCTCACCTTACTGAGCAGTGTAATTCTTCAATTTCATGGGTCTCTTATTCCTCAATATTGGAACGACCAATTGTCTTTCAGTTTTCAGTCGTCAGGTATTTGTATTTAGCTATTTGCTAGAGGTAATAATAAACCGTAGTGTATGGGCAATAGACGAATAATAACGTTTGTCCCCATGCAAAGAATGCAGAGTGGAAACATCTCCCAAAGTGCCACCACGCTCACAAGCAAATGCGCTGCTAAGGACCAAAGACTTATATTTGCGAGAATTTCCCATTTTAATACACCTCAATTACTTTTATGCTGACACACATCAATCCAAAATTACCGATGCGAAATAAGGCCATTACGCAAGACTACTATTGCAATCAATTGGGCTTTGAAATATATGGAGAGGCGGAATACCCTCATTATTTGATGGTAGAGAAGGATAGGGTTCAGATTCACTTCTTTCTATTCGAAGACCTAGACCCCGCTGAGAATTATGGACAAGTATATATACGCACAGATGACATTGATCTCTGGTATCACACGTTATTGGAGCACAAGGTAGCTATTCATCCCAATGGTGACCTGCAGACTAAACCATGGGGTCAGCGGGAATTCGCGATACTGGACCCTGACAATAATCTGCTTACTTTTGGCCAAATATTGTAGAATTCTGAGAAAGTGTTAGTATTGACTCCATTATCGGTAGGAAAATTCGAATGTTCGCAAAAAGAACTTAAAACCGGTGAACTGTTTTTTGGTTTCATTCATGATGAGAGTTAGTCAAATACTTCCATATTATCTGCCGATATTCCTAACCGGTTTTTTTATTATTTTGTCCTATAGTGGTTGGATTTATTTAGGTCCGTTTATATTGCCTTTTTTAGGATTATTTAATAAGGCAGTCGGAAAATTCAGTGTATCACAACTCGCTAAAGAATACATTGCATTCCATCACTCTATTGCATTCAGTATATTGAAAATCATGAGTGGAATATTTTTTATTCTATTTAATTTGTGGATTGTTTATTTCCTTAGTAATTATGAATTAACTTTAATTCAATACGTTTTCTTTATTTATACTGTCATTATTCTTAATTCGAACTTCAGTGTTTCATTGGCGCATGAATTAATACATCATCACCATACTGTAGCGCGAATCTTAGGTACTTCATTAATGCTGATTAATGGTTTTTTCTATCTTGAGAATGACCACGTCTATACGCATCATCGCTTCGTAGGTACGGCTCAGGATCCTGCTTCAGCAAGACAGGGCGAATCCTTATATATTTATCTATACCGGTCCATACCTGCTCGAATAGCAATATTTTTTGGATTAAAAGCTAATTTCCCGCAAGCTCAAAAGAGGACTATTGTGAGGGGCAATATGGTTCGCTTGCTGGTATGTATTTTACTGGCTGTCATGGCACTTGTGTTTAATTGGAAGGTGGGAGCCTGGCTGTTAATTCAATTTGTCTTAGTCCCATTAATCTATGAGATAGTGACCTACATACAGCATTATGGTTTGAATAGGAGTCAGATAACATCGGGAAAATTTGAGCCGGTAGAGTTTTCTCATTCCTGGAATTGTTATTACCGACTGTCAAATTATCTACTTTTTCTCATGCCGATTCATTCAATTCACCATTTAAAGATTGAGCCTGATGTAACTAAAATTACAGACTTCGGACCCTCTTTTCCATTTCCATTTTCCCAAATGGCTTTTCTTGCGATGATACCTTCCAGATGGTCTAGGATGATGGATCCTCTGGTAGCTGAAGTGAAAAAAACCGGTAGCACATAATGAAGAAGGGAATAATAATGATTGCTGCAATGGTCTATATTGTTGCAGCCTCAGGCCAGAACAGATATGGTTTTCAGACGGGATATGGGTACGGAAGTTTTATCACTCACCGCTCCCTTAGAAAGGTGCCAGAAGCATACCAATCATCTTTTTCATTTGACTTTTACAAACTAACAGATGGGTCAAAGTATTGGCAGTACGACCATAATTTTCCGCAAATGGGACTTAGTCTGTGTGTACGTGATCTGGGGAATAGACCAGTGTATGGCTATTCAATTACACTATTACCTTATCTGGAGTTTAATATCGTGAAACGTGCTTGGGGTGCCATCCAAATCAAACATGGAACCGGCCTAGCCTGGGTGACGAAGACCTATGACCCGGTGGGGAACCCGGAGAATCACCTCATCAGCACGCCGCTGAATGCGACCTCTATACTGGACGCCGGTGTGCGGGTCAATCTATCCCACTCACTGGATGTCAAAGTAGGTGGTCTGGTACAGCATCTGTCCAATGGCGCCTTTAAATTTCCAAATGCAGGTACCAACTCCGGCACGATATATGGCAGCCTCTCTTGGTGTCCCGAGGGAAGAGAGGTCGAGCTAAAGACTTTTGAGAAAGTGAGAAATTACAAACAATGGCGCTATAGAGTAGGCACTAGCGTAGGTTTTTATGAATATGATGCGGAGCGAAATAGAGTTTTTCTAAACCTCCAGGGTCAAGTAATGGTAATGAGACAGCACAATACCTGGCTGCGCAGTTGTCTGGGACTGGAAGGTGGTCATTTGTTCAAACCTGAGAACCAACTGGCGATTTATTTTGAAGAGGAAGTACAGTTTGGTAAGATCACAACGCGGTATGGGTTGGGCGCCTATGTGCTAAATAAAAGAGTACCGGGTGAAGACTTTTATACCAAGATCGGGTTGGCTTATTATCCTTTTTTGGATGGATATATTCCGCATAAATTTTATATCGGCTCGATGCTGAAAGCGCATACGACCAAAGCTGCGCACATTGAACTCCTTGCAGGGTATGTATTTTGAGTCTCTAAATTAGTTTTTCTCTCTCACCCGCTCAATATCCTTCCGAGTATAAAACCATTTTTTCAACTCGGGATGTTGCCGCCAATATTTGGTGGAGGGAACCGGATTCAACCAGTACCGGATACCCACACCGAAGGTAA
>Ga0073902_10001841_pt1 | contig 11331 bp, 5 predicted proteins | sample KloWWTmeKNB19Kit_FD_66667 | JGI IMG/M metagenome (GOLD analysis project Ga0073902, IMG submission 66667) | Active sludge microbial communities from Klosterneuburg, Austria, studying microevolution and ecology of nitrifiers - Klosterneuburg... | ecosystem: Engineered > WWTP > Aerobic digester >...
CAGCGGTCGTATTTATCACCAATCAGAATTATTATCCATTAATTAACATGATGGAAGAAGATGAGGGGTTTTATTCAGGATCTGTAACCAACAATGCCATCGCAGAATTTGATATAAAAATATCAAAAACACGAGTTGTATTTACACTCCCTGGCAGATGTGACAATCCATCAAGTGGAAGATTTTGTGAGGAGGCACCACATTTTTGCAATACACAGGATTTACACAATTATTGTGGAAGTTTCCGTTCTCCGGATACCAGCAACCAAAATAAATTTATTTGCGACAGCACCGGTAGCTTGGAGAATCCTGTTTGGATTTCTTTCACGGCTCCGACGGACAGCATTGTATTGGAAATATTCCCCATGGCTTGCGAAGAGATCAATGTAAACGGAGAACCCTTCAATGGACTTCAGGCAGCCATATACAAGGCATGTGAAGTCACTGGTGATAGAATACTGTATTGTGAATCCGAGTGCCGCAACGGGCCATTTCTTATCGGAGGAGGAGGCTTTGTAAAAGGGGACCGATACCTTTTGCTGTTAGATGGTTGTAAGGGTAATTTTTGCAACTATCTTGTGAAAGTAGTTAAAGGAAAAGCAAATCTAAACTTAAGCATTACAGGAGGGGTATCCGGCATCAGAGCATTTTGCCCCGATACACTTGAACATTTGTTTTCCATCAGTCCGGTGTTTGGTGCAACTTCATATAGTTGGTACCTGAATGATACTTTAAATCAAGTCACTTTTGACACTGTTGTTCGGTTAAAAAATCTAAATTCAGGTATCTATAAAATTGCAGTACGAGCTACCAATGAATGCGATACTACAGATGAAATATTTACAACATTTCAGATATTCCCTAAGTTGATCGTAGCATCCAAAGAAATTAAAAAGTTTTTTAATGATTCAGTTTTTCAGGTGAATTTTACCATTCAGGGTGGGACCAAGCCATATAAAGTGAACAAAGGCTCTGGCGTGATAGACAGTATTTCCGGTAAGTTTGTTTCGGATTTTATTTTATGCAATTCATCTTATCAAATTGAAATTATTGACCGGAGAGGATGTATCACTCAAATTTCAGGATTTGAAAATTGTAACTGCACTTCTACAGCTGGTAATTTATCAAATGACACCATGCGATTGTGTGAAAGTCAAAACCTTATTGGGAAAACACTTGGTAATGAGAAAAAGGATTCTGGTGATGCTGCAATTTTTATTTTGTATACTAATTTTCAAAATCCAGTCGGAAGTATCGTAAAGACAAGTAAAAATGGAGTTTTCCCTTTTGATCCGATCAACTTTAAATTCAACACTCCTTATTACCTCGCTCATGCAATAAGCCGAACAAATAGTCAGGGAAATATTAATCTGCTTCATCCATGTTTGAATTTGTCTAATTCCCAGGTAATTTATTTTTTCCCAAGACCAATTGTATCAGCAGGTGGGGATAGAACTTTCTGTGGACTTGCTGGAAATTTAAATGCAAGTGGCAATTTTGTCAAGGGTAACTGGCGTTTAGTTTCAGGTCCGGGAAATGTTGTTATTCAAAATAAAGACAGCTCTTTTTCAATTGTAAGAGTAGATACCCTGGGAACCTATACTTTCGCATTTGATGGTCAAAGCCTCTATTGCCCTCGGACTGACGAAGTCAAAATGCAATTCCTCGATTCAATTAAGTTTAGTATCATGGGAGCTCCTTTCCATTGCGCAGGGCAGATAACTAATTTAGATGCAGGGATTGGTTTTAATTCTTATTCCTGGTCAAATGGAGACACTACAAGAATTTTAAAGGTTACCATGCCGGGTAATTATTGTGTAACAATTACTGACGCCAATGGATGTGCAGGTGTATCATGTCTGGAAGTAGTTCCATCCATTGCACCTGAAGCAACTTTAAGCGCACCTGATTCGCTGTGTACAGGTGTTGCCGGTATGATACGTGTAAATGAAAATTTTTCATCTTACATCTGGAGTACCGGAAGTAATAATCAAGTCCTGCAAATTGACTCAGGAGGAATTTATTGCGTAACCGTCACTGCAGAGAATGGTTGTAAGGATACTTCTTGTGTGCAAGTCACCGCTTTACCAAGGACTTTAAAAGTATTGTCAGATTCCGCTTGTTATGATACCGATTATGTATTTGGTTCAAAACCTTACAAAGTTCCGGGCAATTATGAAATAATCTATCCCGGTGCAGGGAAAGCCGGTTGTGACAGCATCATACGTTTAAATCTGTCTTCATACCCCTTGATTGAAATTCAAGACTCCCTCATTAAACATGACAAGGGCACAGGAAATGGATCTATCTCTGTAACACTCAAGGGTGGAGTGGGTGCTTATCGCTATTTGTGGAATACCGGAGATCGAACTTCCAGCATTAACAATCTACTTTCCGGAACCTATGTACTTACTGTCAGGGATGAGAAAAATTGCGTTCGAATTTTTAGATTTACAGTTCGTTTAGAAACTTCTACTGTTGATATTTCAAGTGATAACGAATTGATCGTTTTCCCAAATCCATCAGGTCTTGGTCAGGAAATTTATTGGCAATCTAATGTTCCTTTTTCTCAAGCAGAAATTGAAGTTTTCAAACCGGATGGTTCTTTAATTTATGCAGAGAGATTTTTACAAGTTCATGAATTAACCACTTACCTCCTAAATAATAAATTTAATTCTGGGATTTATCTGTTGCGGTTGAAATCAACTGACGGATATCGTAGAATAAAAAAACTGGTGATTTTAAATAGATAAAAAAATGATAAGATTTATTATTGGAATGCTCTTACTGATACATCCTTTGGTTTCTGTTTTTTCACAAAATGCAATCAAGCTTACCAAATTAACAGGCGGACTTTCAATTCCGGTGTACTTGTGTCATGCCGGCGACGACCGGCTTTTCGTCCTCGAGAAAGCAGGAAAAATTAGAATTCTGAACAACGGTGTGCTTTCACCAATTCCATTTTTAGACTTAGTAAGTAAAGTAAACGCCCGTGGCAACGAACAAGGTTTACTGGGATTGGCATTTCACCCCGACTATAAAACTAATGGTTTGTTCTATGTGAATTACATCAATAAAATTTCAGTTGGACAAACAGTGATTGCTGAGTACAAAGTAATGCCAAATAACCCCAACAAGGCGGATAGCTTAAGTGAACGCATTTTGTTGACCATTGATCAGCCCTTTTCAAACCACAATGGTGGGTGTATGCATTTTGGAAAAGATGGCTTTCTGTACATTGGAATGGGTGATGGTGGAAATGGTGGGGATCCTCAAAATCATGGTCAGAATCCCAAAAGTTTGTTGGGCAAAATGTTGAGAATTGAAATTGGAACAAGTTCAACTTATCAGATTCCATCAAGCAATCCTTTCGTGAATGATCCAAATGTTTTGGATGAAATATGGGCGCTTGGTGTTCGGAATCCCTGGAGATTTAGTTTTGATAAATTGACCGGAGATCTGTGGATTGGTGATGTTGGTCAGGGCAACTGGGAAGAAGTTGATTTTGAAGAAAGTGGTTCAGGAGGTGGTAGAAATTATGGGTGGAGATGTTATGAAGGAAATAAAGATTTCAATACAAGTGGATGCAGTCCAAAAAACACCATAACTTTTCCGGTGCATGAATATTTTTCAGATGAAAACAATTTGGGCTGTTCTGTGACGGGAGGTTATGTTTATCGTGGCAATAAGTATCCTTCTCTGTATGGTACCTATATTTATGGAGATTATTGCAGCGGATACATTTGGGGAATTGACCAAAAACCGGGAAGAATTTTTGAAAACAAAACGCTTTATAAGTTTAACAGAAGTCAAATTTCATCCTTTGGAGAAGGGGTGGATGGTGAATTATATTTGATTGCAATAGCAGAAGGTGCTGTCTATAGAATTGGGGACACTTGCAATTTACCTGCGGTACAATTTACTGTCAAGAATCCGATTTGTGCAGACAGTAAGGATGGGCAAATTATTATTGCCAATCAGAATCCTTCATTTTCATATTTATGGAATACAGGTGACAGCAGTGCAGTGCTGGATGGTCTTGGTGCAGGAAAATATTCTGTAACATTATCAGATGGTCTCTGTAGGGTAGAAGGGGCCATAGAACTTAAAAGTCCAAAACTGGACACTGCATGCCTTACGCCAATTTTTGTCAATGAAATATGCGAGAATGATTCTGCTGTTTTGATTGCGTGTGATGCAATAACTGCTGCCAGTTATATATGGAAAAAGGACAGCATAATTATAAGAGACAAGGACAGTAAAAGAATTTACGTGAATGCTTCCGGAAATTATTCAGTCCAATTTATAGACACCAACGGATGCATCTCTTTTCCATCCGGTGAAATAGAAATTATTGTACATCCTGTTCCGGACAAACCTTTAATTATTCAGATCGGCGATACTTTATTTGCCCCCTCAGGTTATAATTCTTACCGTTGGTTCCTGAACGAACAACTGCTCGGAGGAAGTACGAACAATCAATGGATTCTAACTCAGAAAGGAAGTTATCGTGTGAGTGTAGTCGATACCAACAATTGTGAATCTTTGCTTTCTGATCCGTTGTTTGTTGTTCCATTGAGTATAAATGAATTGAATGAAAAGTCAATTTTATTATTTTCCTATGGTGACAATCATCATTTTATTTGTCAACTAAAATCAGGCCTTGATTTTCCGCTTATATACCATTTATTGGATGCCACCGGAAAGCCAATAAAACCCGAAGTTAAATTGCTTGAAGCGGTGCAACATTTTTATTTTGAGATGCAACAGGAGCCCTCAGGGATTTATTTTCTCAATGTTGTGGATCGTAATGGCAAACTACTGGGAAGTGTGAAAGTGTTAAGGAATTAAATTGGTTTCTATAGTTTTAAACTTGCAAAAATATTTTTATAAAATTTGATCTTGATTTAACCAAATCCTGTTTAGCTATAATTTTAATGATCAAGCCGATCTAAAAATTGAATAAAGATTTAGGTTATGTTATGCTTTAAGAAATTATCAAATTTCTTGGCTGATTAATTCTCAGTACATTTCGCTTCCAATTTTATTTCTGATGAAGTTCTAAATTGAATTGACTGGTTTAACCATTCAGATACTTGATCTCTGGTCAAAGTAGGAATCAAAAATATTCCGAACAGATTATAAGCCTTTAACCATTCTGTGGATGATTTCCTTAACCGGCAAAATATCGTGGATGAAATCAATGGTAGGACCGGCACACCAGACATTTTGGTAACTTGCAGAAAATGCAGCTTTGGATAATTTATTCATACCCTGTCTGTAGACAAGAATCTTGAACCATTTTTTTAAAGTCTTATTTTGACTCAAAATTCGCTCCAACCAGTTTTGACGTGTTCCAATTTTTTGGACATAGGGGGTATTGATGACAGTGCAAGGCACCCCGCTCAGTTTTGTGGTTTTAACAATATCTTTGGAGCTGTATTCGACGCAGGCATTTTTGTATTCAACACTGACAGGAGACTCGACTGAGGCGATAAATGGGGTGCCCACTGAAACACCACAGGCCCCCAGAGACAACATTTTTTTTATGCCTTCTGCATTTCCAACACCTCCTGCACTGATGATGGGAATGTCAGGAAAGGCTTTGGTCAGTTGAGGAATAAAATCTTCAGGTTTCAAAATTCCGCAATGTCCCCCTGCTTGGTTATTCACAGCGATGAGTGCATCAGGACGTAAAGCAGCCGCTTTATGAGCATATTCCATGTCTGATACATCACAAAAAACTTTGATGCCCAATGGTCGGCAAGCAGCAATAACAGAAGAGGGACTTCCAAGTGAAGTAATGATGAAAGGGACTTGGTATTCAAGACAAGTCTTAAGTTGTTGGGGAAGTTTATAATTAGACCGGTTTACAATCAGATTTATGCCATACGGTTTATTGGTGGATTTTAATTCATCTAAGGCAAGTCGAAAATCTTGATCGTTTCGAAAATTGAGTGCTGGTATAACCCCGGTAATTCCTCCTTCAATTGCGGACTTCACCATAGCCACATTAGACACTAAAAACATGGGTGCCATAATAACCGGAAATTGGATTCCGAGCATCATGGTAAGTTTGGTTTCCATAAAATTTAATTAAACTAATAAGCCCATTTGAGGTAGGTAGTTCCCCAGGTAAATCCTCCGCCAAATGCAGTCAAGAGAATGTTGTCTCCTTTTTTCAGTTTGGATTCCCATTCCCATAAACACAAGGGCAGTGTCCCGGAGGTGGTGTTTCCGTATTTGTGAATATTGATCATGACTTTTTCAGGATCAAAATTAAGGGCATCAGCGACGCCATTGATAATGCGAATATTGGCTTGATGAGGAACCAGCCAATCTATTTGATCGATGGTAAGTTCGTTCCTTTCAAGAACACGCTTGATGGTATCTACCATTCCGGTAATGGCTGCTTTGAACACCGTCTTACCTTCCTGATAAACGTAATGTTCACCCTTCGCCACTGTCTCTGCACTTGCCGGCCGGAGTGACCCTCCTGCTTTCATATGCAGATACTCGCGACCCGATCCATCGCCTCTGAAAATACTGTCAATGATACCATTTCCTTCTTCATCAGGTTCCAATAATACCGCTCCTCCACCATCACCAAAAATAATGCAGGTGGCCCGATCTGTATAATCAATGATGGAGGACATGACATCCATTCCAATTACAATGACTTTCTTATAGGTCCCTGATTCAATGAATTTGGACCCCGTTGTCAAACCATACAAAAATCCGGAACAAGCAGCATGGATGTCAAATCCAAAAGCATTTTTTATTCCGACTTTGTCGCAAATTGTATTTGCAGTATCCGGAAAAACCATGTCGCCGGTAATACAACAACAAATAACAAGTTCTATCTCATCTGCCGAGGTGTTGGTTTTCTTTAACAACTTTTCCACCATGATTTTTCCCATATCGGAGGCGCCTTTACCGGGTTCTTTTAAAATGTGGCGCTCTTTTATACCTGTTCTGGACGTGATCCATTCATCCGTGGTATCTACCATTTTTTCCAGCTCTGCATTGGTAAGGATGTAATCCGGAACATAGCCCTGGATTCCTTTGATGGCTGCACGTCTCTTCTGCATGGTTAGAATTTGGGCGCAAAGATAACGAATGTAGGAGAATTGTTTGGATGAGTTGTCTGGAACCAATGGACTTGTTTGGAATGGAAAATGATTCTTTTCTAAATATATTAATTAATTTAATAACATATAAATAATAGTAAATCAATTATTTAAATATATTTAAAATATGTTATTTCTTATTATTTTGTCTTTTGGCATGTGATTTGTGATTGTATGGTTGTTTGTAATCAACATTATACAAATTATAAAAATTTATAATATGAAATCTTCCCACATGCATTCGTTTTTGTTCATCTTGTCGCTCGTCTTCTTCACAAACTTGCAGCTACACGCCACCGTTTTCTTTGAAGGAAGCCTCCAGGCAGCTAAAGAAAAGGCAAAAAATGAAAATAAGATGCTCATGCTTAAGTTTGGTGCAAAATGGTGCCTGCCTTGTCGTTTTATGGACAACAATGTTTTTACAGATGACCAGATCATCGAGGTGCTGTCAAAAAATTCAGTGTCTATGGACATTGACATTGAGGATGCCAATGGCTTAATCTTAAAAGAAAAGTTCAATGTAAAATTATTGCCCACCATGTTGGTTTTCCATCCGGATGGCAGAATAATCGACCGGCGTGAAGAATCTCTTAATGTCGAAAAATTTGGTGATTGGATCAACGATTTAGTGGATGAATACAACATTAATCCCATCTCAATTAATCATGAAGTTAAAGTTAATTCCAAGGTTTTGGATGAAGAAGCCTATTTCGCTCAACGGGAAAAAAACACCGCTGCAACAAATGAGGGAGAGTCAATTCTAAAAGAAGAGGCAGAACCTGCTTCCAGCTATGGTCTTACCGGTCAATTCTACATACAAACAGGTGCTTTTAACCGTTTTGAAAATGCTCAGTCAGAAGCTACCAGACTAGACAAAATCTTTAATCAGGATGCAAGCATTATCGAAGAACAATTGCAAAGTGGAAAGACAATTTTTAAAATTGCGCTCGGTTCTTTTATCACGGAAGAAGAAGCCAATTTATTCCTGCAGAATTTGGAAAAGCACGCCATCAAAGGTTTGATTCGAAAAATTGAATATTAATGGCTTCAGATTTTATCGTAAAAAACATCGGTGAATTACTGATGTGCAGTTCAGTTCCTGTTCCGTTCAAAAGGGGACAGGAAATGTCTGTTTTACCCAGCATAGAAAATGCCTGGCTTAAAGTGAAGGATGGTCAAATTGTAGACTTTGGTTCAATGACATCCTTTGAATCTGTAAATGTTCAAGAGCTTGATGCCGAAGGGGCAATCGTCTTCCCAACATTTGTAGATTGTCACACGCACTTGGTTTTTGCGGAGACCAGAGAGCAAGAATTTGTGGATCGCATAAAGGGTTTGACGTATCAGGAAATCAGTGCACGGGGTGGGGGAATACTCAACTCCGCACTTAAATTGGCTGCCCTTTCAGAAGAAGAACTTTTCCAAAGGTCAAAAACCAGACTCGAATTTGCCATGAGTCTTGGCACCGGAGCCATTGAAATTAAAAGCGGGTATGGACTTTCTTACGAACAGGAAATTAAAATTCTACGCGTAATCAAACGCCTAAAAGAAGAATTGAAACTCCCCATCCGAGCAACTTTTTTAGGCGCACATTCTTATCCTTTGGAATACAGATCAAACCACCAGGGATATATAGATATTCTGATTAATGAAATGCTGCCTTACATAGCTGCAAATAAACTGGCAGATTATTGTGATGTGTTTTGCGAACAAGGTTTTTTTAGTCCTGTAGAAACGGAACAAATTCTTTTGGCTGCATTGAAGTTTGGGATTAAACCCAGAATTCATACCAACCAATTTACTCATTCAGGGGGGATAGATATAGCTTTGAAACATCATGCCATTTCCGTTGACCATTTGGAAGTCCTGAATGATCATGAAATCCAACAATTGCTTTCCTCTCAGACCATCCCTGTTTGTTTGCCGGCGGCCGCTTTTTTTATGAACCTTGAATTTCCACCCGCCAGGAAAATGATTGAATCCGGACTAGGGGTAGCCATTGCGACTGATTACAATCCCGGAACTTCGCCCAGCCCTGATCCCACGCTAAGCTTTGCTTTGTCTTGTATTAAGATGCGTTTATTACCGGAAGAAGTGTTAACAGCCATGACCATAAATGCCGCACATGCTCTTGAACTTCAAGATAAAGTAGGGAGTATAGAAAAAGGGAAACTTGCCCACTTCATTATTGCAAAACCTGGAGTATCTTTGGCTCAGATTCCATACGGAATTTCGTCAAACTGGATAAACCGCATTATTTTCGGAAGGATTTAACTGTTTTTCAAACGCATTACAGAATATTAATGCTCTTAATGCGTTGTTAAGGTAACCTTTCCCTATTCGCTTCAAGCTTAGTTATTATATCTTTGCCAAATTGAATTCGTAAAACGATGCGTCTTAACCGTTTATATCTCTCCCCTGCGATTATTTTGATCCTGACGTTCACGTCAATCTTGTCTGGATTTAATACTTTGAATGCCCAACAGGACAGTTGTGTTTTAGTTGACATGGTTACCAAAAATGGAGACAAGGGCGCTGAAGTATGCATTGAAGTAAGATTTTATAACTTCAAAGACATCAGTGCTTTTCAGTTTTCCATCAACTACGATCCCAAGGTTGTAGAACCAACCAGCATTCGAAATCTGAACCCAGCACTTGTAGGATTCGGGCAAACCAATGTCAGAATAGACCTTGCAAAAGCAGCCATTATTAGTTTGTGGGATGATCCGAATGCCCAAGGGCAGACACTTCCGGATGGTTCTGTTTTGTTTGAGATTTGCTTTAAATTGATAGGTGCTCCGGGAGCATGTTCTCCTGTTTTTATGTCCAATAGACCTACCCAAATTGAGTTTCTTAAGAAAATAGGCGTAGACGATGTTACCTATTGCTTTGGCGATAAAGATCCTTCTGATCAAATAAAGATTCAGGTACCAACAGGCCTTTGTGTGATCCAAAGTGCTTGCGGGACCTTGAATAATACCGGATCCATTACACTTAAAGCATGGGGCGGCCAGGCTCCCTACACGATAACTTCTCCCAATGCTCCCAATGGCAATGGTGTTTTAAATATGGGTGGCGATTGTCTGATCGTCAATAATTTGCCATCCGGTACTTATGATTTCAATGTAAAAGATGCCACCGGCAAGGATACCAATCTGATTATTCAGGTTTTATCCGCACCTTCAATCATTATAAGAAACGACATCACATATACTCGTGAACCTAGTTGTTACAACAAAAATGATGGTCGTATAGGCCTCATTCTAAGTGGGGGAGTTGGAAATTTATTCGTAGGTATCCAACCCATTAACTCCTACGGCAAAACAAGGGAAACGGGACTTTATGCAGGAAAATATACCATTACGGTATCGGACAGTTTTGGCTGCACGGCTACTTTGGATACCTTCTTAAGGGCGGATTCGCTTTTTGCAAACATAGCAATAGACAAAGAATCTACCTGCTCTGGTTCGTGTGATGGTCAGGTTACTGTAACTGCCCGAGGGGGTACACCTTTTTTGGGTGGCAGATATAACTACATCTGGCCCTCAAATCCAGCCGCTAATTGTTTGCCCGGGGTAAGTTGTACAAACAATATGGTATGTGATTCTCAAATTGTTATTATTCAGGATAGACATAAATACATACTTAATTCCTATGGTTGTTCGGATACATTAAGATTTGCTGTAGCCAGTTCCGGACAATTATCAGATTCGGTAATCATCGACAGTGTCCGATGTTTTGGTGAAGCAAATGGCAGAATAACTGTTTTTGCAAAATCCCAGGGAAAATTAAATTTTCCTCTGACCTTCAGATTGATCAATAGCGGAGGAAATCCCATTCCTGGCGGAGTTACAAATCTTGACCAATACACCAGTCCCGGCTTAGCTGCGGGTACTTATTTTCTCAACATTACGGACAGTGTTGGATGTATGTTTGATGATACTTTAATTGTGTATCAACCAGATCTTTTGGAAATCATTGAAAATTCCTTGGATACCACAGAATCATGTAATCCTGGAATGGACGCCCTGATCGACCTGCGGGGATTTGGAGGCACTTTAGCTTATCAGTTTTTATGGGATTTTCAGGGATCGCGCACTCCCAGACTTACAAACCTTGGTGCTGGTACATACACAGTAACCCTTACGGATGCTAAAGGATGCACGGCATCTAAAATGTATTCCATTACAAAACCTGCAGG
>Ga0073902_10001847_pt1 | contig 11311 bp, 9 predicted proteins | sample KloWWTmeKNB19Kit_FD_66667 | JGI IMG/M metagenome (GOLD analysis project Ga0073902, IMG submission 66667) | Active sludge microbial communities from Klosterneuburg, Austria, studying microevolution and ecology of nitrifiers - Klosterneuburg... | ecosystem: Engineered > WWTP > Aerobic digester >...
AAGGCCAAATGCCTGCATTGCGAACAGACATTCGAGATCCCGCAAGACGAGCCTGCGCAATTGCCATCGGCATAATTGTTTTGTCAAATTGCAAGCGCCTGCTTGCAAAAACCAAGCGGGTCAAGAATTTTGACCCGCTTGGTTTTTGCCTTAACTTTTGTTTATGAGTGGGGGCAGATAATTTGACTTGGGTTGGCAAAAGGATAAAATTCCGACTTCCAAAACCCGATTCAAGATGTTTGGTTTTGGCGCATTATTTCTTAAGGGAGTTCATCAGATGAAACACACACGCTTGCTTTTAGCTTTTTTTATCTCTATTTCAATATCTGGCAGCGCTTATGCGCGCGAGACATTGGAACCAGCGCAGATGCCACAGGGCCCAGAAACCTTGATCGCTGATTCGGGATTCCGCCCGGCAGATAACGGATTTCAATTCGAAAACTACTCAAACAACATCCCCGGTTTGATTAATTTGACCGTGGCTGAAATGCGGCGCATGTTTGGAGATCGCGTTTGCGGCAGTTTGGCAAATGGCGTTTGCACACTTACTCCTCCAGCCAAAAAATGGATGGAGTCACAAAACACAAGCATGAACTCAGGCCATTGCGAGGGGCTGGCGGTCTTGTCTAGCTTGATTTATAGCGGGACGCTGAGCGCTGACCCCTTTGGATCTGCCACAACACCGGGGCTGGTTATAACCAACAACGTAGCCTTGCAACGCGAGATTGCCTACTGGTTCTCCACGCAATCCCTCAGAGTTGACGCAACAACCTCTAACGAAGACCTTTCGATGACACCAGTGCAGCTTGTGCAAAAGCTGGAAACCGAGTTCCAAAAGCCTGCCGGCCAGCGCGATTGGTTTGTGCTTGGTCTATATAAACCCGCATATCTTGACGGCCATGCGGTGACACCCTATGCCATTGATGATGCCGGAAATGGGGTAAAGCGCATCATGGTATACGACAACAACTTCCCAAATCAGGAGCGGTTTGTGTTTGTCAATACCATATCAAACACATGGAGCTATACCACCGCGACCAACCCAAGCGAGCCTCAAAGTGAATATACGGGTAATGAAAGCACAAAAACGCTCTCTCTTTCGCCCATCTCCCTCAGGTTGCGGACGCCGATTTGCCCCTTCTGCGAAGAAGCTTCTGCCCAAGAACTAGGCGCAACGGAGGTGACAACAGCTCCAGTAATATTCACGCAACGAGAGGGTCAATATGATAGTGTTGTTCAATATGCACTGGCCCGCCAGAGCGTTGATAGTTATGCTGGTGGCACGCTAGGATACGCTCAAACATTTCCGTTGAATGGTTCGTCAGGTTCTCCTTCTCAAGTGGAAACTCTCACTTTTCAAAACACAATTCCAGGGGGTTCGTTTGATTTGAAGCGCAGCAGCTTTAACCATACCCCGCCTGCGTCTTTCTATGTTCCAGCAAACGCGCCATACACAACTACCGTATTTAGTGTTGAAACAACAAAGACATCCACTTCTGGAATTTTGGTTGAAACAAAGGGGTTTTATTTGAGCGTGGAGAATATCGTTCTAGACCCCGGCCAGGCCGATAAATTGGTAACCTATTTGGATGACGCTGCGCAGATCTATACCGCCACATATCTCACAGATTACAGCGAGACCCCGCTGCTTGCTGCCGGGCTGGAAACAACCGACGCCGATTACGATGTGGAATTGTTGGTGCATGGCGAAGGCGCGGGCAAAGCGGCGACCTTTATCATGAATCACCAAACCGGCAAGATGACCATCTACACGCAGCGCGCCAGCGGTTCAGACAGCTACGACATCAACATAGCGCGGATTGACGACACGGGCGAGCATGACTTCCAAAAAGCCAGCGTTACTTTGGAAGCCAACTCAACTCATTATCTAAATTACAAAGATTGGATGATGGGGCAACCGCTAAAAGTTGAAATTGATCGCGGGCGAGATGGCACGATTGACCAAACACTTTATTTGCAAAACGAGAACATGGTCAAGTTCTTTTTGCCAATAATTGGTAGATAACGACCTTTGATGGCGTGTGTGCGCGACGCATTCAACGCCGCGCACACACGCTTGTTTCTCAAAGGATTCTACGTCTTTCCAGACAACGCCTCAGTTGGGTTTAGGCCATACGTGCCGAGTTGGTCACGCAGCACGGCGGTTTTAGTGTGGGCATACACAATGCGCGTTGTTTCTGGGGAGGCGTGACCGAGATACGCCTGCACGCTTTCCAGCGGCATTCCTTCGTTGAGCAATTGCGTGGCGCGGTAATGCCGGAAAGAGTGGGGTGAGGTGATTTTACTCAGCCCTAACGCCTTCACCGCGGCCTTTACCGCCAGCCAAATACTCATCCGCGAGAGCGGCTGGCCCATGTTGCGCCCATGCGAGATAAACAGCGGGTCGTAGCTGTCATCGCGGGCATTGCAATACGCGCGGATGGCCGCCTGCGCCTCTGGGGTTAAGAACAGCATACGCTGTTTGTTGCCCTTTCCGGTGATGAGAACCTCGCTGGCGCGGCCATCTGCCACCTGAGCGCGTGTGAGCGAGGCGACTTCACTCACGCGCCCCGCCGAGGCGTAAAGAGTGTGCATCACCGCCGCTGCGCGCAACGCCTCCAGTCGTTTTCGCGCGGCCTTGGCCTCATCGGAGAGTGGGGGAATTTTGTCATCATAAAACCCAATGATTTTTGGCAAATCTGGGTCGGCGGGGCGATGGCGATATCCGCCGCGCGTGTCGCCTTTGGCAACCTTTAGCTTGGCTTCGGCCTTGGCGCGGTTAAAGTCCGCGTCAATCTGGTCGGTGGCGTCCAGCCATTGCAAATATCGGCGCAATGCCGCCAAATAAAGCTGGCGCGTGGCGCGGGCATACTTGCGCTTGGTCAGTTGCGCGCCAAATCCTGCCAGCATTCCTTCGTTGATGGGCAACTTGGCGGTCACGGCCAGCGCGAGGGCGGCGCCGTATGCGTTTCGCGTATTTATGCTGGCATCCTGCAAAGAGGCTAGAAATGCGTTCACACTGTCTTCGGTCACGTTGTTCAAATTTTTCATTTGCAATAAGGGTGGGGGAGTTATAACATAACAGCCAATGCGAGTCAACTCACAAATGCGCTAACTTTTGGTTTGTTCTCGCGTCATTCTTTCTTGCGTTGTGATGGATTTTGGGAAGGCGAATATCCTCAAATGTCATCTAGGTTTGCAACAAAGATTTTTGCCTTTTTGGTGGCAGGGGGCCTTGTTTTGCCAGGATTCTTGTGTTTGCATGTTTTATTTGGTTACTATTATACTTAATAAACATTGTGTAAAATAACAAAGAATTGAATATTGGAATATTAGAGCCTTATGCCAAACTTTCCCTATCGCCAATCCCCAGCAATTACACGTTACACTTTACACATTACAGATGGACTTCTATTCCAAAGACCTTGAGGCGTGGATAAACGAAGCGCAAGCTGATCCGCAGACCGCGGCGCAGATTATCACCGCGCTTGCTGGGCGCATCACCCAGCTTCAATTGCAAAATGACGCGCTACTGGCCGAGAATCTCTTGCTTAAGCGCGCCAGCGGTGGCGCGTATTTGGAGCAAATTGAGCGCTTGCGGGCTGGCATGGCCGATATCAAAAGCTGGGCCATCCGCCACAGGCTGGAACGCCAAACGGTTTTGGCCGCGTCATTTAGCGGCGAGGTTTTGCAGTTTATGCTTCAACGATCTGATCGTTTTGAAAAAGAATCAGAACAAACGTTCTCACTCAAAACATCAGAAGATAAGCCACTTGCCGATTTGCGCCCAATTTACCTTGCGCCCGCGAGCAACCTTGGGCAGGTGTTGTTTGTTTCATCTTCCTTTCGCGCCCAGATATTTGGATGCGTTGGCCTCCCGGTGGTCACCACCCCAGATTGGAAATTTGCCGCCGCCCCACCCTTGCCCATGCTCAAACGCGGCGAGCGGATTGAGGCCATGACCACCAGCGATGAGTTTGGCCGCGCGAATGCGCTCACGCTGGTCACGCGGCGCGGTTTTGTGCGCACTTTGCCCTGGCTGATGGTTGAGAATTTGATCGCCGCGGGGCATCCGCTGCTAAAGCCCGCGGTGGATGACGATGCACCAGTGCATGTGAGCGAGTGCAACAACCACGATATTTTGGTTGCCACGCGGCAAGGCAAATGGTTGCGATTCCCAATCACCAGCGTAGATGCCGCGGGCGCAAATGCCTTCAGCATGGATGCAGGCGATGACGCGGCCTGCGCGACCGAGGTTGCGCCAGACAAACCGCTTATTTGCTTTGTCTCGGACTCTGGGGCGATGTTGGCAGTGAAGAACACCGGGCTAGAGGCGCATCAAAAACCAGGCGCAAAACCCGGCAATTTACCGCGCGGTTTTCGTCCGGTGGCGTGCTTTGCGGCAGATGAGGCCGCCCGCGTGCTCACGCTCTCGCGCGAAGGAGAGCTGGATATCACGCCTGTAAACCGCATCCCGGTCGCAAGTCGGTTGAGCGAGGCAAAATTGTTCAGTTTATTCAGCCAGCGGGTAATTGGCGTAGCTCTAATAAAGAGATGAGGCAAAGAGATTCTCTGTTCTTCACTTCTCATTTAAATCATGCGCATCGGTTTAGATTTTGGCACAACCAACACGGTGGCGGCGGTCATTGGGGAAGATGGCGCGCCGATTGTTCTGCCGCTTGATGCAGCCTCCCCCACCCCGCGCATGATGCGCACCCTGCTTTATGTGGAGCGGAACGGCGCGATTCACCTCGGCGCGGATGCCATCCGCCTGCACCGCCTGCAAAACGTGGGGCGAATGCCGCGTTATACCAAACAATGGATTGGGATGCTGGACATTGAAGTTGGTGACATGGTGGTGAAAGGCTACGAAATTAACGCTGGCCCCACCGCGGTGGATGTGTTTGCCGATGTGGACGCTGACGCGCCGGGACGGTTAATTCACGCGCTCAAGGGCCCGCTTGCCACCAATTACGCGGGCACAAAATTATTTGGCAAGTATTTTTCGTTGGAGGAGCTGATCGCGGAGTTTTTACGCCGCGTGAAGGAGCAGATTGAGACGCATATCCGGGAACCAATCACTGGCGCGGTGTTTGGGCGGCCGGTGAATTTTGCCGGGGCGCAAACAGCCCAGGACAACACGCGGGCGCAGAATCGTCTGGCGCAGGCCGCGCAACTAGCTGGATTTGACGAAGTGTCATTTGAGCTGGAGCCAATCGCGGCGGGGCTTTCGTATGGTTTAGCACAAGGCTCTCAAGGACCTCACAGGTTTCAAAAACCTGTGAGGTCTGATAAGCCCAGGGAAAGCTTTGCGCTGGTATTTGATTTTGGCGGGGGCACGTTAGATGTGGCTGTTTTGCGCATCTTGGCCGATGGCTCTCAGAAGGTCTTGGCAACCGGTGGCGTAGGCATCGCTGGCGATCATTTTGACCAGCACATCTTTCGCAAAATGGTGTTGCCGTGGTTTGGCCGTGATGTGCGCTGGGGCGCTCAGCGGCTCGCCATGCCGGGGCACATCGTTAACGCGCTGGGCGATTGGCAAGACATCCCGGCTTTGGCCACACCAGACACGCTGGCATTTGTAAATGAGGCCCAAAAAAATTGCGATGATCCGGCGCGGATGTTCGCATTGGAAGATTTAATTTTTAAGGGGCATGCCTATCCTGTTTACGATCAGGCCGAGCGGGCCAAGGTCGCACTCTCGCAATCGCAATTTGCGGTGATGGCTTATGACACAACCGCGATTCATCTTTGGCAGCCCGTTACGCGTAGACAATTTGAGGCCATGCTTGCCAGCGACCGCCGCGCGATTGAGGCCATGATTTATGACACGCTTGCTCGCGCAGGCGTTAAGGCCGGGCAAATAGAGCATGTGGTTCGCACAGGCGGCTCGTCGTCCATCCCAATTTTTGTAGATTTGCTTGCTCATTTGTTTGAACACGCGCAGGTGACCGAGGAAGATTTGTTTACCAGCATCGCGGCGGGGTTGGCGGTTCGCGCAAATGAGGGGATGAAATGAGCCGCGGAAATTGGGTTTCTGCAATCGCGCCCTTCTTTTCTTTTGTCGCCCTGCTCTTTTTGGGGATGGGTCTTGCGAATGGCTTAGGCTTTGCATTTGCGGTTTTTGCTTTTCGCGCTCAATCTTTATCTAATCCTTTATTGGCAAGTTCATTTGGATCTGATTTTGTAAAAATAAGTGCCTATGCGAATTATCTCAAAACCGGATTGCAAAACATATTGCCTGCGCGAAGCAACTCGCTTCTGATAAACGCCGTGCTTGAAGCAGCCAGCGCGACGCTCCTACTCGTGGGCGCCGCATTTGTCTTGAGCATTGGGCTGGGTTTGGCATTGGGGTTTCTCGCCACACGCAGGCCCTCCCCTCGCCCACCTGGCTGGATCACCGCGCTAAATGCGCTGGGGCAATCTGCGCCCAGTTTTGTGATTGCCGCGCTGGCCGCGCTGGCTATCTCCGCCCAGTTTGGCGTCCCCAGCCTGCTGGTAAACACCGGCGCCGCAACCAGCCCGCTCCAAATTGCGCTGGCGCTGGGCGCATTGAGCATTCGCCCAATGATGGGCATTGCGGCATTAACTGCCACGCTGCTGGCCGATGAACTGGGCAAGCCGTATGCGACCGCGGCAAAAAGTTTTGGCTATTCCCGCCGCGCCATCATCACAAAAGCAGTCTTTCGCAACATCATCATGCCGGTCACGCTGTATGCCGCCGCATCGTTGCGGGCGTTGCTGGTTGAGGCATTTGTAATTGAGTGGCTGTTCCAAATCAAAGGATTGGGTTGGCTGTTCGCGGCGGCCATCGTGCCAAATGGGATTGGGCAAGGCGGGGGCACATCGCTTTATCTCCACCCTCCCCTGCTGGCCACGCTATTCTCGGTTTACGCATTTTTGTTCATCGTCATCAACCAGATGGCCGATGCGATTGCGCGACGCGCCGACCCGCGGGGCTAAACGGATCAAACCGCTTGGATCAAGCTGACTGCAATGACAACGACCAATTCCCCCGCCCCACCCCGCCCGCAAAATGCCTCGCTCTGGCTGGGCGCGTTGCTGGTTGGCGCGGCGGTCATTCTTGCCGTCATCGGCCCGGCCATCGCCCCGCACGACCCATTTCAGCCCAGCTACATCACCGAGATCAACGGCGAGATGGTTCGCCCGCCCTACCCCGCCTTTGCCACCGCAGAGTTCCCGCTGGGCGCAGACCGCGCCGGGCGAGACACGCTCAGCCAGCTTCTTTACGCCATCCGCCCAACGCTGGCGCTAACCGCTGCCGCCGCGCTTTTGCGGGTGGCGCTGGGTTTGCTCCTGGGTCTTTTGGCGGGATGGCTACCTGGTTCGCGCACGGCTCGCGCCGCTGGCCGCGCCATCAACCTGGCGGGTGTTTTGCCCGTTTTGCTGGTAGCTTTGGTGATTGTGGCCCTGGCGGGCGCGTTCCCATCTGCGGGTGTGTTTTTGCTGGCGCTCACGCTCACCGGTTGGGCAGAGGTGGCCCGCCTCACCCGCGAAGAAACGCGCGTCATCCGCAGCCAGCCGTTTATTGAGGCCGCCCGCGCCACTGGCCTGAGCGATGGGCAAATTATTGCGCGGCATGTGCTGAGACAACTCGCGCCCATGTTGCTCATCGCTTTCATCGCCGAGGTGGGCGCAGCGCTGCTGGCAATTTCTGCGCTGGGTTTTTTGGGGTATTACATTGGCGGCACGGCCTGGCTGATGATCTCGGATTTTGCGGTGGGCCGCGCGGGTGGCGCTGCGCCAGAGCTGGGCCAACTCATCGGCTACGCTGCGCAACGGCTGGATTCATCGCCCAGTTTAATGCTAATGGCTGGCGCGACGATTTTCTGGATTGTGCTGGGTTTCAATTTTTTGGCGGCGGGTCTGCGCGAGCAATTTGCGCTGGAAAACGCGCGGCGCAATCGCATCTACGCCCGCGTGAGCGATTTTGTCTCCTCGCAGGTGGATGAACGCATGAGGCAAATGCTGAAACAGGCACGACGCAAAAAACGCGCGGTCGCCATCAGCTTGGCAATTTTGGGGATGGGATTGGTCACACTCTCTGCCTATGCGCAACGACTGGCGAACACGGGTGCGGCCATCCCGCCTGCGCCGGGCGGTCATGCGTGGGCATCATCTTTGCGAGACTCACAAGCTGGGTTGCAAACAGACAGCGCCGGAATCGCACAGCCAGAATTGCGCTGGACATTTGCCTATACCGGCGCGTTCAGCGGCGGCCCGGTCATCTCGCGCGATGGCGTGATTTATTTGGCCGGAGAACAAGACTTGCTTGCGCTGGGGTTGGATGGCGCGCTGCTCTGGCAAACCCCGCTCAGTTTCCATCCAACCGGAACACCTGCGCTGGCCGCCAACGGCAACATTTTTGTGATGGATAACGCGGGCGGTTTGCACACATTTTTACCCGCAGGCGTGGCGTTGCGGGCGTTTGCCCCAGAACAAAAATTGTCGCCGCTGGCCGCGCCCGGCGGCGGCCCCATCACCGCAAAAGATGGCAGCGTTTTTTATGCGATGGATGGCTACGTGATTGCCCTTGGGCCGGATGGCGCGTTTAAGTGGCGCGGGCAAATTCCATATTCTTCGTTTGGGCCATCGTTGCGGCTAAGCGCAGATGAAACAACGCTGTTCTTCGCCGATACCGCGCTGGATGCGCGGACTGGTCGCGTCCTGTTCCCTTCCACGCCGGCGGGGTTTGACCAGTTCAGCATGGCTCCAGATGGCCGGACGTTTTTGTTCTCCGACTCGGAGATGCTGGAATGGAAAACCGCAAACGGTGGAATCACCCTCGGTTCGGTAGGCAAAATGGATTGGGTGCGCCGCTTTCCTTCCAGCGCGGCGGCATTTTCGGGGTTCACCAATCGCAAAATCATGTGGTTGTTGCTCACCAATGAGTTTCAGGATACGCGCATTGTTTGGCTGAGTGAGCGCGGGCAGTTTGTGTCATCGGTGAATTTTGACCAGCGCCAAAGCCAGCCTGCTGGCATTGACCGCGATGGGACGATGATCGTGTGCGGGCTGTCTCGTTCGCTGGGGCCGGAGTGCGTGGCCGCCCAATCGGCCAGCGAAACGCTGCGCTGGCGATTCTCGCTGCCCGCCGAGCGCGCCCCGCGCGGCGGGGCATTGTTTAACGGCATTTTGTATGTCGCCACCACGGATGGCAAACTGATTGCAATTGGCGAGAAGTAAAATTCGCAGATGGGCTCCACCTGCGAGATGAACTCCTCCTCTTCAACCTGATAGTAAAATCCAGCGCAGCCTTGAATAACGAAGAACTTGAGATCACCATTGTCATGCCGTGCCTGAACGAGGCCGAGACCGTTGCGGATTGCGTACGCATCGCCCGCGATTGGATGACCCGCGCGGGTGTAAATGGCGAGGTGATTGTGGCCGACAATGGCAGCACCGATGGCTCGATAGAACTTGCGCAAGGAGCCGGAGCGCGCGTGGTGAGTGTGCCTGTGCGCGGATATGGCAGCGCCATTCTGGGCGGCATTGCGGCGGCCAAAAGCAAATACATCATCATGGGCGATAGCGATGGCAATCACGATCTCGCCAACCTTGACCCCTTCCTCGCCAAATTACGCGAGGGTTACGAATATGTCATTGGCAACCGCTACGCTGGCGGGTTTGCGCCCGGCTCAATCTCATCTGCCAACCAACACATTGGCAACCCCGCGCTAAGCTGGGTTGCGCGGTTGTTTTATCCCAGCCAAATCACCGACTTTTTGTGCGGTCTGCGCGGCCTCAACCGAGAGGCCATCCAAAAACTGCATTTCCGCACCAGCGGCGTGGATTTCAGCATGGAGATGGGCGTGATCGCCGTGCTAAATCACCTGCGAATCGCCGAGGTGCCCACGCGCCAACTGGTGAGCGGGCGCAGCCGCAAACCGCACACCAACCCCATCCGCGATGGCTGGGGGGTGCTCAAGTTTTTGCTGCTCAACAGCCCGCGCTGGCTGTTCTTTCAACCTGGTCTTTTGCTGATGGCGCTCGCGATCGCGGGCGGTCTGCTGCTCAACTCAAATGTGCGGGCGCTGGTGGTTTGCGCCATGCTGGGCATCGTGGGTGTGCAGATGGTGTTATCCGGGCTGTTTGCCACCGCCTTGATGATGCGCGACCAAATTATGCCCCCCGCCCCGCTCTGGCAAAAATTTCGTGCGCGGTTCACTCTGGAGCGCGGGGCGTTGCTTGGCATCGCCATCATCGCGCTCAGCTTGCCCGGCATCGTTTTTGGCCTCACCCAACCCACCCAGGCCGCCCTGCGCTGCCTGGTCGCATCTGGCGCGGTGGCCGCGCTGGGGGGCCAAATCGCCATCGCCAGTTTTGTGCTTGGCGCGATGGGTGTGAAGAAAGCAAGGTAGAGCCGAACATGCTTGAACGCGAAATCAACACCCTGAATATCACCAATTGGCCGCGCACAGAGCGGCTGATTGAACAAATTTGCGCCCGCGAAGGGCTTTGGGTGGCGATGAAAGACGCAATTCGGCAAAAACCAGGCGGCACGGTGTGGCATCTCAAAAAGGAAGGGTTACCCGGCACATTAGAGCTTGCGGTGTGGCCAGAGCAAAACCGGGCCAGGTTATCCATCCACGATGCCCGCAACGCCCATTGGATTGAAGAAATGATAAACAAGCTGGCAAGTGAGTTTGAGCAGCTTTAGCAGCTTTGGCAGATGGATGATAGACTGATAACGCAACAATTACTACCAAAACAACAACCATGTCAAAATCAATCGGTGTATTAACCTCTGGCGGCGACAGCCCCGGACTAAACGCGGCCATCCGCGGCGTGGGCAAGGCCGCGCAAAACGTGTTTGGCTGGAGTGTCATCGGCTTTGAAAACGGCTTTCGCGGATTGATGGAAAACCGTCAGATCATGTTAGATAGCAAAGCCTTGTCTGGCATCCTGACCCAGGGCGGCACAATTTTGGGCACCAGCCGAGACAAACCGCACAAAATGCCGGTGGGCGGCAAGTTGATGGATATGACCGATGCCATCGTTGAGACTTACCACAAAAATCAGTTGCATTGTCTGGTGTGTTTGGGCGGAGGTGGCACGGCGAAGAATGCGTATCGTCTCTCGCAAAAAGGCATCAATGTCATTACGCTGCCCAAGACGATTGACAACGACATTTACGGCACGGATATCTCGTTTGGATTTGACACCGCGCTGGGCATTGCCACCGATGCGATTGACCGCCTGCACAGCACCGCGCACAGCCATCACCGCATCATTGTAGTAATGCGATGCCTACTTTAATACAGTTATGACAAATACAGCCGAAGATTGG
>Ga0073902_10001856_pt1 | contig 11278 bp, 12 predicted proteins | sample KloWWTmeKNB19Kit_FD_66667 | JGI IMG/M metagenome (GOLD analysis project Ga0073902, IMG submission 66667) | Active sludge microbial communities from Klosterneuburg, Austria, studying microevolution and ecology of nitrifiers - Klosterneuburg... | ecosystem: Engineered > WWTP > Aerobic digester >...
GTAACCGGTCTGAATGTACAAACTGTGAATAAAGATGCCGGAGGTGCAAGGATAACACTCAGGTGTGGCAGAACACATTTTCCGAACGAGACCCCGCTGCTTATCATAGATGGCGTAGTGCAGGAACTTTCTATTCTGCAAGCAATTAATCCTGGTACAATTAAAAATATTGATATCCTTAAAAGTGCAGCGGCAACTGCCTTATATGGCCCGGAAGGTGTATATGGGGCGATATATGTGACCACAAAGAATGGGAATTTCAGAACGTTTGTTATTAAGGATTTTCTTGATGGCAGAAAGATTGCCTGGGCAACCGTTTCCTTTATTTCTGCCGATAAGAAAGATACACTGATGTATGCAGCCAATGATAGCGGGATAGTGGTTGCTGATAAATTGAAGCCGGCTGTTCAGTATGAAATAAAAATTTCTGCTGTAGGATACAAAAACCTATGCGTCGATTACATAAATAAACATACCGGCTTGTTTAGTGAGATATTATTATCCAGGAAAGAGAAAGTGTGTGATGAAGTAGTGGTTACATCTTTTGGTCATACGATTAGATGTTATGGTAGTTGTTGTATAGTAGGAGTAAGGATTAAAGGAGAATCAATAAATAAAAAAATAAATAAACCGGGGTTCAAAATCTTTCCCAACCCTGTTCGAAAAGGCGGGGTAGTAAATATTGAAATCGAAAACAGTAAGGAGGAAAGGCTTGCTGTAAAAATGTTGGCATTGGATGGCAGAGTGTTGCTGGATAAATCAGTTCAGGTGTTAAAAGGTTCCGGCCGTTTTCAATTGGCTACCGACACCCGATGGGCAGCTGGAGTATATATTATTCAGCTGGCTTATGCAAACGGAAAGATTCTTGCATCTGACAAAGTAATTATCCAGTAAAACACTATTATGAGCAAGAAAATACAGCTTACCGTACCAACTCCCTGCCACGAAAACTGGGACGCTATGACACCTGTGGAAAAAGGAAAATTTTGCGGTTCCTGCCAGAAGCAGGTAATGGATTTCACTTCTATGAGTGACCGGGAGATAGCACAGTTCTTTAAAAAACCATCCACCGGTTCGGTATGCGGACGTTTTATGAACGACCAGCTGGATAGAGAAATGGAGATACCGAAGAAAAGAATACCGTGGTTAAAATATTTTTTCCAGATCGCATTACCGGCATTTTTCGTATCAAAGGTTTCCGCACAGAAAGTGATGGGCAAGTCCGCTGCACCAGATGGGAGAGATACATCGAAAGTGAGAATAACCACTGAAATGCGGACATTGGGAATGGTACTGCCCACCTGCATCAAGCCTGTTACCGGTGATACACTTATTACTGCAGTAAAAGGTGAAGTGACAAGTAAGCCTGTTGAGAATAACAGCCAGGTTGTTGGCGTAGTAATGGATGAAACAGGAATGAAGCTACCCGGTGTAACCGTAAGAATCAAAGGTACAAGGACGGGTGTAGCAGCTGATAGGTATGGCCGGTTCAGACTTATGGCTAAAACTGATGATGTGATAATCGTTTCAGGAGCCGGGCTTGAAACAACAGAAATAAGAGTCGGGCAAAATAAGGACCTGTCAATTGTAGTGAAAAGGTTGCTTATAACGGGTGGGGAAGTGGTAGTAGTAGCCGGGATGGTTTCGGTAAAAAGAACAAAGAAAATAAAGAAAACAATTCCCTTGTTGACACAAATATATAAAGACACCGCTGCTAAATTCTTTAAAGTGTATCCCAATCCTGTTCCGGCTGGCTCAAATATTTCCATAGAATGGAAACAAACCGGAGAAGGGTATTATTCACTGCAACTATTCAATCAGGCGGGTCAGTCTGTTCATCAGCAGGAAATATGGATTGATGCGGAAGCAAGACTGCTGAATATTGATTTTCCAGCTGTTGCAGCCGGGAATTATTTCCTGTCATTCATCAGTAAGAAAACAGGAAGGAAGTGTACAGAAAAAATAATTATAAAATAATTAAATATCATCTCCTGCTGATAACTATCGGGATGATAAGTTTATTATTAGAAAAAGATTCCGGCTCAGGGCCGGAATGACTTTCTAAGTTCTGAAAACCGTATGAAACTGATCCGGCTTTTTTCGTATACATTCCCGATAAAGTTGAGCAATCAGGGTACCATCACTTCGGTTTGATAACTATCGGGATGGTATGTTTATTTTAGAAAAAGATTCCGGCTCAGGGCCGGAATGACATTCTAAGTTCTGAACTCCGGATGAAACTGATCCGGCTTTCTTTGTAAGCATTCCCGGTAAAGTTGAGCAATCAGGGTACCGTCACTTCGGTTTGATAACTATCGGGATGGTATGTTTATTTTAGAAAAAGATTCCGGCTCAGGGCCGGAATGACTTTCTAAGTTCTGAACTCCGGATGAAACTGATCCAGCTTTCTTTTTAAGAATTTCTGGTAAAGTTGAGCAATCAGGATACCATCACTTAGTTCTGATAATTATAGGGATGGTATGTTTATTTTAGAAAAAGATTCAGGCTCAGGGCCGGAATGAGATTCTAAGTTCTGAACTCCGTATGAAACTGATCCGGCTTTTTTCGTATGCATTCCCGGAAAGGTTGAGCAATCAGGGTACCATCACTTCGTTCTGGTAATTATCGGGATGATATGTTTATTATTAGAAAAAGATTCCGGCTCAGGGCTGGAATTACATACTAACCTCTGAATCCCGGATGAAACTGTTCCAGTGTTTTTCGTAAGAACTCCCGGTCAAGGTGAGTATAAATCTCTGTGGTGGTGATGCTTTCATGGCCCAGCATTTCCTGTACTGCTCTCAGATCTGCGCCGCCCTCAACCAGGTGTGTAGCGAAAGAATGTCTGAATGTATGTGGTGATACCGTTTTTTTGATCCCGGCTTTTAACGTAAGATCTTTAATGATGTAGAAGATCATTACCCTTGATAATTGGCTGCCCCGGTTGTTTAAAAATAAAAAATCCTCATGGCCTTTCTTTGGCGCACTGTGTACCCGGATATTATTTTTATATACAGTAATATATTTGATGGCGCTGCTGCCAATGGGTATCAGCCTTTCTTTATCGCCCTTACCGGTAACCCGGATAAATCCGAGGTCAAGGTATAATTGAGAGATCTTTAAATTCACTACTTCACTGACCCGCAATCCGCAACTGTACATTGTTTCCAATATGGCTTTATTACGTCCCCCTTCTGGTTTGCTCAGATCTACCTGTGCAATGATGCTTTCAATTTCTTCAAAGCTCAGTACATCCGGTAATTTTCGTTTCAGTTTGGGGGCTTCCAGCAGGGTGGTGGGGTCTGCCCGGGAAATATTTTCTAATGAACAGTATTTATAAAAGGCTTTGATACCGGAAATGATCCTTGCCTGTGAGGAGGCCGTCATACCCAGTTCAGTGATCCATTTCATGAACTGCTGCAGGTCTTTCAGTGCCAGGTCTGCCGGATTAACGAGTTTGTTCTTATCCAGTAAAAATTGTGTGAGGTGTTCAATATCCCGGAGGTAAGCCTGTACGGAATTATCCGACAATGATTTTTCTAATTGCAAGTAAGCTTTGAATCCTTTTTTGTAGGGCTCCCACATGGAGGTTAATTGGTTTATTTTTTTATAGTTAATTAGGGAAACCTTTTTAGAGCAGATTCTTCCTGATTAACCAACTCCCAATTAACTAATTAACTATTTTATTCCAGCACAATATTCTTCTCTTTCTCCACCCAATTTTTACCAACAAGGATTTTTACCCATATCCTTGAGTTAGTAACATTAACAGAGTCAATATGGTCGTGCAATGCATCGTAGTCGATGGGCAGTGGTTCCCCAAAGGTCATCATTGCTTTTTTGCCGCTGCTCATGTCTTCCACATAGATATTTCCCCGGTCAGTATTGACTACCAGGTTTTCAGCAATGGAAAATTTAGGATCAAGACTATTGATGCCGCTGCTCTTCAGGCTGAAGTTGGCATTCTTATCGTACGGTAATTTGATCTGGAAACCACGGCCGGTCATGCAATCGTTAAACAGTAACCAGGCATATTCGTTGTCTTTGAAAAAACAACGGATAAAATTTTTGTTGATGTTAACGGTAGTGCCCATTAAGTAAGTAAAACCTGTTTTACGATCGGCTGCCATGCCTTTATAACTCCAGATTATGCTGTCAGGTAAACAATTCTTAGCAGTGATGAATACAGTTGGCGTTTTCTCGTGGGTGCCGGTAAATTTTATCGTATCAGTCAGGCAAACCGTATCACAAAATGTTTTCGGTGTGGTGGTGGATGATTTGCAGGAAACAAAAGAAAGCATCAGTAAGGTAGCGGCAGCAATTAGGAGTTTTTGCATAATAATTGGTTTAACAGACTGCAAAAATAACCATTGCAAAACTCTGATGTAAAAATTCTTTTGATGAGTGAACTGAAACTGCCTAATCATTATCTTCGGGCTTATGAGTAATATGCAACCCATTAATCTGCGTTCGTTCAAACAAAAAGCCCGTTATCAGAAAACGGGTATGCGCCGTTTCCTTTCGAAATTGGACAAGCAGGCCCCCCGGGGACTGGATAAAAAAATTGCAGGGCTGGAAAAAGAAGTTTGGGCAGAAACTGACTGTCTTTCCTGTGCTAATTGTTGTAAGACGATGACGCCGACATTTACCAAACAGGATTTGAAAAGAATATCGGCTCATTTCAATATGACTGTGGATGCATTCCAGAAAAAATGGCTGCGTAAAGAAAGGGGTGGTGACCGTGACTGGCTCAATAAAACAGAACCCTGCCAGTTCCTGAATCTGAAAGATAATAAGTGCAGTATTTATGAGATCAGGCCTGCTGATTGTGCAGGCTTTCCGCATTTATCTAAAAAGTTCAAAGACTTTGTGCATATTCATAAGCAGAATGTAGAATATTGCCCGGCAACGTACCGGCTGGTTGAAAAGATGATGATGGGTGTAGACTAGTACTATGTTCAGGATTGGCATTTTAACCCAGGTTCCAGGCTAGCTGAATATTATGCACCTTAAAGAAAGACATCTTCAATTAAAAAATATTCAGCTTCCCCATTTTGATGGATGGTGATTGAAAGAATATCATATTGTATCCATGAATGACCGGGATGAAGAAAAAGATATTCATCGGCTGCTCTTTGCAGGTTCTTGAATTTCTTTTTGGTGACACTATCTTCCGGGTTACCGAATGGTGATGCCTTTCTTGCTTTTACTTCCACGAAATGTAAGAACTTTCCTTTGCTGGCTACAATATCCAGTTCATGATAAGAATGCCGCCAGTTGCGGTGCAGTATAGTATACCCTTTTTCTGTCAGCCATTTTGCTGCCATCTCTTCCCCTTCTTTTCCCAGTTCATTATGTGAGGCCATGTACTATCTTTACGACAAGATAAAAAAGAAAATTATTTATGCCGGGCATTTATCGGTTGAAAGGGGTAGTTAAACATTATGATTGGGGTGGATACTCCTTTATTCCTGCCTTACTTAATATAGAGAATAAGTATCATCAGCCATTTGCTGAATACTGGATGGGTATACATCCCTTGGGCAGTGCGTTGGTGGAAACCGGTGGTGCTGACCCCACCGCACTCTCTGCTCTAGTTGAAAAGCTTTCTTTTCTTTTCAAAGTGCTGGATGTAAAAAATATGTTGTCCATACAGGTGCATCCTTCCAAAGAAGCAGCAGCAATTGAATTTGCCCGGGAAAATACAGAAGCTATTCCGCTGGATTCACCAAAGCGTAATTATAAAGACGACAATCATAAACCGGAATTGATGGTGGCTCTCAGCGATTTCTGGTTGCTCCATGGTTTTAAACCACCAGAAGAATTAGGTAATACTTTATTGAATGTGGTTGAATTAAGAGAGTTGCTGCCGGTCTTTAATCAAACAGGTTATGCCGGGCTCTATAAATTCGTAATGGAAATGCCGCAGGAAGAAGTTAACCGTATATTGCAGCCTTTGATTGACAATATATCTGCAATTTATAAAGATAAAAAGCCGGATAAAACAGACGAAGATTTTTGGGCAGCCAGGGCTGCACAAACTTTTTCTAATGATGGCAATATTGACCGGGGTATTTTCTCTATTTATTTTTTTAATCTTGTTCACCTGAAAAAGGGAGAGGGTATCTACCAGCCTGCCGGTGTACCGCATGCCTACCTGGAAGGGCAAAATGTGGAGATTATGGCGAACTCTGACAATGTGCTCCGTGGCGGGCTCACCACCAAGAATATTGATGTAAAAGAATTATTGAAGCATGTAAAATGTGAGGCCACTTTCCCAACCATACTTCCCGGAGAGAGGACCAAAGAGGAAAAAACTTATAAAACTCCGGCCCCGGATTTTCAGTTAAGTGTTTTTGAACTGGAAAAAGGGGATACCATTTCTTTTCAACCTGAAGAAGTGGAAATACTTTTACTCACGGAAGGAGTGGTGGAACTGGATGATGACAAGGAGACTATTAAATTGCAGAAGGGTGATCCAGCAGCTGTAGTATTCCCGGGACAGGTCGTTTACCTGGCAGCCGCCGCCAAATCCACTGTTTTCAGGGCTTCCGAGGCTTTCCACAATCGTTAATAAATAGCCCGTCTAATTGGGGCAATTCTGCTAATTTTGCTCCGTATTTCAAGAACTTATAATAAAATGTTATGAAGAGCAACGGACGGTTAATTGTTTTTACATTAATACTGGTAGCATTAGCAACGGCCTGTAAATATTTCTTCGGACCTGATATCGGGTGGTCCGGTTTCTCTCCGGTTATCGCAATTGCTTTATTTGCCGGATTTATCATGAAACAAAAAGATATGTCATTTATCCTGCCATTGCTGGCTTTATTCATCAGTGATGCTGTGATCCAGTTTTTATATAGCCAGGACCTGTTTCCTTATGCAGGATTTTATGGAGGTCAGTGGAAGAATTATGCTGTCTTATTAGCAGCCACACTGATCGGCTGGGTATTAAAAGGCAGAAGTTTCAGCAGCCTGATGGCCGGAGCCCTCGCTGCTCCTACGGTATTCTTTTTGGTCTCTAATTTTATGGTGTGGGCGGCTTCTACTGAAGCAGTGTATGCAAAAAGTTTCAGCGGTTTGATGGTTTGCTATGAAGCCGGACTTCCGTTCTACAGAAATTCCTTGATAGCGACTTTAGTGTTCCTGCCGGTGATCCTGGTGGCGTATAATTACCTGACGAAGAAGAAAGCGGTACTTACGTTAGCATAAGATTTTAATAAAAATAATATGAACCCATCAGTATTTGCTGGTGGGTTTTTTATTAGCGGAGTATTCAGCTCTTCTAATTAAAGAAAAAGAAACAGGTTCTTTCATTTTTGGAGCATTGTTGGAGTAAGAATTTAACTGGCAGTTCCTTCATATCCCTCATCATGCAGCAATTTATGATGGTGCCCATCTGCCGCTTCAGTAGCTAATTCATCACAACGGTTATTATACGGGTTATCGGCGTGACCCTTCACCCATCTGAATTTGATATGATGTTTTTGAGAGAGTTCATAGAACTCCCACCACAGGTCCGGGTTTTTCTTGCCGCCTTTGAAGTTGGTCTTTATCCAGTTTTTCAGCCAGCCTTCTTCCCAGGCTTTCACCACATATTGACTGTCGGAATAAATAGTGACCTGCATTCCTGCTTTTTTCAATGCTTTCAACCCGGCGATCACTGCCATTAATTCCATCCTGTTGTTCGTGGTGTGTTTATATCCCTGTGACAATTCTTTGCGGTGATGACCGCTCATTAATACCACGCCATATCCACCGGGGCCGGGATTGCCTCTTGCAGAACCGTCTGTATAGATTGTTACTGTATTCATTAATTATGCTGAATGTTGAATGATAAATGTTGAATTAATAGTTTTCTATTCAGCATTCATCATAAAATTAAACCTGGAATACTCCGGTCTTTAAATCATTCATTTCAGGATTATTATTGGCCGCATTAATTCCTTCCGAAATAACCTTTCTAGTATCCACCGGGTCAATTATAGTATCTACCCATAACCGGGCTGCTGCATAATAAGGGGAGGTTTGTTTCTCATACCGGTTTTTTATTTCGCTGAACATTTTTTGTTCAACTTCTGCATTTAGTGTTTCGCCTTTAGCTTTACGGGAAGCCACTTCTATTTGTAATAAAGTTTTTGCTGCCGCATCACCACCCATCACTGCGATCTTTGCTGTGGGCCATGCATAAATAAAACGGGGATCATACGCTTTACCACACATGGCATAGTTACCGGCCCCGTAAGAGTTACCAATGATGATCGTAATTTTTGGTACCACTGAATTCGCTACTGCATTTACCATCTTCGCCCCGTCTTTGATAATGCCCGCATGTTCACTCCGGCTGCCCACCATAAAGCCGGTCACATCCTGCAGGAATACCAATGGAATTTTCTTCTGATTACAGTTTAGAATAAATCTTGCTGCTTTATCGGCACTGTCATTATAGATCACACCGCCCATCTGCATCTCGCCTTTCTTATTCTTTACGATCAATCGCTGATTAGCTACAATGCCTACGGCCCAACCGTCAATCCGGCCATAACCGCAAACTATGGATTTACCATAATCTTCTTTGAACTGCTCAAATTCACTGTCATCAACTATTCTTTCTATCACATCCACCATATTATATGGTTTGCCATCAAAAGGAAAGAGCCCATACAATTCTTCCGGGTTCTTCTTCGGCGCTTTTGCTTTTACCCGGTCAAAACCGGCTTTCGGTTTATCACCCAGCATGGAAAACATTTTCTTGATATGGTCCATGCATTCCTGCTCGGTTTGAAACTTATAATCGGCAATGCCTGATATTTCGGTATGTGTCACTGCACCACCGAGTGTTTCATTGTCTATATCTTCTCCAATAGCAGCTTTTACTAAATAAGGGCCGGCTAAATAAATAGAACCATTGCCTTCCACCATCAAAGTCTCATCACTCATGATGGGTAAATAAGCACCTCCTGCCACGCAGGGCCCCATCACTGCTGCTATTTGAGTGATACCCATACCGCTCATACGGGCATTATTGCGAAAGATGCGGCCAAAATGTTCTTTGTCTGGAAATATCTCATCCTGCATAGGAAGAAATACACCGGCACTGTCAACCAGGTAAATTACTGGTAGGTGATTTTCCATCGCTATCTCCTGCAACCGCAAATTCTTTTTACCGGTAATAGGGAACCAGGCACCAGCTTTTACCGTCTGGTCGTTGGCAAGTATCACACATTGACGGCCACTTACATAACCTACTCCTGCCACTGTACCTCCGGCCGGGCAACCACCCTGATCAGGATACATCTCGTACCCGGCAAAGGCGCCAATTTCAATAAAGGGCTTGTCTTTATCAATTAAGTAACCGATCCGTTCACGGGGGGTGAGTTTGTTTTTCTCCCGTTGCCGTTCAATGGCTTTTTTACCGCCGCCTTCATATATCTTTTCCAATCGCTGGCGCATCTCACTCAATGATTGCTTCAGTACATCTTCGTTGCGGTTGAATTCGAGGTTCATAGTGTTTGTTTCGTTAGAACACAAAGATAGGGAAGGGTGAGGGAGTAGTTAGTAGTGAAATGTATGGTGAATAGTGAGTAATGTGTAATGAGTAGTTGTCAACTTCAGAGCAGCCATCAACTTCCGGGAGTTTACAGAGCATGACGCTTTTTACGAACTCTCCATTCCCAGGGGGCAACAGGATTTGACTGTGACCATAATCCTTTTTTTTCTTCCTTAGCTTTTATTTCCAGTGCTGACCATTGTGAGTTCGTATCATACTTTTTAAAGTGCCACGCCATTCCTTCAGCAAGCATTTTTTCGTTCACATTTACGCCTTCCACAAAGGCAATGCCTATACTTCTGCCATAACGGTCACGATTTTTAAATTCTATAGTTATATCTTTTTTGAATACCAGGTTGCTCAGATAGTTTTTTGAAACAGTCCCATAGTCCTGTTTTTTTTCAGGTGCATCAATGCCATGCAACCTGATTTTTATTTGTTCTTTATTACCGGTTAACAAAACAAAAGTGTCACCATCAGTGATCTTAATAACCTTTCCTTTTAATTGGGAGAAACTAAATAATGGAAGAAATAAAAAACAGAGTACGAATTTTATCATGCTTTAACCCTGTTTTCCGCAGGCCTGTAAAAGTAAACAAAAAGGGGCATGGGTATAACTATAAAAAAGCATCCTGAAATAACCTGAACCCCTGTTTTATTCAGGCAATGAAATAGGAGACCTTGCTTTTTTATTTACTTCAAATTTCGCCAGTTGTGACAGCCGTTCATCGATCTGTTTTTCATTTACTTCCGCTCCGTGGAAGATATCCGCTGCTTTTTCCATATTCAGGGTTTTTGCAAAAGCAGCAGCTGTGCCATAGGAGCTTATTTTAAAATGATTGATTTCCTGGATACCCGCCAGCAGGCAGGCATCTTTTACTTCTTTGTCGGTGCAGTTATTCAGCTTTTCACCAATCTCTTCTATCAGGGCATGCATGACCCTGTTCTTTGTACTTAACGAATTAATTTCCTCTGCGATAAAGAAGTCATCCAGTTTTTCAATATGCTCATCAACATAATCCATGTATTTCAACAACACTTCTTTCAACTTTACAGAATTTGCTGTGTTAATCCAGCCGGGTAAGCTGTTTTTTAACTGGATCTCTGCATTTGTAAACTTGCGGGCATCATAGTCCAGCAGGTCATGCAGCCTGGTGATGGAGGGGGTTATTATCTCTTTCATATGCCATAGATTTTACTTCCTGTAATTTAAACTGCCTGGCAGGCGGATTGTTGTGACCAATGTCATTGTTTTTGCTGAGTGCTCTCATAGGTACCGCGGTGGGGTTAGATTTACTTTTATTGATTCAGATTTAACGTAATGGTAAACGGTGTGAAACGATGCCGGAGAAATTTATTAAAGTGAATGCTATGGCTATCAAAAAGAAACCAGCGGATCCTCAGTCGGGATTTCCTTACCCCGGAAAACGTCCCGAGATTGACCCGGATACTGTTCCCGATAATCCTGTGATTCCCGGAGAAGAGCCGGATATTATCCCTGATGATGACCCTTTTGAAACACCTCCTGAAGATGTTCCGCCTCCAGGTGAAAAGCCATAGCAATAAATACAGCTGTTATGAAACATATTGAAAAAGCCATTGATTATAAAGTACTGAATATTTCCAGTCATTCTTTTAAAGAAGGGGAGATGATACCGGTAAAATACACATGTGACGGAGCCAACATCAATCCATCCTTAGATATAAAGGGAATTCCGGATCAAG
>Ga0073902_10001859_pt1 | contig 11268 bp, 8 predicted proteins | sample KloWWTmeKNB19Kit_FD_66667 | JGI IMG/M metagenome (GOLD analysis project Ga0073902, IMG submission 66667) | Active sludge microbial communities from Klosterneuburg, Austria, studying microevolution and ecology of nitrifiers - Klosterneuburg... | ecosystem: Engineered > WWTP > Aerobic digester >...
GTTTCCGTTGCAGATCAAAAGGCACTGCTTCATAACCGGCGAAGGTCATTTTGAATTTGGCCCTTCCCTGTGTAATGGAACGGAGGGAAGAGGAATAACCATCCATTTCGGCCAGTGGCACTTTGGCTATCACTTTCTGGAAATGGCCTTCGCTGTCGATACCCTCCACAATGGCCCTGCGGCTTTGCAGATCACCCATTACGGCACCAGTCAGGTCATCGGGACAAAGTACATCCAGTTGATAGATCGGTTCAAGTATTTGTGGATCTGCTTGCTGGAAAGCCTGGCGGAATGCCTGTAAACCGGCAATTTTAAAAGAGATATCGTTGCTGTCCACCGGGTGCATTTTTCCGTCATATACACAAACACGGATATCACGGGCATAGGATCCTGTCAGCGGGCCATTATGCATTTTTTCCATTACCCCTTTCAGGACAGAGGGAAGAAAGCGGGCATCAATCGCACCACCCACAATACAATTGTAAAACACCAACCGGCCACCCCATTCGAGTTCATGGGTATCACGACCTCTTACGTTCAGGTCAGCCGGTTCGGGCATGCCCTCATACCAGGGTTCAATCCGCATATAAACTTCCCCAAACTGACCGGCTCCCCCACTCTGTTTTTTATGGCGGTAGTTGGCATCTGCCATTTTCCGGATAGTTTCGCGGTAAGCGATTCTGGGCTTGGTGAATTTTACTTCCAGTTTATGCTGGTGCTCAATCTTCCATTTTGCTACAGCCAGGTGCATATCACCCTGGCAATGAATCAGGGTCTGTTTCAGTTCGGAAGATACTTCTACCAGTAAAGTGGGATCTTCTTCCCGTAACTGGTGCAGTGCCTGCGACAATTTTTCCTCCTCGCCCTTTTTCAGGGTTTCAATGGCCACTGTCATATTAGGGGCCGGGAAAACGATCGGAGGAAGTTCATAATTCTTACCCTTTATATGCAGGGTATTGTTTACATGGGTGTTTTTGAGTTTAAGCGTGGCCCCGATATCGCCGGCTACCAGTTCATTGATTGGGGTGCGCTTATTCCCTTCCACCAGGAACAGCTGAGTGATCTTTTCAGTCACTCCCGTTGTTTCATTTTCCAGTTCCATTCCGCTCTTTATTGTTCCTGAATACACTTTAAAGAACGAAAGCTCGCCCACATGGGGTTCAGAAATGGTTTTATAAATGAAAATACAGGCTGGCCCGTTGGCATCACAAGGAAGTGCTTCTCCTTTCTGGGTGGTCTGAGGCGGCATTTCATTGGCACTGGGACAAACATTATCGATAAAGCCCATCAGGCGGCCACTGCCCATATTTCGTTCGGCGGAAAGGCAGAACAGGGGAAACAGGTCATGATTGATCATGGCTTTTTTCAGGCCATTTTTCATCTCATCCTCGTCCAGTTCTCCTTTATCAAAGTATTTTTCCATCAGCGTTTCATCATTACTGGCAATCGCTTCGATCAGTTCCTTATGGAGTTCTTCTGCTTTCGCTTTTTCCTCTTCAGGAATATCTGCTTTTTCGGGCTTACCGCCATTGTCTTTGAAACGGTACATGGTCATGCGTAATACGTCGATGATTTCATGGAAGCCGGCCCCGGTCTGGCGGGGATATTGTACCACCACCACATTACTGCCAAAATGTGATTTGGCTTCCCGGACGGCTTTTTCAAAATCGGCATTATCATCATCCAGTTTGTTCACCCCGAAGATCATAGGTGTTTTAAACTGTTCCGTATACTCCCATATAATATCCGTACCGACTTCCACGCCCATCACGGCATTAATAAGCATTACACCGGTATCCGCCACCCGGAGAGCCGAGATTACTTCTCCGGAAAAATCATCATAGCCGGGGGTATCAATAATATTGATCTTATACCCTCTCCATTTAGTATGAAGGAGCTTGCTGAAAATAGAATTACCACGTTCCTGTTCAAGTTCGTGGTAATCACCTGTGGTATTCCGCTCTGCGATAGAACCCTTCCGGGTTATGATGCCTGCTTCAAACAGCATGCACTCCGCTAAGGTGGTCTTACCGGAGCCGGCATGTCCGAGCAAGACTATATTTTTTACGTGTGAGGTATCAAATTCTGGCATAGCAATAAAATTTAGTATTGAAGAAAATGTGTATGACTTCTACAAATCTTCAAAATTGATCAGATAGTAACTATGAACCCGGTTAGGGTCCGGGCTGATTAAAGTCAGTAATCAGTCGCTTCAGGAAGTTCGCGACAAAAAACCACTGAACTCTGAACGGAGTTGTTGCAGCGTAATTTCAAGTGAGCGGAATTCTTCGAGCAGTGATTCGTGTTTACCGGTCGTGTCTTCCGATGCAGGTGATTCAGTCTGTAATTGACGTTCGTGAAGTTTGATGGATTGTTTGAGATCGTGGATGTTGATCAGCTGGATGTGAAACTGGTTGTGCAGATGTTCTACTTCCTGTAATTGTTCTTTGGAGAGCGGTTTGCCGGCGACTTGTCGGATCTGGTTTTCGTCTTGCATCAATTCATCACGATAGTTGCGGAGCTGAGCTCTCCAGGCATTGCACTCTCCGGAGAGCTGTGAGATGTCTACCTGTACCATGGCATTAAAATTTAGAAGTTAAAGAATAAAAAGAACTGTTGGAAATACTGTCGGGGCTGACAAATTTCCCGGGTCCTGGACTAAGTAGAGGTGGGTTAGTGTGTTTCTTTGCTTATGTTAAGGTAAGACCAATTTGAACAAATCCAAATAAATCGGACATGATTTATGTTAAAAAAGAAATGCACAGGAATCACCCTGTGCATTTTGTTTATTTCAGATGAATCACTTATATTATCAATGACGCCGGACTTTAACTTTAGTAGCCTTATTACCCCTTGGTCCTGTAACGGTTGTTTTTTTGATAGTGGCTTTATTACCACGGGGACCGGCAACAGTTGTTCTGGACCGGTTAACCCGGTAATTCCCAACGGTTGATGCATGCCGTGTACGGACGGTTACTGAAGTAGTACGGAACGGCGTGTATACCCGGTGTGCATGCAATACCCTGTGGGTGCGTACCACTACAAAGGGACGATGATAGTGCATCCGGTACGGATGCCAGACCTGCCAAGCAAATGGACGCCAGGGTCTCCACCAGCCTGGATAATTTTTCCAGCGCCAGGGTGAAATCCAGGGACGGTAAACGGGCCCATATACAAAACGAACCGAAGGCCATGCCCATACATTAATGACAATGCGGGGGGCCATAAAGTCATAGCCGGCATTCGGACCGCTCAGTTGACTATCATTATAATTCATGAAAGCATCTTCCTCTCCTCCACCATCGGGTTCTACGATTACTGCTTCGCCATAGATATCTTCATCGCCGATAATCTGCACCACTGCGGTGGTATCTCCTGTTTTTTCCAGTTCTATTACCGCAATATCCTGGTTTTCTGTGGCAGAAACCGGCACCTGTAATATAAACGCATGGACGTCCTTTTCTGATTTATCGATTACCCGCACAAAATCCGTTTCCCCATCCCCGTTCAGGTCAAGGTTATTCACGTGGTTAGATTCAAGGTTAAGGGCCTTCTCAAAATCCTCAATACTTGAAGATTGCTGAAATAATTGCAGGGCTCCCTGCAGGCTGAAATGATCGCCGGGTAAACCGGTGGAATCAACGCCCGTCTGCTGGGCGGTAACGGAGGCTCCGGTTAACAGGAGCCCGGTGATCAGGACGGATAGATGTTTCAAAGCTTTCATGTAATAAGTTTTGTATGAGACGATAAAAGTAGTCCGGGGTTTAGTCAGCAACGATTTTTTATACAAAAAAATGGTACTTCAGCGTGCTTTTACGGCAGACTGAATTGTTTTAACCAGGCCCAGTGTACCCTGGCCGCTTCCATCCAATGATTCTCGCCATTCGGATAAGCGTGTTTTAGTCCTTTTACGAAAACAAACCGGAATTCATACCCGGTGGCTGGTATGGCAGGTCTGAAAGTGGCCCAGCTGACCGAATTGGTATCTCCGCTGATCGTGTACAAGGGGTTAAGACCGAAATTGGCAATATGCCGGTGAGTAATATTATAATGCTTCCCATTCAGCAAAGGAATACCGGGTGTACTGATCAGGGTATCCAGTAAACTGAGCGGTAATACGGGGCCGGTATTACCAGGCCCGTAATCCTCATTCCCTACCTGGAACATAACCGGGAGTTTTCTTTTGGGAACATATACGGTGTCTTTATAAAAAGCAGAGGCATTTTCAACAACGGCGGCCAGTTTATCACTCAGTGATATTGCACACTTGGCAGCCATCTGTCCCCCGTTTGAAAACCCGACCAGGTATATCCGCTTGTTGTCTATTTTAAACCGGACACCGAGGTCATTCATGACTTCCGTTAAAAACTTAATATCATCTTTGGGTGTCTGTCCGGCACAGAATGTCCACTCGGCATCGGGCGGGGTATTCCATTTTGTAATATTCTTGGTCTCCCCGTTATCGTTTATGCAATACCGCAGGGATGACGGGAAAACTGTAATTACATTTTGTTCATCACCGACCTCTTTCCATCCGGATCGGGTATACATGTCTTCCCCGTTACCACTCGTCCCATGCAACATAAAAACAACCGGCAGCGGTGTTGTACCCGTATAGGAGTCCGGAACATGCACATAGTATTCACGACTGACGCCTTCCACCACCAGGGTGAACCTGTTTTTACCTTTGGTAACCACACCGTTGCTGCCACTGCCATTGCTGTCCTCCTTCTGACAACTGCTGAAAAAAAGGAGCCCTGTAAAAAGGAAAGGGAATAATGATTTACGGTTCATAATTTTTTTATTGGTATGCCATAAAAGTGCAGTCAATTAAAAAAACTTCAGTAGAACCCAGGGGTGATATTTTTATTTAAGCATGAAACTCCGCAGACGTGCTACTGCAACTGTACGGCTTGTAACGTCCAGTTTGAAATAAGCATTGTTAATATGCTTTTTCAGGGTATTAAGCGATATAAATAACTCGGCCGCGATTTGTTGGTTGGTTTTACCTTCGTATAACAATTGAATGACTTCAAATTCGCGGTCACTCAGAGGTGTTACCAACTGCTGATTGATTTTGCCGGTATCAAGCTGCGGTACATGGCGGTTCAGGTCTCTTGCATGATTGGATAACGCGATCTCGATTGTAGCAAGAAGGGTTTTGTCATTGAAGGGTTTTACAATATAACCATATGGATTGGTCTGTTTGGCCCGTTCAAGCGTGTCTTTATCGGAATAGGAAGTGAGGAAAACAAACGGGATATTGTTATGCTGGTTAATATACCGGGCCACTTCAATACCGTCCCGGTCACTTTCCAGGTTGATGTCCAGGATTGCCAGGTCAGGAGGGTTCCGTTTCAGTTGGAAAATGGCTTCCTCCGGATCATACGCAAAAGCGGATACCTCATAATCATTATTATTCATGTACATGCCAATGTTTTTGGCAATCAGCGGTTCATCCTCTACGATCAATACACGGATACCGGACATCAGCTAATGGTTTTAAATTTTGAAATAATTATACACACATCAGTGCCCTGGCTGCCATCAATATTTATCCGGGCTTTCATCTTCTGGGCAAAAGCCTTGATAATTTCATACCCAAATGAATTTACCGTATCCGGGCTGAATCCCTCGGGTAATCCGATGCCGTTATCCTTAACCTGGAGCAGCAATTCATTGTCGGACCGTTTCATGGATACCAGGATAGCGCCTTCTTCCCGACCAGTAAACGCATATTTCAGCGAATTACTGATCAGCTCATTCAGGATCATCCCCAGCGGAATGGCAGTATCCGTATGCAGATTGAGCTCTTCAATGCTGGTATGCAGCCTGATCTTGTCACTCCGGATATTATAGGTCTGGAATAAATGATTGCTCAGCATCCGGATATACTCATTCATATTTACACTGTTCACCGAATGACCCTGGTAAAGGTTCTGGTGTATAAAGGCCATACTCTGTACCCGTTGAATGCCTTCTTTGACAATCGCCGTTGCCTGATCATCCTGTAAGGTCTGAGATTGGAGGTCGAGCATGCTGCTGATAACCTGGAGGTTGTTTTTTACCCGGTGATGTATCTCTTTATTCAGGACTTCCAGTTCCCCTGATTGTTTGCGAATGATGGCATTTTTGCGGAGCTGCCTGCGGTATTGAATAAAAATTACGGTGCCTGACAAAGCAAGGCCGGCAATCCCCATCCACAGCATCCACTTACTGTTTCTTTCTTCATTCAGGTGTTCCTGTTTTAGTTCATTTTCCCGGCTTAATGAAAGACGCAGCTCCTTTTCCCGTTGTAATTGATCATTCCGAAGTGCGCTTTCCCTTTCTTTAATGGCCGTTAAAAGCCGTTGCTGATCAAGAGATGAGTCGATCAGCAGGTTTTGCCGGATCAGCGCCATCCGCAGCAAGGTCTCATTGCGCAGTTTATCGGCTTTCAGGTTATTTTCCCGGTTCAAAAATTCAATTTCCTTGGCATTCATGTCCGCTTCCGCAGTATTCTTGATCTCCGCACTGATACGTTCCATATTGTTATTCCGGAAAATGTCCTTGTACTTGTCCATCAACAACAACATGCTGTAAGCAGTCTTATAATCCCCTTGCTGACTGCTCATATCCGCCAGGATGGCCAGCCCTGATACCGCTAACTCCGTTCCTCTTACCTTCTCAATTTTTGCGGCGGCTGAATCAAAATAATGCCGGGCTTCTGTTTTGTTTTGCTGCGCAGTATAATACACAGATATACCAATGAGCATCCGTATCGTCAGGGCCATATTCTGCATACTCCCGGTCAGTTGCTCAGCCTGTTTTCTTGCCTGACCCGCCGCTTCATAATTTCCCTGGAAGGAATGAATCACCAGTTCATCAATCAGTGCTTCAGCAAGTACTTCCTGATCCGACTGTGCGATACGCTGTATTTCCCGGGTAAAAAACAAGGCACTGTCATATTGCTTCAGCGAAAGATAGAGTTTAGACAGCTTCGACATAGTGCTAATCATACCCGGTTGATCCTTCAGGCTGTTCTTTAACATTAGCAGCCGCTTGAAAGCGCCGATTGCATTGCGCGGATAACCAAATTCGAGACTCAGGTTCGCAATGGCTTCCTGCGCCTGGCTGTTTTCCGACAATTGATTGGTCTTTCTTAATAAAACCACCGCATCCCTGTAATGGTCGAAAGCCTGCCTGAAATAACTGCCTGCCGAATACACATCGCCCATCACTTTCAGTACCCTCCCAAGATAAAACTCCTCGCCGCTCTCTTTAAACAAGTCACGGGACCGCGTCAGCAAATCCAACGAACGGGTCCTGTCACGGTTGATAAAAGCCTGGAGCCCGAGCAGGTAGGAACTTCTGGCAATACCGTATTTATAACCCTTTTTCTCGGCCAGTGAGAGCGATTTCTGAGCCAGTTTTTGGGATTCGGCAAAATGGGTGTTCAGCAGTTGTTCTCCCTGCGACAGCCAGCTATTGATTTGCAGACTGTCATCTGCCGGCGTATCCGGTAACAACCCCTGCGATATAACCGATACAGGAATCAGTAAACCCATGATAATAAAGGGAAACCACTTCATATTTTGAAAATACAAATTTTAACCGGCGCCCGGTATTTGCAAAAATGGGAACTCTGACGGGGTAATGACTCACCCCTGGGGGTTATTTGTTTCATTTTCAGTCAAAAATTGTGAGTCCCTTTACCCCGAACTTCCTGTTCCCGATCCTTAAATTTTCAATAACTTGCCCTCCCTTCATGATTTCACCCAATACCATACAGCAGATTCTTGGCCGCACAGATATCATTGATGTGGTGGGTAGTTTTGTCAAGCTGAAAAGAAGGGGTTCCAACTACCTGGGCCTCTGCCCTTTTCATAACGAAAAATCACCTTCCTTCACCGTTTCACCCAGCAAGGAAATCTACAAATGCTTTGGCTGCGGAAAAAGCGGCAATACGGTGAGTTTTGTGATGGAGCATGAAAAGTACAGTTATGTGGAGGCCCTGAAATGGCTGGCCAATCGTTATGGGATTGAAATTGAAGAGACCTTTGTCAGTGATGAACAACGGCAACAGTTACAGGCAGCAGACAGCCTGTATATCATCAATAGCTTTGCCCAGCAGTTCTTCAGCCGGGTCCTGTTTGAAACGGAAGAAGGTCAGGATGTGGGTCTGGCCTATTTCAAGGAACGGGGATTCCGGGAAGAGATTATTAAAAAATTCCAGCTGGGTTATTCACCGGAACAACGGGATGCTTTTACCCGGGAGGCGATCGGGAAACAATTTAACCCGGAACTGCTGGTGAAGTCCGGATTGGTGGCCAACCGGAATGATCAGCTGATGGACAATTACCGGGGCCGGGTCATTTTCCCGGTACATAATCACAGCGGTAAAGTACTGGGCTTTGGAGCCCGGATCCTGAAAGCCAATGAAAAGGCACCCAAGTATATCAATACCCCGGAAAATGAACTCTACATTAAAAGTAAGATACTGTATGGTTCTTATTTTGCCCGGCAAGCCATTGATAAAGCGGATGAATGTCTGCTGGTAGAGGGATATACGGATGTGGTATCCCTGCACCAGGCAGGGATTGAAAATGTGGTGGCCAGCGGAGGAACCTCCCTGACTCCTGATCAGTTAAGGCTGATCCGGAAGTATACCAATAACCTCACGATTATTTATGACGGGGACTCGGCCGGTATTAAAGCCGCACTGCGGGGACTGGATCTGGCCCTGGAAGAGGGGTTGAATGTAAAGCTGGTATTGATTCCGGATAAAGAAGATCCCGACAGTTATGTCAATAAGGTAGGTGCCGGGGCCTTCACCCAGTTTATTCAAAAAAATAAAAAGGATTTCATCCTGTTTCAGCTGGAAGTTGCCCTCAAGGATGCCGGCTCCGATTCAGTAAAAAAATCGGAAGTCGTGAACCGGATGGCTGAAACCATTGCCCGGATTAACAAGGCCGAGGACTTTACCCGGCAGCAGGATTATATCAAGCAATGTGCCGAGTTGCTGAAGATTGATGAAGGTGGACTGCATGCCCTGGTCAATAAATTTATCCGTGACCGGGTCAGCACGATGGAACGGAAGCAACCGGTGGAAGAGGCGAAGCAGTTTGAACAGAATGCACGTCAGGGAGAAGAAAGTAATTTTGATGAATCCACCTTCAACCTGTTGTTCAAGGATGATCTCCAGGAACGGGAAGTAGCCCGGATCATACTTGAGTACGGGATAAAAAAATGGGATAATGAGAAACTGATCGGGGAATATATCCTGGAGGAAATGGTGGACGAATCCCTGCTGGATAATAAAGAAGTAATCCGGCTGATCGCGGTTTTCAGGGAATTACTGCAACGGCAGCCCGAACAGGCCAGCCGTAGCTTCTTCATTCATCACCCGGATTCCAGCCTGAGTGCATTTGCTGTTTCCCTGCTTAATTTTCCGTACGAGGAAAGTGAGCACTGGCGCAGTGAATACAGTCAGTCTTCGGGCTATCAGAAGGGATTGTTTGAGCAATCCTATGAGGATTTTATCCGTACTGTTTCGCCGGATAATAATGAACAGCTCCTGGGTTTCCTTAAAATCGGGGAAGATAAAACGAATGACCAGGTGGAGTCTGCAGTAAACTATCTGAAACTGCGTAAAATAAAGCGGATGTTGCTGGAAAATCAACTGGACCTGGAAAAGGAACATACACCGGAAGAATTCAGCATGTTGCATCAGACACACGATCACTTGAAACAGCTGGAGATTGAACTCACCCGGAAAATGGGAACAGTGATCATTCGCTGACCCCCTGCTTTTTCATCAGCAGGTCACTATAAGAGACTTCCACCAGCTCTTTTTCTGTTATACCAAATGCCTTTAAATAAAAATCGCATTGTGCTTTCAATTTCTCCGCATCCATTTCAGGTGCTGAGATATTCCCGGCTTCTATTTCCACAAAAGAGCCAAGTCCGGGGACCTCATCAATATGGAATTTGACATTACCGATGTAATAGATCTCCCTGATTTTTACTACAATCACTTTTATGCCAGTTGCAGCGGCCAGGGCTTTTTTCAATCCGGCCGCATCGGGTATATGCACCAGCTGGAATGCGGATTGTTTGGGGCCGGCCTGATCCGGTCGTTCATAAAAAATGAGGTTATTCTCAATATTGCCTTCCCTCAGTTTTAATCGCCCGTTGGGTACTTTGAAGTAAGTATCGGTTTGCTGATCCGTGCCTTTTAATACGGCTCCGTTACTGACCAGATAATCCCGGACCGGACCGGCATCTTTACAGCGGGCTTTTATTTCAACATTCAGGTAAGCCATAAAATATAAAAGGGCTGTACCGGTAGGATACAGCCCTGAATTTGCTTAAAAAAATTTATTCTGCAACAGCAGCAGCGGCCCGTTTACGGGTGGCGCCAATATCAGCACCCCGGTACTCTTCGCCGCGGGTGAAACGCATCGCACTCCATACATGATCGAGTTCAATCCGCTCAATACTTTCATAACCTTCACAGGTCAGCCCGTTCCAGCTGCATTCCCGGTTGAGGTCGGTCACAATCTTGGAAGTGGTCTTAGGATAAGCCACCCAGAATTTAGAACCGGTTTTAAGGGAAGGCATAACATCACGGAGAATACCATTCAGCTGGTTTTCATTCACGGCAAAAACAAGCGCAAAGTCAATTTTCCGGCTTTTTAAAAGCGGCGTCATGTTTTTGCAGAAAGACAGCTTGCTGAATTGTTTCTCGATGGAGGAGGGCAAACCCTGGATTAGAAGATTCTTTTCGTCTGCCAGTTGTAACTTTTCAAAAACAGTTTGTGACATACTTAGAAGCTATTTTAAAGGTTCCGGCTGATTTCAATTAAAAACCAACCGAGTTCTCAAAGCAGGGGACTGCAAAGGTACTGAATTATATGTGTATTTTCTACACCTGTAGAAATTAAAATCCCCCTGGAGTGATTTTTCTACTTCAGGGGGATTGTGAATTAACTTGATCTAAATCATTTACCTACAGGCTTGTAGCGTGCAAGTGCTTCAGGCATATATTTCTTCAGTTGTTCAATACGGCGGGCTTCAGCCGGGTGCGTACTCATAAACTCAGGAGGTGATTGTCCGCCAGAAGCTTTCTCCATCCGTTCCCAGAGGGCGATCGCTTCCTGTGGATTATACCCGGCCATTGCGGCGAATATCAGACCAAACCGGTCTGCTTCCAGTTCATGTTTTCGGCTGAATGGAAGCATGACACCTACCTGTGATCCTGCCCCATAAGCACCCAGAAAAAGATTT
>Ga0073902_10001862_pt1 | contig 11262 bp, 4 predicted proteins | sample KloWWTmeKNB19Kit_FD_66667 | JGI IMG/M metagenome (GOLD analysis project Ga0073902, IMG submission 66667) | Active sludge microbial communities from Klosterneuburg, Austria, studying microevolution and ecology of nitrifiers - Klosterneuburg... | ecosystem: Engineered > WWTP > Aerobic digester >...
AAAACTAAGGCAATGTCGCACATTCAAGATACAATTGAAGAAGCTAAATTAACAGCGCAACAAGAAGCTAAAAAAGTTATTATCAACACAATTCAACGTGTTGGAACGGAAGAAGCAGTTGAGAATTGTGTTTCTGTTTTCAATATTGAATCTGACGATGTTAAAGGAAGAATTATTGGTCGTGAAGGAAGAAATATTCGCGCACTTGAAGCTGCAACAGGAGTTGAAATCATTGTAGATGATACGCCAGAAGCAATTATTCTTTCATGTTTTGATCCAGTTAGAAGAGAAATAGCTCGTTTATCATTACATAAATTAGTTACTGACGGAAGAATTCACCCAGCAAGAATTGAGGAAGTTGTCGCTAAAACAACTAAACAAATTGATGAAGAAATTGCTGAAGTTGGAAAACGTACCGTTATCGATTTAGGTATTCACGGTTTGCATCCTGAGTTGATAAAAGTAGTTGGTAGAATGAAATACCGTTCTTCTTATGGTCAAAATTTATTGCAACACTCAAGAGAAGTAGCTAAGCTTTGTGGAATTATGGCAGCAGAACTTGGATTGAATGTAAAACTAGCTAAACGAGCAGGACTTTTACACGATATTGGTAAAGTTCCAGATGCCGAAAGCGATTTGCCACACGCATTATTAGGTATGCAATGGGCAGAAAAATATGGCGAAAAAGAAGAAGTTTGCAACGCCATTGGAGCACACCACGACGAAATTGAAATGAAATATTTGATTTCTCCAATTATTCAAGTTTGTGATGCAATCTCAGGCGCAAGACCTGGCGCAAGACGTCAAGTTTTAGATTCGTACATCCAAAGATTAAAAGACTTAGAAGAAATTGCTTTTGCTTTTAATGGTGTAAAGAATGCTTATGCTATTCAAGCTGGTCGTGAATTGAGAGTTATTGTTGAAAGCGAAAAAGTTTCAGATGATATGGCACAAAACCTTTCATTTGAAATATCACAAAAAATTCAAACAGAAATGACTTATCCAGGTCAAGTTAAGATTACTGTTATTAGAGAAACTAGAGCAGTAAATATTGCTAAATAGAATTAAGATATGCAAAAAAAAAAATCCGCCAAGTGGCGGATTTTTTTTATACATATTTTCAAATTACATCATTCCGCCACTGCTTTGCGTTTCGTTTGTATCTCTTTGTTTACGTTGTAAAGCGTTATTTTTTCCACCACCAAACATGTAGTTGAAACCAATGTAGAATGTTTGGCTTTCCCAGTAAAAAGCTCCAGTTTGTCTGTAAGGAATGCTTCCGTCAAAAGCAAAATTCATAGTTTCAAAAATATCATTAAAACGAGCTGTGATGCTTCCTTTTCCTTTTAAAATAGTATAAGTAGAACCAAGGTCAACACGATACATTGGCGAACGGTCAAATTGTAAACTTAAATCTCTACCGCGATACATTGCAAATAAATTGAAACGTAATTTTTTTGTAGCCGTAAAATTGTGGTTCATTCTAGCATTGAAAACAGTAACATCGGCTTCAGCTCTTTCTTGATCACCAGTGTTGGCATTTTGAACTGTTCCTCTAACGGTTTTGAAATAACTATCAACACTTAAATTAGCCGACCACCAAGAGTTGAATTTCAAGTTAGCCGAAGCTTCAATTCCAAAAGCATGATTGTCATCGAAGTTGTCATATGAAAGAATATCTTGGTTGGCATTGTCTGGATTTTTATAAATAACTCGGCTAATTTCGTCGTTAATTTGTCTAAAAAATGCACCAGTTGTAATCGAACCAATTTTGGTAGTTCTTGTATAATTTACTTCAAACGAATTGGTAAATTGTGGTTCCAATGCTGGATTTCCTCTTGATTCTACTAATGGTGTTGTCCATTCTCTAATTGGGCTAATTTGTCCAATTCCTGGTCGGTCAACTCTTCGAGAATAATTGAAGTTAAACGAATCTTTTTCGCTAGCTTTATAATTAAAGAAAAGTGATGGATAAGCCGTAAAAATATGATCTTTTACATTGCTTTTATCATTAAGATCTTCTGATGGATTGCTTGACGTTACTACGTTTTCAAAATCAGCATCGATGTCGTAGTTTTCAATTCTAACTCCAATTTGCGCACTCCATTTATTCCATTGTTTACCAATATTGGTGTAGAATGAATGGATTTGTCTTTTGAATTCAAAATTAGAATTCCCGTCACGATTGTAGCCAACAGAAGCTTCGTTTATATTTTCGTCAAAATCATTTGTAATTCTTTGCACACGACTTTCAGCACCAATTTCTAGTTTAACTGTTTCAGAAAGTGGATTTACATAATCGATATTTACTTGAAGCGAATTGGTAACACGGTCAATATCATTACTTGTTAAAGTAGTAGAAGTAGGATTGATTTGACCTAAATTATAATCGGTATATTCTGGACCTTTTGTGTTTGAAAAATTGGTTTGAAAATCGATAGTTTCACCTTTTTTATCAAAATTATGTTTGTAAACCAAGTCATAGGTTTGGGTATAATTATCGTTTTCAGTATCAAATAATTGACGAGAGTCGCGTTGACCTGCGTTTAAATAATCAACAACGGTTAGACCATTTCCGCTGCCATCAACTATATTTTGACTAGTGTAGAAGGAAAGCGTATTTTTTTCGTTTATATAATAATCCATTCCGATTTTTACTAAGTGCGAAGTATTTTTGTTACGGAATTGAAAGTCTTGTTCATTCTCTAAAGTTGGTCTAAAACTGTCAATAAATCCATGATTGGAATTAATTCCATGGTTGAAACCATAATTAGTATAGAAGTTTACTTTTCCAACTTTGTAATTTAAGTTCAAAGCCGAATTTACCTTCGGCGTAATTCCAAACGTTACTCCAGAATTAATACTTCCGTTGAAACCTTCATTAGCATTTTTATGCAAAATGATATTTATAATTCCGCTCATTCCTTCTGGATTGTATTTTGCCGAAGGATTGGTGATTAATTCCACTTGTTTTATTGACGAAGAAGGAATTTGTTGTAGCAATTGTGCTGCATCAATGTTTGATGGCTTTCCATCAATAAGAACTCTAACGTTAGAATTTCCTCTTAAACTTAGCTCTTTTGTTTGCGGATCAATACTAACAGTTGGAATATTATTCATAATCTCGGAAGCTGTATTTCCTGAAGCGATTAGGTCTTTACCAACATTGATAACTTTTCTATCGATTTTTTGTACAATGGTAGAGCGTTCGCTTACAATTTCGACAGCTTTAAGTTCGACAGCATCTTCTTCTAGAAAGATGTTATTTAGATTTACATTTTTATCAGATTCGGATAAAGAAATTTCCTTTAAGATTTTTTTGTAACCGATGAATTGAATTTCAACTTTATAGCTTTTTAAAGCTAAATTTTTAATGTTGAACGTTCCGTTTTCTTGCGTAATTCCGCCAGTAATGATTTTGTCGTTTTCAAGAATTGACACATTGACGTAGGGTAAAGGTTGTTTGCTCGTGTTGTCAATTACTTTTCCAGAAACCGAACCCGGATTTCCAGAACCTTGAGCAAATAATAATGAAAAATTACTAATGACAAGAAGGAGTAAAATTTTGAATTTCATTTTGATTTATGATTGAAAGTTTTTGAAATTAATTAGACTGTTTTTGCTTCAAAATGTTACAAAAAAATGTAAAATAAAAAACTCTCAAAGTTAATTGAGAGTTTTTAATAAAAATAGATTTATGTAGGTTATCGCTTCATAGCGAAATGGGCTCTAAATTCGCGGCTTACTTGGTTCTCATCTTGATAAGAAACTGCAAACCAATAGTCATCAGAATTCATTTGGTTTCCGTTATATGTTCCATCCCAACCATCGCCATTTGGTTTTAGTTGTTTTAGAATTTTTCCATAACGATCATAAATAACAATTACTGCTGATGGTTGATTATTTAAATCTTTAATATTCCAAGTGTCGTGGTATCCATCACCGTTTGGAGTGAAAAATTTAGGATAGTTAACTACTAATGCTTGTAGCGTACTAATTCCACAACCGTTTTTGTCTCTAACTGTTATTGTATGAACTCCAGAAGTTACATCTTCAAAAATATTACTGTCTTGGAATAAACCTTGGTCTAGTTGGTATTCATATTCTCCACCTTGACCTGTAGCGGTGATAATAATTCTTTGTGTATCTGAAAAATCTTCTTCAACTTCATATGTTATAACAGCAGGTTCTGATTGAATTACGGTAACTTCTGTTGGTTCTGATGAACAACCAGTAGCATTATTAGTTGCAATTACGGTATAAACTCCAGGTAAAATTGCAGCATAAGAAGTACTTGTTCCAACTACTGTTCCTGATTCATTTTTCCATTCAAAACTGTGAGTTGAAGCACTTAATCCACTATGGATTGTATAAGCATTTAGTAAGTCTCCAGTTTCACTATCAATACACACAACACCATCAACTGGAGTTGGTTCTGGTAATTTATTTACAATAATAGTGATTGGTTTTACATCAAAACAATTTGGTGCTAAACTGTTATTCACTCTCACAAATACTGATGTTAAAGATGTGTTTGTAATGGCATTAATTTCAGTTTGTGCATCTGCATTATTTTCATAGTAAGCAATGCTAAACTCAGTTCCAGTTTGTGTTCCTAAAACTATTGTATTTAAAGTTGTTAAATCAAAAGTTGTTACACCATCATTTGTTCCATCTTCATCACAGATTGTTCTTGAAGCTACTGGAATTGAATTTGCAATTGGCGTATCAATTATAGTTACATTAAATGAACTTTCATCAGTACATCTTGGCAGAAATGGAGCAATTGCATAGATATAAATCGTTTGACTAGTAGTAATTACTGTTCCTGGATTTAAAATTGTTCCAGTTCCGTTTACACCAGTGTAATATTTTCCAATAGTAATTACTGGTAAAGTATAATTTTCACAAATGGTAACATCAGCTACTTCATCTACATTGAAAATTGTTACTAAAAAGCTTTTTTCATTTGTACATGGATGAGGAGTATTAGTACTTGCAAAAACATATACTGTTTGTGTTGTAGTAATTTCGTCACCAGCTTGCAGCATTGTTCCTGTTCCATTTGTTCCTGTGTAATAATTTCCTAAAGTCAATGTTGGTAATACATAAGCATTACAAGCATTTACATTTGGCATTGTTGGTACTACAGGAGTATAGTTGATTGTTACTGTAAATGTATTTTCATCAGCACAAGAAAAAGAAGTTCTAATTAATGCTTCTTTATAAATAAACAATGTTTGTGTTGTTGTAATAACATGTCCTGGTAATAACTCAGTTCCTGTTCCATTTGGACCACCAGATTGAGTGTAATAATGATTATCAGCACTCAAAGCAGGTAAAACATAACTATCACATTCTGTTACGTCGGCAGGATTGTCAGCTTGAGTAGAAAACACATTTATTTGAAAACTGTTTTGAGCACTACATGGTGGTGTTGAGTTAGAAATACCATAAATATAAATTCTTTGTGTAGTAGTTATCACAGTTCCAGCTGGTAATAATGTTCCAGTTCCGTTTGGACCAGTATAATAATTTCCAACATTTAGAGCAGTTAATACATATTGATCACAGATATCAATATCCGAGCGCGAATCAATTAATGGTAATGGATTAATAGTTACAATAAAATCAGATTCATTAGCACAACTTGCGTCTAATCTTCTGAATATATAAATTGTTTGAGTTGAAAGTATTACATCACCAGCAGAAAGATTTGTTCCTGTTCCATTTGGTTGAGTATAATAAGCGCCATTTGTTAATGTTGGTAAAGTAAAAGTTTCACAAACAGCAACATCATCTAAACTATCAACTTGCGGTTGAGCAAAATTTAAAGTAAAGAATATATTATCGGCACAGTTTCCACTTCCGCTAGTTGTTTGCGCATAAACATAAATAGTCATGTTGGTTTCAATTACTGTTCCTGAAGCAATTTCAGTTCCTGTACCATTTGGACCAGTAAAATATTTTCCAAATTGTAGTTGAGGTAAAGTATAACCATTACATTGATTTACGTTCGCAGTTTGATCAATTCCAATAAAAACTTCAAAAACATCTTGGTCAGAACATGGATCGGTTCCTTCTGATACTGAATATACATATATTGTTTGGTCTGTATTAATTACAGTTCCTGCAGAAAGTTGATTTCCAGTTCCGTTTGGTCCAGTATAGTAATTTCCAGATGTTAATGCGGGTAAAGTATATGAACTACATTCAAAAACGTCACTTCTTTCACCAACTTCAATTGTTGGTAATATAGTTATTTCAAAATCAGTATCTATAACACAGAATGGCTCAACTTCTGTAGTAAAGTAAAAATACACAGTTTGTGAAGATGTTATAACTGTTCCAGCTGGAATTTGAGTTCCATTTCCACCAGGTTGAGTAAAATATTTACCAAATTGTTGGCTTTGTAATGTAAAACTTCCACAACTAGTTACATTTGATGGTGAAAGCGTATTTGGATCAATAATTGTTATTCTAAATGAACTATTTGAACCACATGTGTTTGGACCATTTGGTTGATTGTAAATAAATAGCGTTGTAGTTTCTGTAATTACATCACCAGCATTTAGCATTGCACCTAACCCATTGAATTGAGTATAGTAATTGCCATTTATTAATGGTTCTAAAGTATAACTATCACAGACAATTACATTTTCTAAAGTGTCAACATCTGGAGCAGGATTAACAATAAGGTTAAAACTTGATAAGCTAAAGCAATTTGTATCGCTTACATTTTGTACTCTCACATATATTGTTGTACTAGGAAAAATTAATAAATTTAAATTTCCAGTTATAGGATTTGTTGCATTTGTTGCATCATTTTGTGACGTATAATAATTTACAACATTTATTGCACTTGGTTGTCCATTTAAGATTATAGGAGTTTGTGCATTTAAATTAAAAAAGGCATTATTAATACTTTGGCTTCTAGCACACATTGTAAGATCTGGTGCTTGATGAGCTATTGGTGCAGGAGAAGATTGAACTTGAAAACTTTTTACAGTATAACATGGACTGTTATGTGATTGAATTCTAACAAATATCGTTTGTCCAGATGTAGTGTTATATTGAAGTGGTAAAGGATTCAAATTATCGTCTGCATCATTTTGTGAAGCATGATAAGAAACTAATGTTTGAGCATTTAGTCCTTGTTTTACTACTGCTGTATTTAAATCTAAATTGAAAGTATTAGTAGCAGCTCCAGAATCACATTTATAAATTGTTGTTGGATTTGGAGATGAAATTTGAGGATAATATTCTACAGTAATAACATCAGTTATTGGTAAACAAGTTCCGAATAAATTTCTATAAGTTACACTATATGTTCCTGATTGATTAATAGTTAAGCTAGAATCAGTTTCATTTTCTAAAACATCTTCACCGTGTGACCAAGAAAATTCATAATTAGCCGAATCTAACCCAGTTTCTAAAGTATGTGTTGTTCCATAACAAAGAGCTGTGTTAGTTACCGTAGTTAAGTTTTCTCCCAAAACATCTTGACCAATATTAAAACTATCTGAGGATATAAATATTGACGAATCAGATTGAGGGTCAAGTCTATCAGCAATAACTAACTTAATATGATAAGGAACGTTTGGAGTTAAAACTGAAGATGCCGTTAAAACTTTTGTTTGTCCATTGAAGTTTGTTGCAGATGTATTCGCTTGTGAACCACCATTAAAACTTCCAAAATACTGTGCATTTTCAGATGAACAAGATGAATTATACAAAAAGTCTCTAATTGTAATTACAGATATCGGATCATTTGTACCAGGAACAACAGCTAAATTTGTCGTTACTCCAGTATTCAAATTTGTTAAAAGAAAAGCAAAAGCATCTGAATATTGACATTGAAAATTTCCATATTCCTCAGAAGCAAAGATAAAATCAAAACTGAAGTTTGGCGAAATTGGAGTAAAATCAAATTCTAATACTGAAGCATTTGATGATGTCATTGGAATTCCTGCAGCTGCTAATGTTGCTTCAAGTGTTGCATCTCCAGTCCATGAAGCCGAACCATCGTTTAGCATACTAGTGTTTGGACCAGCAGCACTCATAGCATTTCCTGTACTTAGGACAACACCACTCTGCATTGGAAAATTTGGATTTGTGTTTTGAAAATAACCAATTCCATTTGATGAACCAAAATTAGTTCCTGTTCTCCATGTAATATTAGTAGCAGATACACATGGCGAATTGATTAATACATTGTTAACTAACTGCGGAACAGTATAGTTTGATGAACTTACTGTAATTGGTTGTGATAAACCAACTGTAGAAAACAGTAAAATAATTAATAGTAATAGCTTTTTCATGATTTGAGGTTTTGACGATACAAATATGTGTTAAAACATCGCTAAAGAGCAAATAAAATCGATGAAATACATAAAATAATAAAATAAATATACAATAAACTTACAAAACAACCATTCGTCGATGTTTTTATTTCCTGAAATTTTTAAGTTTTTTAGTAGGATTCTTTTTTTTATTAATGATTATATTTGCCAATTCAAATACAAAATCATGAATTTATCCGAAATCCTTTCCCCTCAAATTATCAAATCTGTCGAATTGTTATTCTCAACTTCAATCGAAAAAGTTGAATTTCAAATAACAAGGAAAGATTTTGAAGGCGATATTACTATGGTAATTTTTCCTTTATTGAAAATTATAAAGGGAAATCCAATGGATATTGGAACAAAAATTGGAACTTATTTAGTTGAAAATGTAGCAGAAGTCGAAAAATTTAATGTCGTTTCTGGATTTTTGAACTTAGTGATTTCTGATGCTTATTATTTGAATTTTTTCAACGAAATTATAACAAATGATACATTTGGATTTGGTACTACTTCCGCAAATGAGAAGGCAGTTATGGTAGAATATTCTTCGCCAAATACCAATAAACCTTTGCATCTTGGACATGTTCGTAATAATCTTTTAGGCTATTCTGTTGCTGAAATCATCAAAGCTTCGGGCAAAAAAGTCTATAAAACGCAAATCATAAACGATAGAGGAATTCATATTTGTAAATCAATGTTGGCTTGGCAAAAATCGGGTAAAAACGAAACTCCAGAAAGTGCTGGTTTAAAAGGCGATAAATTGGTTGGGAATTATTATGTTGCTTTTGATAAAGAATATAAATCTCAAATTTCTGCTTTAATATCAGAGGGAAAATCGGAAGATGAAGCTAAAAAATCAGCGCCAATCATCATTGAAGCACAACAAATGCTTCTCGATTGGGAAGCTGGAAAACCAGAAGTAATCGAACTTTGGAAAAAAATGAACCAATGGGTTTATAATGGTTTTGCGCAAACGTATCAAAATCTTGGTGTTGATTTCGATAGTTACTATTACGAATCAAACACCTATTTATTAGGAAAAGAAGTCGTTCAATTTGGATTAGAAAAAGGCATTTTCGAAAAAGATCCTGATGGTTCGGTTTGGATTGATTTAACTCCAGATGGATTGGATAGAAAAATCGTGCTTCGTTCTGATGGAACAGCGGTTTATATGACACAAGATATTGGAACGGCCATTCAACGTGTAAAGGATTTTCCAGATGTTGGCGGAATGGTTTATACTGTTGGAAATGAACAAGATTATCATTTTAAAGTACTGTTTTTAATTCTGAAAAAACTTGGTTTTGAATGGGCAGAAAGTTTATATCATCTATCCTATGGCATGGTAGAGTTGCCTTCTGGAAAAATGAAATCACGTGAAGGAACTGTGGTTGATGCTGATGATTTAATGGAAGAAATGACGGAAACTGCTGGAAAAATTTCAACCGAATTAGGAAAATTAGAAGGTTATTCAGAGGAAGAAAAAGCCAAATTATTCAAAACCATTGGTCTTGGCGCATTGAAATATTATATACTAAAGGTTGATCCTAAAAAACAAATTCTCTTTAATCCAGAGGAATCAGTCGATTTTGCAGGAAATACTGGTCCGTTTATCCAATATACTTATGCCAGAATTCAATCTATTTTGAGAAAAGCAACTTTTGATATTTCATCAGCTATTACAATTGATTTGCATCAAAAAGAAAAAGAATTGATAAAACAATTGGAACTTTTTCCTGAAGTAATTCAAAATGCAGCTCAAAATCATAGTCCAGCTTTAGTGGCAAACTATACTTATGAGTTGGTTAAAGAATACAATTCATTTTACCAATCGGTTTCCATACTTGGAGAAGAAGACATTAATAAAAAAGTATTTAGAGTACAACTTTCAAAAAAAGTAGCCGAAACTATAAAATTGGCATTCAAATTGCTAGGAATTGAAGTGCCGGAAAGAATGTAAAATATAAAAACGTCAAGTATGAAAAGAAAATTACTCGTTAGTCTATCAATCGTAGTGTTGTTGTTCGCAAGTTGTTCAGAAACAGACGATCTTCCTTTAGTGAACGAAGCCAATGTGGTTAGTAAAATGACTAGTGGAAATTGGAAAGTAACAAAATTCATTTATCAAAACACAACTAAAACAGCCGATTACAATGGTGTTTTATTTGATTTTGATGCCATATCGGTGATGCTAAGCAATACTGGAACAGTTCCTGTTGCAGGAAGTTGGGCTGTTTTTAATGAAGGATTTGATAACGATCCAGATTTGGTTTTTACATTAGCGTTAACAAGTGCTGAACCAAGATTTACGAATATTTCAGATGATTGGTATATTGTTGAAAGCACTTCGACTAAGTTAAAACTTGAAGACGAAAATCCTAGTACTGGAGATATTGATTACTTGGTTTTTGAAAAAAACTAAATAAAAAAGCGATTGAAATTTTCAATCGCTTTTTTATTGAAAACTTAGTTTGATATTAAAATTTGGTGTCATTTCTAACGAATAGGTGTCAACACTTTCTACCGAATTGTCTGTTGAATTTACTCTGTAAAATCGATTAATACTATTTTTGGTATTCAATAGATTTAAAACAGAAACAGCAGTCTCTAATTTGATTTTTTCGCTCACTTTCCAATTTTTTGAAGCAGAAAAATTAACTTGGAAATAGTCTTCAAGTTGGCTGTTGTTTGGTGAATTATATACAATATTTGGATCGGTTTCTATTACTGAAAAAGCAATTGGCGTAGTGATTGGTCTTCCAGTATGCCATTTGGTTCCAAGAGCAAACTTTAATTGATTCCATTCATAAATTCCAGCCCAAGAAATGGCATGTGTAACTTCAAAATTATTTGGAAAATTAACGTTTGTTAATTCGTCAAACTCATATTTGTTGTCATTATATGAATAACTTAACCA
>Ga0073902_10001863_pt1 | contig 11261 bp, 10 predicted proteins | sample KloWWTmeKNB19Kit_FD_66667 | JGI IMG/M metagenome (GOLD analysis project Ga0073902, IMG submission 66667) | Active sludge microbial communities from Klosterneuburg, Austria, studying microevolution and ecology of nitrifiers - Klosterneuburg... | ecosystem: Engineered > WWTP > Aerobic digester >...
CGGTGGGCGCGCCACCCGCCCTGAAGATCGATGGCAGGATTTCCCCGCTCGGCCCGGTGGTGCTGTCCGCCGAGGCTGTCGACGCGCTGGCGCGCCAGGCGATGAACGAGCGGCAGCAACGCGAGTTCGAGGAGACGATGGAGATGAACCTCGCCATCGACATGCCCGGGGCTGGCCGCTTCCGCATCAACCTCTACCGCCAGCGCGGCAACGTGGCGATCGCGATCCGCTTCATCACCAGCCGCATTCCGTCGCTGGAGCAACTCAACCTGCCGCCCGTGCTGCACGACCTGGCGCTGCTGCCCCGCGGGCTGGTGCTCGTGGTCGGCGCCGCCGGTGCCGGCAAATCGACCACGCTGGCCTCGATGATCGACCACCTCAACCTGCAGAAAGCGGTGCACGTGATCACAGTCGAGGATCCGATCGAATACCTGCATGCCCACAAGAAGTCGATCGTGGACCAGCGCGAGGTCGGCCTGGACACGCGCAGCTACGCCAATGCACTGCGCAACACCATGCGCGAGGCACCGGACGTGCTGATGATCGGTGAGATCCGCGACCAGGAGACGATGCAGGCGGCGATCGCGTATGCCGAGACCGGCCACCTGTGCCTGGCCACCCTGCATGCCAACAACGCCAACCAGGCCCTGGACCGCATCATCAATTTCTTTCCCGACACCGCCCATCACCAACTGCTGGTCGACCTGTCGCTCAACCTCAAGGCGGTGATCTCGCAGCGGCTGCTGCGCGGCGTCGATGGCCGCCGCGTGCCGGTGGTGGAAATCCTGCTGTCCAGCCCCTTCGTCTCCGAGCTGATCGAAAAGGGCGAGATCGCCGCGATCCGCGACGCGATGAAGCAGGGCCTCGAGCTGGGTATGCTCACCTTCGACGAGTCGATCTACCAGCTCTATGCAGCGGGGCGGATCAGCTACGACGAGGCCATGGACCACGCGGATTCGCGCACCGACCTGGGCCTGCGCATCCGGCTGAAGGGTCCGCATCCGACCAGCGGCCACCGCGACGACCTGCGGGATGCCTACATCGACGGCATCGCAGAGGACGGCCGCCCGGAAACGGCGGAAGAAAGATCGCTGCGCGTCGAGATATTCGGGAAGGGACCTGCTGCGGGAGGCGATGGCAGGCCGTGATGGGTGAAAGCAGGCCGCTGGCGAACCACCGGTTCGCGCCTGCCTGAACGCCACGCGCGTGGGCGCGGGGCGGGCAATCCATCCCATTGATTCCGGTGTTGCGATGGTGGGCCGTGATGGATTCGAACCATCGACCTACGGATTAAAAGTCCGCAGCTCTACCACTGAGCTAACGGCCCGTGATGCGCATCCCGGCGGTTTGCCGGGGCGCGAATTCTAACCGATGGCGCCGTCGACGTAGCGCGTGGGGTCGGCCACCCCGGCCTCGGCGAACCCCTGCGCACGCAGGCGGCAGGCATCGCAGTGGGTGCAGGCGCGGCCGTCGGCGTCGGCCTGGTAGCAACTGACGGTCTGCGCGAAGTCCACCCCCAGGCGCAGGCCCTCGCGGACGATGTCGGCCTTGCTCATGCGCATCAGTGGCGCATGCACGCGGAAGCGGCTGCCTTCGACGCCCGCGCGGGTGGCCAGGTTCGCGAGCGCCTCGAAGCCGGCGATGAACTCCGGCCGGCAATCCGGGTAGCCAGAGTAGTCCACCGCGTTGACCCCGCAGAACAGGTCGCAGCTGCCCAGCACCTCGGCCCAGCCCAGCGCCACCGACAGCATGATGGTGTTGCGCGCGGGCACGTAGGTCGACGGGATGCCCTGCCCGATCACGTGGCCATCATCGTCGGTCGGGACCTGGATGCCATCGTCGGTCAACGCGGAACCGCCGAGGCTGCGCAGGTCCACCTGCACCGTCTTGTGCGCGACCGCGCCCAACGCCCGGGACACGCGATCCGCCGCATCCAGTTCCGAGGTATGCCGCTGGCCGTAGCGCACGCTCAGCGCGTGCACGTCGAAGCCGGCCTCGCGGGCGATGGCCAGCACCACGGCCGAGTCCATGCCGCCGGAGACCAGGGCCACGGCGGGTTTGCGGGATGCGGTCATCGGCCGGGCTCGTCGTTCCACAGGAGTTTGTGCAGTTGCACCTGGAAGCGGACCGGCAGCTTGTCCGCCACGATCCAGTCCGCCAGCTCGCGCGCCGGCAGCTGCGTCGCGCTGGGCGAGAACAGCACCTCGCAGACATCGTGCAGGCGGTGTTCGCTGAGGACGCCCTTCGCCCAGTCGAAATCCGCGCGCGAGCAGAGCACGAACTTCACCTGGTCGCGCGGGGTCAGCAGCGCGAGGTTGGCCCACAGGTTGCGTTCGACCTCGGCCGAACCCGGGGTCTTGATGTCGAGCACCCGCGACACCCGCGGATCCACCCCGCCGATGTCGATCGCCCCCGAGGTTTCCAGCGACACGCTGTAGCCGGCATCGCACAACCTGGAAAGCAGCGGCAGGCAGCGCTTCTGCGCCAGCGGCTCGCCGCCGGTCACGCAGACATGGCGCACGCCGTGGCGGGCGACCTCGGCGAGGATCGCGTCAAGCGTCCACCACTGGCCGCCGTGGAAAGCGTAGGCGGTGTCGCAGTACTGGCAACGCAACGGACAGCCGGTCAGCCGCACGAACACGGTCGGCCAGCCGGCATCGCGGGCTTCGCCCTGCAGGGACAGGAAGATCTCGGTGAGTTTCAGGCGCTCCGCGGATGCGGCGGCCGCATCGGCGACAGCGTTCATGCGGATAGTCTAGCGGGCGCCGCTGATCTGCATGGCCCGCAGGCGATCGTCCGCGGTGCGCGCGACGTCGCTGCCGGGATAACGCTGCACCACCTGGCGCAAGGTCGCCTCCGCCCCGGCGTCGTCCTTCAGCCCGTACTGGGCCAGTCCCAGCTTGAGCAGTGCGCCGGCCGCCTTGTCGTGGCGCGGGTAGCGGTCCAGCAGCGCCTGGAACTGCTCGCCGGCCAACGCGTAGTTCTGGGTGACGTAGTAGCTTTCGCCCAGCCAGTACAGCGCGTTCGGCGCGAGTTGGCCGCCGGGATGGACGGCCAGGAAATCGCGGAAGCGGCGCGCGGATTCCGCGTAGTCGCCGGCCTTGAGCGCATCGAAGGCATGCGCGTAGGCGCTGCGTTCGTCCTTCCCGGCCATGGCGCTCGACCCAGGCGGCGCTGCAGGCGCATCCGCGGCCGCCGCCGGAATGGCCGAAGGCGCGGGCGCGCCAGTCCCGGGCGCGGTGCCTGCCTCGATCCGGTTGATACGCCCGTCGAGATCGAGGTACTGGCTGCGCTGGCCCTGCTTCGCCTGCTCCAGTTGCTGCTGCAGCAGTTCGATCTGGCCGCGCAGCTCCTGCACCTCCGCACGCAGTTGCGAGAGCTGGTTGACCAGTTCGGTGCCGCCCTGGTCGCCCGCATTGCGCGCCTCCAGCGCGGACACGCGGTCGGCCAGGCTGGCGCGCTGGGCCTGCGCCAGCGGCGATGCAAGCAGCACCGCCGCCAGCAGGACGAGCGACGAACGCATCCGCATCACTTGGCGCTGTAGACCAGTTCAACCCGGCGGTTCTGCGACCAGCAGCCTTCGCCGGAGTCGTTGCACACCGGGCGCTCCTCGCCATAGCTGGTCACGCTCAGCTGGCTGCCGGCGCCGCCGTTGGCCTGCAGCGCGGAAGACACCGCGTTGCCGCGGCGCTCGCCGAGGCCGAGGTTGTATTCGCGGCTGCCGCGCTCGTCGGCATTGCCTTCCAGGCGCAGGCGCGCGGACGGACGGTCGCGCAGGTACTTGGCGTGGCAGGCCATCGCCGCCTGGAACTCGGGCTTCAGGGCGTCCTGGTCGAGGTCGAAGTACACCACCTTGTTGCGCAGGCAGGCGTCGGTGTCGAGGTCGGCCGGGCCGTAGGCGCCGGGACGGGTCGAGGCGCCATCGTCGATCGGGGTGGTGGTCGTGGTGGCGGTGCCGGCGGTGTCGGCCGGCGGGGCTTCCTTGACCTTCTTGCTGCAACCCACGGCCACGGCGCTGGCCAGGGCGGCCAGCAACAGGGTGCGGGCGATGCGGGAAGAGGATGCGTTCATCGGGGGGTCCTTGTCGGCGCGGGATGCGGGGATCGAGTTTAGACCGGGCGTGTCCGGCATGCGTGGACGCCGCCCGGCCGGTTGGTTCATCGCTTGCGGTACGGCGACCACGCCGGCTCGCGCACGTCGCCTTCCGACAGCACCAGGCGCTGGCGCACCCGGGCATCGGCCGACACCGCGTAGAGCACGCCGCGGCGGCCTTCGCGCGCCGCGTACAGGACCATCGCCCCGTTCGGCGCGAAGCTCGGCGATTCGTCCAGCGAGCCCGGCGAAAGCATGCTCCAGCGCGCGCCGCCCAGGCTGCGGTCGAGCAGGGCGATCCGGTAGGTGTTGCCGGCGCCCTGCGCCACCGCGATCTTCTTGCCGTCGAACGAGACCGAAGGACTGGCGTTGTAGCTGCCCTCGAAGCTGATCCGGGTGGCGCTGCCGCCGGATGCCGCCACCTGGTACAGCTGCGGGCGGCCGCCGCGGTCGGAGGTGAATACCAGGCTGGCGCCGTCCGGGGTCCAGCTGGGTTCGGTGTCGATGCCGAAATGGTTGGTGACCTGCGCAAGGCGCTTGCTGGCCAGGTCCATCACGTAGATGTCCGGGTTGCCGCCCTTGGACAGGGTCAGCGCCAGCCGGGTGCCATCCGGCGAAAAGCTCGGCGCGCCGTTGATGCCGCGGAAACTGGCGACCTTCTCGCGCGCGCCGCTGGCGATGTCCTGGATGTACACCCCGGAATTGCCGCCCTCGAAGCTGACATAGGCCAGCTTGCGGCCATCCGGGCTCCACGACGGCGACATCAGCGGCTCGGTGGAATTCACCACGTTGCGCGGACCGTGGCCATCGGCATCCGCCACCATCAGCGCATACCGGGAGTTGCGGCCGAGGCCGCTGGCGGTGACATAGGCGATGCGGGTCCAGAACGCGCCGGGCACGCCGAGGATCTTCTCGTACACCGCATCCGAGATCTGGTGGGCCACGTCGCGCATGGCGCCGGCCGGCGCGGTCAGCGCGAAGCCCAGCAGGCGCTCCTGCCTGGCCACGTCGAACAGTTCGTACTCGACCCGGTAGCCGTCGCCGCTGGGCTGGCTGCGGCCGACCAGCAGGAAGTCCTGCTTGAGCATGCGCCAGGTCGGATAGGCGACCTCCGCGGCGGAGGTCGGGCGTTCCGGCAGGCCGGCTTCGTCGATCGTGCGGAACTGGCCGGAACGGCCGAGGTCGGCGCGGATGATGTCGTCGATGTCGGTCTGCCCGCTGTTGCCGGCGAACGGCACCACCGCGATCGGCAGCGCCGCGGCATTGCCGCCGACGATGTCGATCTCCAGCGGGCGCGACTGCGCGAACGCCTGCAGCGGCGACAGCACCAGCAGCGCCGCCAGCGCATGGCGGAAGGGCGAGCGGCGGCATCCGGTTCGCGTCATGGGCACGGGCACTCCGTTACTGGACCTGGGACAGGGTCGCCGATCCGGCGACCGCGGGGATGAACACGAGCGGACTGCATCAGCGACCGAAGTCATCCACGTCCTCCGGGCGGAAGGTGAGGATCACGTCGCGGCTGAACACGTCCTCGAAACCGGCATACGGCAACGGCGAGGCCTTCAGGACGGCGGCCTCCAGCGAACGCTTGCCCAGCGCGTCGTAGGGACACCCCCCCGATACCTGCACGTCCACCACTTCGCCGCCGGGGATCTGGCGGATCCGCACCTGGCACGGCACCCCGAGCGGGATCGATTCCGGCCGCGTCCACTGGCGGGTGATCGCCTCCTTCAGCGCCACGCTGTACAGGGCATTGACCGCGGAACGGCTATCCGGATTGCCCCGCGGTGCGGACACCGCGACCGGCTGCGCGCCGCGCGCATCCGCCAGCTGTTGCGCCCGCATCTCGGCCTGGGTGCGTTCGCGCGCGGCCTGCTCGCGCTGCTTGCGGATCTGGGCCAGCACCCGCTCCACCCGCTGCGCGTCAAGGTCGGCCTGCACCGGCGGCTTGCGCTTCTCCTCCTGCTCTCGCGGGACCTTCGCCACCTCGGGCGACTCCGCATCACGCTGCACCTTTTCCTGCTCGACCGGCTCCGGATCCGGCACCGGCGGCGGCAACGCCTCCGGGACCGGCTCCGGCACGGGCTCGGGCTCCGGGTCCGGCGGAAGCGGTTCAGGCTCGGCGACCGGCTGCGGCAGGGCTTCGGGCGTGCGCTGCAGGGCACTGCGCATCGCCGCGCCCAGTGCAGTCGGGTCGATCAGGTCGGCTTCGATCACCTCGCCCTGCGCGGCCTCGGCCACGTTGCTGCGGGTCCACTGCAGGCCAGCGAACATCGTCGCGAACAGCACCACGTGCAGGCCCAGCGCCTGCAGCAATGCCGCCCGCGTATCGGCGCGCGTCTCTTTCATCGACGCCGGCTCACTTGCCCTCGCGGTCCGCCGGATTGCCCATCAGGCCGGCGCGGCTGACCCTGGCCTCGCGCTGCAGCAGGGTCAGGATCTCGTAGACGGTCTGGTAGCTGGCGTCGCGGTCGCCGGCCACGTACACCGGCAGTTGCGGATCGGCGTCGACGAAGCCCTTCACCTTCGCCACCAGCTGCACGCGGTCCACCCGCTGCGGCCGGTCCAGGCCTTCGTAGGTCAGCGCCAGGCTGCCGTCGCTGGCGACCTGCACCACCACCGGCTTGGTGTTCTTCTGTTCCAGCGGCCTGGCGTCGGCCTGCGGCAGGTTCACGTCCACCCCGACGTTGAGCAGCGGCGCGGTGACCATGAAGATGATCAGCAGCACCAGCATCACGTCGATGTACGGCACGACGTTGATCTCGGCCTTCAGCTTCTTCCTGCGATGCCGCCGGCTTGCGCTTGTCAGTGCCATGCGCGCCTCAGTCTTCCACGTGGGCCTGGCGCTGCAGGATCGAGGAGAACTCCTCGCTGAAGGTGTCGTAGCGCACCGCCATCCGCTCGGCGCGGGTGGCGAAGCGGTTGTAGGCCCAGACCGCCGGGATCGCCGCGAACAGGCCCATCGCGGTGGCGACCAGGGCCTCGGAGATGCCCGGGGCCACGGTGGCGATGGTCGCCTCCTTCATCGTCGCCAGGCCCTGGAACGAAATCATGATCCCCCACACGGTGCCGAACAGGCCCACGTAGGGGCTGATCGAACCGACGTTGGCCAGGAATTCAAGGTTGCGTTCCAGCCCGTCGAGTTCGCGCGAGGCAGCCGCGCGCATGCCGCGCTGGGCGCCTTCCAGCTGCATCCGGGCGTCGACGCCGCGGCGCTGGCGGATGCGGTTGAACTCGCGCATGCCGCCCTCGAAGATCGCCTCCAGTCCTTCGATCTCGCGGTTGCGTTCGCTGGCGCTGGCGTACAGCTTCGGCAATTCCGCCCCGGACCAGAACGTTTCCTCGAAGCGGTCCGCTTCCTTCTCGGCGCGGTCGAGCACCCGCTTCTTGCGCAAGATGATCACCCACGAGGCGACCGAGGCCAGCAACAGCAGCAGCATCACCAGTTGCACCGGCAGGCTGGCGTGCAGGATCAGCTGCAGCATGTCGAGCCCGCCATCGGCCACCTGGGCAGCCGCCGGCGCGCCGGCGCCGGCCAGCTCCACCGCGGTTGCATCACCGTTCTCGGGCAGCGCCTGCGGCAGGGATTGCAACATGGTCGACACGGGCATCAAGGGCTCTCCAGCAGGGACTTCAGTTCGGATTGCAGCGGTTGCGGGATCGGCCGCGGGCGGAAAGTGGACGCCGCCAGCGCCGCGATCCGCACCCTCGCCGCGGCCAGCAGCTCGCCTCCGCGCAGCACCTGCTGGGAAACGACGAAGCTGGCCCCGCGGCATTCAACCAGAGCCACGCTGACCTGCAGCTGATCGTCGAGCCGGGCCGGGGCGCGGAAGTCGAGCTCCATCGCGCGCACCGCGAACACCAGGTCCTCGCGCCCGCGCATCGCGTCCTGGCCCCAGCCGCAGGCGCGCATCCACTCACTGCGCGCGCGCTCCATGAAGGCCAGGTAGCGCGCGTGGTACACCACGCCACCGGCGTCGGTGTCTTCCCAGTAGACGCGCACGGGCCAGCGGAAGGGCGTGGTCATGCCGGAAAAGGCGAACAAGAAAAAGGGGCCAGAGCAAATTTCGCCCGATTTCTTTCGACTGCGCGATGACCTTCGCGCGAAACCTTGCCCTCGCCCCTTTTTCGCGGCAGGAAATTCACTCTGCCCCCTTTTCCGCTTCGAACAAGCCCGCGTTGCTTCCCGCCTTCGGCTTGAAGCCCAGGTGCCGGTAGGCCTTGGGCGTGGCCATGCGGCCGCGCGCGGTGCGCACCAGGAACCCCTGCTGGATCAGGTAGGGCTCGATCACGTCTTCCAGGGTGCCGCGTTCTTCCGACAGCGCCGCCGCCAGCGACTCCACCCCGACCGGGCCGCCATCGAAGGCCTCGATGATGATCCCGAGCATGCGCCGGTCGAGTTCGTCGAAGCCCTCCGGGTCGACCTTGAGCATGTCCATCGCCGCGCTGGCGATGGCGGCGTCGATGCTGCCGTCGCCCTTGACCTGGGCGTAGTCGCGCAGCCGCCGCAGCAGCCGGTTGGCGATGCGCGGGGTACCGCGGGCGCGCCTGGCGATCTCGCCGGCACCCTCGGCGTCGCAGGCGATGCCGAGGATGCGGGCGGAGCGGCGGACGATGCGGGTGAGCTCCTCCGGCGAATAGAATTCCAGGCGCTGGACGATGCCGAAGCGGTCGCGCAGCGGCGCGGTCAGCAGGCCGGCGCGGGTGGTGGCGCCGACCAGGGTGAACGGCGGCAGGTCGAGCTTGATCGAGCGCGCGGCCGGACCCTCGCCGATCATGATGTCGAGCTGGTAGTCCTCCATCGCCGGGTACAGGATTTCCTCGACCACCGGCGACAGCCGGTGGATCTCGTCGATGAACAGCACGTCGTGCGGCTGCAGGTTGGTCAGCAGCGCGGCGAGGTCGCCGGCCTTCTCGATCACGGGCCCCGAGGTGACGCGCAGGCTCACCCCAAGCTCGTTGGCGATGACATGGCTGAGGGTGGTCTTGCCGAGCCCGGGCGGGCCGAAGATCAGCACGTGGTCGAGCGCCTCGCCACGGCCCTTGGCCGCCTCGATGTAGATCTGCATCTGCTCGCGCACGGGCGCCTGGCCAAGGTATTCGTCCAGCCGGCGCGGGCGGATGCTGGCTTCGAGCGCCTCGTCTTCGCGGGTGGCGGCGGGAGCGATCAGGCGGTCTTCGGTCATGCCGGGATTATCGCCTGACATCGCGGTTCGCGAGCGGGCCCGCCGCGGTCTGGCCAGAGCAGGCCATGGATGGCCTGCGTCGGCGAATCGTAGCCGGACGCGAAGCCTGAGCCGCGGGGCAGACCGGGGCGGGCCGGCTCGCGAACCCCGGTCTTGCCATGACCGATCGTCAGATCTCGACCTGCGCGCCCAGCTCCACCAGCCGGTTGCCCGGGATCCGGAAGAACCCGGTGGCCGGCGCGGCGTTGCGGTGCATCAGCGCGAACAGCTTGTCGCGCCACACCGGCATCCCGCGGTGGTGGCCGGCGACGATGGTTTCGCGGCTGGCGAAATAGGTGGTGTCCATCGGATCGAAGGCCAGGTCGCACTGGTCGCAGCTCTGCATCAGCGCCTGCGGCACGTCCGGCGTCTCCATGAAGCCGAACTTGATCAGCACCCGGTAGAAGTCGTCGCCGATCGAGGTGATCTTCAGGCGTTCGCCCTTCGGCGCGTAGGGCACGTTGAGGGTGTCCACCGTCAGCAGCATGTTGTGCGCGTGCAGCACCTTGTTGTGCTTGAGGTTGTGCAGCAGCGCGTGCGGGACAACGCCCTTGTCGGCGGTCAGGAACACCGCGGTGCCGGGGACCCGCACCGGCGGCGACAGCATCAGCCCGGGCAGGAAGGTCTCCAGCTGGATGCCCTCCTTGCTGATCTCCTGGTGCAGCAGTTCGCGGCCACGGCGCCAGGTGCGCATCATCGCGAACGCGACCACGCCGATGAACAGCGGCACCCACGCGCCGATGCCGGTCAGCAGCTTCTCGCCGTTGGCGACCAGGAACGCCAGGTCGATCACCAGGAACAGCGCGCACAGCGGCAGCACCCATTTGCGTGCATCCGGCCAGCGCGTGTAGGCCACCACCGCCAGCAGCAGGGTATCGATCAGCATGGTGCCGGTCACCGACAGCCCGTACGCGGTGGCGAGGTTGCTGGACGTGCGGAACGCCAGCACCAGCACGATCACCGCCGCGAACAGCATCCAGTTGATCGACGGCACGTAGATCTGGCCGATGGTGTCGCGGCTGGTGTGGCGGATCTGCAGGCGCGGCAGGTAGCCCAGCTGGATCGCCTGGCGGGTCACCGAGAACGCGCCGGTGATCACCGCCTGCGAGGCGATCGCCGCGGCGGTGGTGGCCAGCACCAGCAGTGGCAGTTGCGCCCAGTCCGGGGCCGACATGTAGAACGGGTTGGCCACCGCGCGCGGGTCGTCCAGCAGCACCGCGCCCTGGCCGAAGTAGTTCAGCACCAGCGCCGGCAGCACGAAGCCGAACCAGCCCCAGCGGATCGGCGTCTTGCCGAAATGGCCCATGTCGGCGTACAGCGCCTCGCCGCCGGTGACGGTCAGCACCACCGCGCCCAGCACCAGCAGCGCATGCCAGCCATGTTCGGCGAAGAACCGGATCGCCCAGATCGGGCTCAGCGCACGCAGCACGATCGGATTGTCGAGGATGTTGTAGATGCCCAGCGCCGCCAGCACCACGAACCAGGTGACCATCACCGGGCCGAACACCTTGCCGACCTTGGCTGTGCCGAAGCGCTGTCCGGCGAACAGGCCGAACAGGATGACCAGGCTGATCGGCACCACCCAGCGCGTCAACTGCGGCGAAATCACCGCCAGGCCTTCCACCGCGCCCAGCACCGTGATCGGTGGCGTGATCATGCCGTCGCCGAAGAACAGCGACGCACCGAAGATGCCGAGGATCCCGACCAGGTAGCTGAGCCGCGAACCCGACTTGAGGCTGCGCTGCGCCAGCGCGGTGAGCGCCATGATCCCGCCCTCGCCCTCGTTGTCGGCGCGCATGATCACCAGCACGTACTTCAGGGTCACCACCAGCAGCAGCGACCAGAAGCCGAGCGAGAGCAAGCCCTTCACCGTGCGCGGATCCGGAGTCAACCCGAAATGCGGGTTGAACATCTCCTTGATGGTGTACAGCGGGCTGGTGCCGA
>Ga0073902_10001864_pt1 | contig 11244 bp, 13 predicted proteins | sample KloWWTmeKNB19Kit_FD_66667 | JGI IMG/M metagenome (GOLD analysis project Ga0073902, IMG submission 66667) | Active sludge microbial communities from Klosterneuburg, Austria, studying microevolution and ecology of nitrifiers - Klosterneuburg... | ecosystem: Engineered > WWTP > Aerobic digester >...
TGCAGGCTTTCTACCCCTATTGCGCCACCTGCCACCAAACGGCCGAAACCTTCCCGCCCAATTTTCTCACCGGCAACGGCGCGCAAGTCGCGGCGCGGCTGCGCCAGTGCGCGCCACGGCTTTACGTGCGGCTCTCGATGGCCGATCTGGCGCCGGAACATCGCGCCAAGACGCCGATGCCACCGGAGAGCATGTTGCCCGCCTTCGCCAGCGATGTCGCCCACTGGCGGAGCAGCCCGACCCGTAGCGCGCTGCTCGCCCAGGTCAGCGACTGGTTACGCGCTGAAAACGGCCAGCCACCGAACCTGAGCCGATTGCTGGCCGGCGGCTATGAAGCCCTGCGCCCCTGCCTGCCGGCGCCGTGAAGTAGAGCACTTGAAAAGGGGGAAGCATCATGCACGAAGAATTCGAACTAAGCCCCAGCGAACAAACGCCCAGCCCCTGGAAGCGGCGCTTCCTGATTCTCTTCATCCTCACCATCGCCCTGCCCGGTTTCATCGGCCTCTTGCTCCTCAAGCGCTTCGGCAGCGACGTTCCGGTCGACTACGCCAGCCCGACCGAGCATTTCAAGTACGGCTCAACCGGCGGCGAACACGAAATGGGCTTCCCCTACTGGATCTGGCGGGCGCTGCCCGAGGTCTGTCCGCAATACCTGCCGGGCAAGGGCTACCAGTCGCTGGGCATGGTCTACGAGAAGAATCCGGACGGCAGCGACCGCGACGTGCCGGTCGGCACCTCGAAGCGGCGCTATCAGGGCATCGACCGCGTCTTCGTTAATTGCGCCGTTTGCCACGTCAGCACCGTGCGCAAGGCCGCCGACCAGCCGCCGACCATCGTTCTCGGCATGCCGGCGGCCACTTTCAACATGAAGGGCTTCGAGGAATTCTTCTTCCGCTGCGCCGCCGACCCGAAGTTTTCCAAGGAATACATCCTCCCCGAAATCCAGCGCCAGGGTGGCGACCTCGACCTGCTCGACCGCTATCTGGTCTACCCGATTGCCATCGCCATCATGCGCGACCGGGTGCTGGCTCTGGCCGGCCGCTTCGACTGGGTGTTCAAGCAGCATGAATGGGGGCCGGGACGGGTCGATACCTTCAATTCGGCCAAGGTCATCTTCAACTTCCCGATGGCTCATCTCGACCCCAGGGAATTCGACGCCCCGGCCGACTTCCCCTCAATCTGGCGCCAACGCCAGCGCAAGGAACCAAAGGAAATGCAGTTGCACTGGGACGGCAACAACACCACCGTCCAGGAACGCAACAAGAGCGCCGCCTTCGGCACCGGCACTACGCCGCCGACCATCGACATCGAACGCATCAAGCGCGTCGAAGCCTGGATACTCGACGCCACGCCACCTCTTTTTAGCGACCTTTTCCCGGTTGACCGCAGCCTTGCCGCTCAGGGCGCGCCGATCTACCAGCAGTATTGCGCCGCCTGCCACGGCGCCTCGGGCAGCGACTTTAGCGGCGAGCATGTCGGCACCGTCGAGCCGTTGGCCAAAATCGGCACCGACCGCCGCCGGCTGGATTCCTATACCCACACTTTGGCCGTCAATCAGGCGACGCTTTACGCCGGCTACCCGTGGCGCTTCACCCATTTCACCAAAACCCACGGCTACGCCAACATGCCGCTCGACGGCCTCTGGCTACGCGCGCCCTATCTGCACAACGGCTCGGTGCCCAGCCTGCGCGACCTGCTCGAACCGGCGGCCCAACGCCCGCAAGCCTTCTACCGCGGCAACGACGTTTATGACCCGATCAAGGTCGGCTTTGTCGCGGACATCGCCGAAGCCGGCGGCAAGAAATTCTTCCACCTCGACACAGCCCTGCCCGGCAACGGCAACGGCGGCCACGAGGGCAAGGCCTACGGCACCGAACTGAGCGCCGACGAAAAAATGGCGCTGGTCGAGTACCTCAAGACATTCTGAGAGGCGAAGAGATCATGACTACCTCCTGCTCTTGCAAGACCTGGTTCAAGGCCATCGGCCTCATCCTTTTAGCTGTCGCCATCCTCGGCGCAATGATCGGCTACGACCGCGGCTTCCGCCAACAGCCGCAACCCGAGTGGGTGACCGCGACCCCGGAAATGCGCTTCAAGTACGGCTCAATCGGCGCCGAGAACGATGCCGGCGTGCCCTACTGGATTTTCTACGTGCTGCCCCGGATCTTCCCGGAAAAACTGACGCAGGATGGCAAGGTAATGCCCGGCGGCTATGCCTCGCTCGGCGTGCCCTGGGAGCAGGGCCAGGAATTGCCGGTCGGCTTCACCAAAAAGACCATCGGCTTCGCCCGCGTCGGCAACAACTGTGCCGTCTGCCATACCACCAGCTACCGGGCGACGTCCGACGCCAATCCGATCCTGGTCGTCGGCGGCCCGGCGCACACGACCAATGTCGAGGGCTTCTTCCGCTACCTGATCGACTGCGCCAAGGACCCGCGCTTCAACGCCGATATCCTGATGGCCGAAATCAACCGGGTCACCCAGCTTGATTTCATCGACAAGCTGCTCTATCGCTTCCTGATCATCCCCATCACCAAAAAACGCCTGCTCGAACGCGAAGCCCAGTTCGCCTGGATCTACCGCCCGGACTTCCCCGACTGGGGCCGCGGCCGCGACGACGCAATGAACCTCACCAAGTACTTCATGATCAAGGCGCCGATGGACGACACCTTCGGCCCGACCGACATGCCTTCAGTCTGGAACCTGAAAAAATACGTCTGGGACAAGGGCCACCGGATGAACTACGCCGGCGACAGCCACGACCCCCAGTCGGTGATCATGGATTCCGCCCTCGGCCTGCTTGGCGCCGCGCCGGCAGACAAGGAAGACTTCATCGGCCAGGTGAAGTGGCTGAAGGACTACCTCTCCGAGCTGCCGCCACCGAAATACCCCTTCCCGATCGACAGCGCCCGCGCCACCGCCGGCAAGGCGCTGTTCGACGCCAACTGCGCGGCTTGCCACGCCAGCGATAAAACCGGCACACCCTTACCGCTGGCCGACGTTGGCACCGACCGTGGTCGGCTCGACTCGTGGAACAAGGGCGCCGCCATCAAGGCCAACCAGGTGGTGAAAGAAATGGGGCTGGAGCGCCGCGGTCTGGTCGAGGAAGACCTCAAGGGATATGTCGCCGCCTTCCTCGATGGCATCTGGCTCAAGGCGCCCTATTTGCACAACGGCTCGGTACCGACCCTGCGCGACCTGCTCGAACCCGCCGCCAATCGCCCCAAGGTTTTCTGGCGCGGCTACGACGTTTACGATCAGGCGAAAGTCGGTTTCGTCAGCGATGGCGCCGAAGCCCAGCGCATCGGCACGCGTCTGGATACGTCGAGCAAGGGCGGCAGCAATCAGGGGCACGAGTTCGGGACGGCCTTGTCGGCAACGGAAAAGGACGCCTTGATCGAATACTTGAAGACGCTGTAAACCGCCCCGGGCTGAGCATTCACGATGATCAGCCCGGCGCATTTTAATACCGGTCAACGAACACTTTGCGGCACCCATCCAGAAAGGAAGGTGTCCGATGAAATCCAATCTCCTGATCGCCAGCGCCCTCCTGGCATTTACCTGCACCACCGTACTCGGCTCGCCAGAAAGCTTGCCGCCAGCCGACCAAGCGGCTGCCTTCAAGGCCACGGGCTTCAAGCTCAAGGGCAGGCACCACGCATGGCAACGCCAGTGAAACATTTCACAAACGTCGGCAAAAACCCTCAGCCACAACAGGCGATCTTCATCGTCAGTAAAGATGTTCTAACGTGGAGCTAACCGGCGCGACGCTTTTCGGTGCGTCCGGTTAAACGCGGGGTTAGGCTGGACGGCTTTTCGATCAAGCGGCCGGATGCGAATTTATGTAGAACGCTGGCGATAAACGTCTGATACGGAATGCCTTCCTCCAACGCGCGCGCCTGAATATCCATCAGGTCAGGGGACGACAGTCTGATGTTGATACGCCGGTCCTTGATAAAGGTGGCCGTCGCCGCCGCCTTGAATTTGGCCAGTTCGTTTTTTGAGGGCGAAGTCGACTTGAGTTCACCCTTGTCGTAATCGGACAGAATGTCCTCTTCAAATTGATCAAGTTTTTTCATCAGGACGGTTCCTTAATAAATAGTCTCGGGTGGCCTTTCTACTTGGGATGACAGTCTTCAGGAAGTAGTAGTCCTGCTCTTCGATATAAGGCACCAAGTAGGCATAGCCATCAAGCGCCACGACAAGAACTGCTTGGTTGGGATATTTCTCGGGATTGGGATGTTGTAACTCATCCAGCAAACCGTTGGCTTCAATGGCAAGCACCACCTCTTCAAATGAGATGTTGCGATCTTTCTTCAGCACCTCGTTCTTGTCGTGGTTCCAGCGAAATGGTTTCATGCAGCAAGCCTACTCCCATGTGTGCCTTTTGTCACCCTTGAGTACAAAAGGGGCAGAGACATTTGACTTCCTACGGTCGGCCAGAAAATTGAGCAAAAAACGAAATGCCTCTGCCCCTTTTGGCTGTGATAAGAAGGCTTGGCGGTTGTTGCCGCGCCGAATCAGGTGCAGCGGGGTGTTTGGCAGAGAAAGGCGGGGACGGCGGGGCATGGGGCGAGTGGTGGTTGAGGTCATGATTGCTTGGTTGCCTCAAGCCACTGTTTAACTGTCGCCAACTCTTGTTCCTGACCGAGCTTAGATGATTCGATTTCAAAGAGCCTTTCTCCTTTGCCATTATCTTGGCGCCATAGAGTTAACCAGCCCTCCCGATTGTCGCTGACAATCTCATAGACATTTTGCCCGCGCTTAATATGCGCGCGCCAGTTGCCAAAGAATTGCGGATGATCTTCGAAGACGAGAACCGCAAAACCAGCGTCCTTGATCATTGTGTAAAGCGCGCTCTGATCCATGGGTAAGGGCTAACGTAGAGCTAACCGGCGCTGCGCGCCTTTATCGCGCAGCGTCCAGCGACCGAAGGGAGCGAGGTTGAGCGCCGGGTTGGACGGCGATTGGTTCAGACGCATAGTGAGGTTTGGCGCTGATAAAAGACAACCTACTTGAACAGTGCGACCAGAGTACCGACAACTGTTGCCACGCCCACCACTGCCGCGACAGCGAAAGATGCCCAAGTGGCCAAACGCTGCGAGCGCTGCAATTCGAGCATCTTCAATTCAATGTCTCGCCTATCGAGGTCGTGATATTCCTGAAAGAACCGCTCGGCGTCATTTCTGGCTGATTGGAATCGATGCTCATCCGCTGCTCGGGCTTCTGGATCGCCGTACCCTGACCCTGGTTGAAATAGTTCTGCAGCAAGCTGAGACGCGCTTTCGCTCGCCGATAGCCACCTTGCGCCGGCCGCCTCGACATCGTTGTTTCCCGGTGGTGATTGCGTCATTTCTTCATTCCTATGCGAGCGCAGGGCTTCGCCGCCCAACGTGCTAGCTCAGCCGACGGCAAAAAGCGCAGCTTTTTGATGGTCGGCTGGAGCGTAAGGTTAGGCAAATAATTTTCATTGGCTGCTCGGCTTCATAGATTCATTTTTTCCTAGAAGGGCAAGCAGAAGTAGAAAAATGAATAAGGCGGCAGGCAGGAAAAACAACGGAAGAAAGGCCATCGATTGTTCAATAAATGCGGAGGGTGACTCATATCCATTTGGTGATCCGGGTTTTGTCCAAATTGAAATGATTGCCCCTTCTTTTCCATGCTCGCCAAGAATTTTTGCGGTAACTACTTTATTGTTTATTTGATAAGAAACGATGGTCAGGTAGCAAAGGCCTTTTCCTGGGCACCTTTGAATATCTTCGACTTTTACTTCAATTGCTCTAAGGCCCTTTGACTCTTCAATCGCGTCGGCATGTTTCGATTGATAAATGATGAGTGCGATTGCCCCGTAGATGATGCAGAAAACAGTTGTGATCCATGCAAGTGCCTTCATTGAAGTTGCCTAACTTTGTTATCGGGAGCAGTTTTGCCTTTTAACTCCGACGCCTGCTCCCTAACTCAGCGTCGCTGACCGTGCTGAAAGCCGCTTTGCAGCGGGCTTTGCATTCCGTTCTTGATGTTTTTGTACAGTACTAAAAATCGGTGAAAAGCAGCACATCTACATATAGCCCGAAAGCATACACTCGAAAGGCACCAATGGCTGCTTTGCCGCGACTTCCGGAAGGTCGGCTCCTGGCCGGAGCCTACCGTATCCGGAAAGCTGCCCTTGCGTTTCCATCTGTCAGCTATCGGGAATCGATATGCAGGTCCCGCTCTCGGCCATGAACTGCCGACCAAGGCGGAACATGGGCGTTCTCGATCGCTCTTGGCCGGTTGAGTAAATACGAATTCCCGGTAACGCCTTTAGCCCATGCTATTTGAACGGAATATTATTTCTGCAGTCGACTAGTTGAGGTTGGCCGGCTTGCTGGCGTCGAATCCCTGCCTACCCGCCGACTGAGCGGGGTTGGTGAATCGACGGGTTTTCCGGCTTTTCTGACCTTATCGGGGGAAAGGAATGACCGATATCTTCCTGAGTTACACGGAGAAGGACAGGGAACAGGCGCGGCGCGTGGCGGCGATGCTGGAATCGGTTGGCTGGACGGTCTGGTGGGATCGCCGGATTCCGGCGGGGGAAACCTGGCGCAGCGTGCTTGAGAAGGCATTGGAGAACATGCGCTGCATGATTGTCTTGTGGTCGGCACGCTCGATCGAAAGCGAGTGGGTTTACGAGGAAGCCACCGAGGGGCGCCGGCTGGGCAAACTGCTCCCGGTCATGATCGAAGCCGTTCGCCCGCCAGCCGGCTTTCGCGAAATACAGGCCGCCGACCTGACGAACTGGGATGGCTCACGCGAGTTCGAAGGCATGCGCATGCTGCTTATCGATCTCGAAAATTTCCTCGGCAAGCCCGTTCCTGCCGCAACGGGTAGTCCGGTAAAAACCATCTATAGCGATGCCGGGGGCACTGAAAGGCGCGCCAATTCTGATCAGGCTTACGACCTGGCTGATCTGACCGGCGACGTGACGCCAATTCCCTGGTGGCGAAAACGCCAATTGGCGGCGATGGCAGCGGCAGGCGCATTGCTGCTGGCCGCTGCCGCGGCTTACCTTGCTTTGTCATCGCGGGAACCAGCCGTGATTTCGCCCCAGGTGCACGAATCCGGACAGCCGGAAATTCGCCAAATCCCATTACCGAAGGAACCCACGCTCCCACCACCCGTAACGGTGACAAAGACGCCTCCCCCTCTGGAGCCCACGGCACCGCCAGTCCTTCTTGAGACAATGCTACCGCCCGTCACGAAATTCCCGCCCAGGGCACGAGAATCGACCAAGCGTGACCAAGCAACACGTCCGACAAGTCCGCGCTGTGCCAATCTGCTCACCCGGATTTTGCTGGGAGAAACGCTTTCCGATGAAGCTCAAGCCACCTTCCAAAAGGAGTGCCAGCAATGACCACTCTCTTCAAGCTCATCGGCTGCTGAAAATCAGCTCTCCAGCAAAGAAGGCGCCCGAACTTACCCAACGGAATAGACTCTAAATTGAGCTACCAGCGGCAACCTCGTCATCATGGGTAGCACAAGCAAGGAGTTCACCATGGAACGACCCGTACATAGCATGAGCAACCTGTTCGCCCAACTCGGGGAAGCCAATGATGCAGCAGCCATTGCCCGATTCATCGAAACCCACAGCCCGCTTGCCGACAATGTGCAACTCCATGAAGCCCACTTCTGGACAGCATCGCAAGCAGGATTCCTCCGCCAATCAATTGTTGACGATGCCGACTGGGCTGAAATCACCGACCTCCTGAACGCCGGGCTGCGCGCCCCGAGGCATTAGCCATGACCCGGCTGGAGAAGGACTCATTCGGCAACATCGAGGTTGCGGTCGACCGTCTGTGGGGCGCGCAAACGCAGCGCTCGCTGGAGCATTTCGCGATCTCGACCGAGCGCATGCCGGAAGCGCTGATCCATGCGCTGGCGTTGATCAAAGCCAGTTGCGCCAAGGTCAATCAGGAACTCGGCCTGCTACCGGACGCCAAGGCCACGGCAATCGTCAACGCCGCCGCCGAGGTGACCAGCGGCCAGCATGTCGAGCAGTTCCCCCTCTCCGTCTGGCAAACCGGCTCCGGTACGCAAAGCAATATGAACATGAATGAGGTGCTGGCCAACCGCGCCTCGGAACTGCTCGGCGGCGAGCGGGGAAGTCGCCGTCTGGTTCACCCCAATGACGAGGTCAATCTCGGGCAATCCTCGAACGACATTTTTCCCACCGCCATGCATGTTGCGGCCGGTGTCGGCATCGTGAACGAGGTTTTACCGGCAATTCGGCAGTTGACCGCAACATTCGAAGCAAAAGCCGCCGAATTCGCCGAGATCATAAAAATAGGTCGCACCCATTTGCAGGATGCGACGCCGCTCTCGCTCGGCCAGGAATTTTCCGGCTACGTCGCGCAACTGAAGCACGCCGAGGCAGTGATCAGCGCCAGCCTACCCTCGATTTACCCGCTGGCAGTGGGCGGCACGGCAGTCGGTACCGGGCTGAACACGCACCCGGAATTCGGCCGCCGCGTCGCTGCGGAACTGGCCGAAAAAACCGGCCTGCCCTTCACCAGCGCCGCCAACAAATTCGCCGCACTGGCTGCCAACGATGGGCTGGTGGCTGCACATGGCGCCTTGAAAACCCTAGCCGTTGCCTTGATGAAAATCGCCAACGACATCCGCTGGCTGGCTTCCGGCCCGCGCTCCGGCCTCGGTGAAATCAGTATTCCGGAAAACGAACCGGGGAGTTCGATCATGCCAGGCAAAGTCAATCCAACCCAGTGCGAGGCACTGACCATGCTCTGCTGCCAGGTCATGGGTAACGATGTCGCCATCAGCGTCGGCGGCGCGTCCGGCAATTTCGAACTCAATGTCTTCAAGCCGCTGATTGCCCACAACTTCCTGCAAAGTATCCGTCTGCTGGCCGATGGCATGCGCGGTTTTGACCATCACTGCGTGCAGGGCATCACCGCCAATCGTCAGCGCATTACAGATTTAATGGGGCGCTCGCTGATGCTGGTTACCGCGCTGGTGCCGCATATCGGCTACGACAAGGCCGCCGAAATCGCCAAACATGCCAACCACGAAGGGGCGACGTTGAAACAGGCAGCACTGGCGCTAGGCTATGTGAGTGAAGAAGATTACGAGCGTTGGGTGGTGCCGGCAGCAATGATTCACCCAACAGTGTGATTGGTCGGCGGATGGCTATTTACGCCGTTCGCCTGCTGTGGGTGATGTTTCCACTCGCCAGCACGCTTGTCACCAGGCCCGCTTGGCCGGCCGCCCCAAGTGCTTGGCCTGATCGCTCCGAAAAAAACGGAACCCATTGAGTTCCGTTTTTTTATGTTGATGGCTTTCTGGTATCAATCCGATATGTCACCGACCAGATGAGCGACCTGCAAATAAACTCAGCTCTTGGGTGGCGGCATACCCGCACCAGGATTTTGCGGCCCGGGCTTGCCGCGCATGCCGCCTCGCCGACTGGCGTGCATATCCTCGAATATCTTCTTCTGCTCAGGACTCAGCGTGGCGTAGAAGCCCTTCAAAGCTGCCACGTATTCCGTCATGTGTTCCTGACGGGCCTTGTAGAGTTCCAGGGTTTTATCGGCCCGTTCCGGTGCCGATAATTTGGACCAGTCTTCGCGCTGCGCAGCCCCGGCTGACGACGGCTTCGGCTGTTCGGACTCCATCAGCTTTTTCCAGCCCGGCTCCTGCTCAGGCGTCAGTTTCAGCGAATCGTGAAGCTGCTGGTGATGCTGCTCCATCTTCTTGCCGTGATGCTCATGATGCGCTTCGCGTCCGCCCATAGCGCCACAGCCGGAATCGGCAAACACCGGAGGAGCGAGAAAAGCGCCCAGGCCGGTAGCAAGTAAAACGGATTGAGCCAGCCTGCGGTAACTACTCATATTTTTTCTCTGTTGGTTAGGTTGGGGGATCAAGGCCGGTAATGGAGCAACAGTGGGCGCGGCAGCATCAAGGTCTGCATTCAAGCCAAAGTATTCGCGTGAAACGGCCAACAGTGAGGTGAAATCAATAGGTTTGGTGTCGGGGGTATGGTGGTTCATGGTGCCTCCATTTATTCAAATTCAATCGGACTCCCCTTCAGGACGACCGAGCGAATCGAGGGGGTTTATTTTGTTGATGAGCACTCTGGGCTTACCTCTTGAGCCAGATTAATCGATCAGTCGAATATTGACGTTGATGCCAGCAAATTGAAGTAGCGCCATTGCAACGATTTGTATCGATATGTTTCCACCATCATTGCCATCCCCGATGGCTACTTTCGAAAAAGACGCGGTCGACCGCTGAAAACATGGCTTTTCCATCACCATCCAGCTTGCCAGCGGTCCTGACTCAACGGGCAGCTATCACCCCGCAGGCAATCCGCTTGCCCGAGTTACCCGCCGGTTGCGACTTGTAATCGTCCGGATCGGCATGAATTACCACACTGCGGCCGACCACCCCGGTCGGGCCGGTCAGGCTGAGTCCACTCACCTCGACGCTGTAGTTTGCCGTACCGTCAGCATTCGCCACCAGGTTGACCATGTCGCCACCGTGTCGCTCGGTGCTTCCATAGTGGCCGTGCGCCTTGCCGGCGGGATTGAAGTGTCCCTTGGCGCTGCTTGCGTCCGCCGCACTGCAATCGCCAGCTTCATGCACGTGAAAACCATGCTCGCCAGGGGTCAGGCCGCCAACCTGTGCCTCGATCCGCATCCGACCACTGACTTCGCTAAAACGAACACTGCCCGATACCGTACTGCCGGAACGGGCGAGCAGTTCGGCGCTGGCCGAAGGCCCGCTAACCGGGGTGGCGCAAGCACCAAGCAAGGCAGCAGCGAGTGCACCCAAGACAAAGACGAAACGAGGCTTCATGGCTTTCTCCCAAAATGGATGGCCAAACGCGTCGGATTGACGAGAAGGGCTGATCGAATGACCTTCGCATTAACTGAACGTTCATCATAAACAGCCACTAATTTATAACCATTGGAAATAACAAGATGCGCACTTGTTCTTAAAAGAATATTAAGCGCTTGCTACAATAGCGTTACTTAACATCCATAGCGGATTCCATAGCGATGAATCAACGCACCACCCTCTCTCACCTCGACTGGCTCGAGGCCGAAGCCATCCACATCATGCGTGAAGTGGCCGGCCAGTGTTCCAACCCCGTGCTGCTGTTTTCCGGCGGCAAGGACTCGCTGTGCATGCTGCGCATTGCCGAAAAGGCTTTCCGCCCGGGCAAGTTCCCCTTCCCGCTGATGCACA
>Ga0073902_10001866_pt1 | contig 11241 bp, 21 predicted proteins | sample KloWWTmeKNB19Kit_FD_66667 | JGI IMG/M metagenome (GOLD analysis project Ga0073902, IMG submission 66667) | Active sludge microbial communities from Klosterneuburg, Austria, studying microevolution and ecology of nitrifiers - Klosterneuburg... | ecosystem: Engineered > WWTP > Aerobic digester >...
TGAAATACCGTCCTTATTTTCATCTAAATAAATCTTGCTCATATTAAAATGTTATTTTTTTATTTTGTTTGCGAATTTTATAAGCGTACCAATTTTCGTTTCTAATCCAAAACCAAGTTTTGCCATCACCTATTCTAAAATCTAAAGAAGGCAAAAACAAAAATTCTACCGTTAAATACATAGCAGGTCTTTTATCCCAAGTGTAAAAATGAAGCGAAAACAAAGCCCTACTTCTATATAAAAAAGGGAATACAAATCGGAATATGTTTAGTGCAAATTCAGTTTCTTTTGACCAATTATCACAAATCCATTTCCAACGAATTGAAAAAACGTTTTTGATATTTATACTGCCTTGATAAAAATTAAACCACCAGTTATATTTCTTTATCTTAAAAGGCTTGTAAGGTAAAAAAAAACGGCTTATAACATTGCATTTACGCAAGTTGGGCTGACGTGGTTTATTCGACTTTTGTAATTCTATTTTGCTTTTGTACATATATTGAACTTTTGTTTTTCAAATCCCAACCTGCGTAAATGCTTCAACGTTGGGTGGCAATCCCGAAGGGCTTTCCAATTTAAAATCAACTGCATAATGTATGCTACATTTTGGCATTACAATAGAATAAATGTGAAATCTTCTTTCATCTCCAATACAAATGATTTAGTCTTATCTATTTTGAAGTAATCTGACAAGTATTTATATAGCTCTATGCTCCTGAATCTGAATGTATTGGTATCGCAAGAAGACAAATGGTAATTATCTGGTGTTTTTAATTCTTTAAATACGTGCAATTTTTTATTTTTAATACCAAACATAATACCTTCCAATACTGGGTCTAGTCCTAGCTTTTCTACCACTAATTTTGACACTATAAAACTAACTTGAGTAGCCTTTACAATTCTGATAATGGGCTTAGTTTGATATCCCATAGAAGATTTTCTGTGTATTTTTATTCTCAACTCTAGCATAAGATAATTATTTTAAATTATTTATAAAATCTTTATTTCTGTCCAGGAAAAATGCAAATAACATATCGGGTTCGCTATTAATCCTTGACTGTAGGTGCTTCCCTTCTCCAGTTATCAACCATGTTCCGTATAGTTTAGCGATGGTTAATTCTCTCATTGACAATACTGATGATTCTATCATTTTCATACAAGTTTATTTTGTTTATAAATAATCTATTGAGCTTGCCTTGGTATTGAATCTTACTGAGCAAAACCGAGTCTTGAGTTAGAAGCAATGAATCCCTTTGAGCAATCTTTTTTTCCATGTTCAAAATCCTGCGGTTCACCTTATAAACGCTTAGTGTTGTGACCAGTATAAATGATAATATTATACCGTATAAAAACTTTTCCATATATTAATTTTTTTTTAAAAAGGGCTGCCAAATCACGAGACGTGACAGCCCAAAACCTATGATTTAAAATACAAACCTTATAGAACCCTTAGTATCGGGATGTCTCCAAAGCCTTCCAAGGCTTCTTGGAGTAATAGTTCTCTTGTACTGTTGGTCGCTTCTGTGATTCTTCGCATAAATCGTTCTGTTACTTTAATTTGGCTCATTTCTCTACTATTTTTTTGATGAATAATCTGTTTAACTCCCCTTGGTTTATTTTGGACTGCATGATGCTATGGACTTTTGGTGATAAAACGCTTGGAATCTTATAGTTTGGAGGAATTCAGGTGATTTTATCAACCCATCTCCTTGCCCTGCTAGTGTCTCTGCTCCCGCCTCATCTAGTACCACCCTACTATCGGTATCCTTTGGTACTCTGAAACATATTTGGACTGGCATATTCACCTTCGCATCACCTGTTATTACTTTAACAGAGGCTCTTTGTGTGGCTGCCACCACCCTAAATCCAGCTGACCTTCCTTTCTGTAAAAGGATTCTTAGGTTGTCTTCCAGAGACTTATGTTCTCCACAACAAATCCGCTTTGTTTTAGGCATTCCATTGGCATAATGTCCATCAATTACATTCTCATATAGCTTTAGGTCGTTACCCTTCCTAGAGTTAGCCACTGCATCAGCGAATTCATCAAAAACTACAAGAGTCCTCTTGTTTATTTCCTTACTAGATACCAATTCCTGCATATAATCAACTAATCTTTGCATCTCCTCCTCAATGTCTATTATCTCGTTTATTACCCTAAGCCTTGTTGATCCCGAGTACTCAGTGAACTCATATTTAGGGTCAAATATCACGATTTCATCAACACCAGCAAGTTTAGCATACTCAATAATATTTTTTATCAAAACAGATTTTCCGCTGCCCGTGGCACCGCACACAAGGGCATGAGGCGTGCTGTGGTTATTGAAATCCCAATAAATAAGGTTTCCATAATTGTCCTTTCCAAGTGGTATTTTCTGGCCGACTAGATATTTGCTATCAAAATCAAGGTTTCTTCCTCTCTTTTTACTAACATCAATACCAATGTATGATCTTCCTTCGTAAACAACCATTTCGCTGCTTATTCGGACATTTGATACATTTAGGGCGTTGGCAATATCAAGCCTATAATTGAATATGCTGGCTATCTTAACCCCTGCCGATACTTCAAGAAGGTATGTATTGCTGGAGTAACCATCAATAATGTGAGCTACCCTAACTATAATTCCGAAGCTTCTAAGGGTGTGTTCAATTTTTTGTTCCTGTGTCATGTCTTTAGTCGTTAAATCAAATTGAATAAATGCCGAGGCGTTTTCTTTAAATTTCTTGATAATTGAAGGGGTTATCATTTTGCTTGAGCTATCTCTTATTTTTTTTAATCTCTTGGTAACAAGCTCTTTTTTGCTCTCGTGTACATTGAATTCATCTACTTCACTTATCATTGTTTTTGCCCAAAAGTCATATAATTCCGCCTTGTCAATAAAATTGTCACTTTCATTAATTAAATAGACATAATCTGCGTCATTAACTGCTTCTATCATTCTTTTTAGTGGTTCATAAAGCAATGCTTCATATAACATTCTTGTGTTAGCATCCATCTCTACGACAAAGCAATTCATCTGTTGATCACCATTGCTGTTTGTGCTGTGTTTATTTTCAACAAACCATACTTCATCGACCTTCTTGCCAGTCATTGATTCATAACCCTTTACATAAGTTATAGCCTGGATTCCAATAGACAAAGCTATTTCTTCGTCACTTGTGTAACTACTTTTGCTTTTGTGGTCAACTAAGACAATTTTACCATCCTTGGTCAATATCACGAGGTCTATCACAAAGTGGCACGGCAAAGGAATATCAACACCGTTTACGTTAATATACTCATCTCCATAAATCTCGACATCCAGTACCTCTAGCGTGTTGTCTCTATAAACCGATATCTCTTTTGTGAAATTCTCAAGCAACTTCGTTACTGTTGTGGTAGCTTTATTTTTGCAGGAATCTATCGTTGGCGTTGTTTTTTGTAGCTTCCAAAAATTGGATGGTACATCATCAATATAGTCGTATGCACATTGCTGAATGTCAACCAAGTCTGCCTCAAAGCCATTTTTCATTTGATTAAAATAGTGCTTAAGGGCGTAGTGGTATGCTTGTCCAGCGACAGTAGTGGAGCTGCTTTTTCCATACATCCCATATATGTACTGCATCTCAAAGGCTTTTTCATTTCGCGCAAATGCCGATACTTTTGAATAACTCCAACTGTTTATAAGGAACTGCGATAAATGATTCTCAAGCTCGTCTATGCTGTATGATTTATACTGGGTCATGGCATATCTACTTTATAGGTAATATGTTCAAGTGCTGTTAGCTCCTTTTCCCTTGCCTTGAACATCACTTTAATTTTATCGTTATTGTCAACTACGTTTTTGTTTTTAAAATAAAGTCGTTGGAGCTCTATTTTATTTTTTACTTGGCCAAGTAGTGTCTCCCATTGCTCCATAACTTCTTTTTCTGTAGTTTCCTTTTTATCAATATTCAGATCTGTACCATTATTGCCGTCATTATCTCCTTCCGCTGTGGATAACCCCAATGCGCCTATAAGAGTGTATCTCTGCAAATAGGTTTGAGTGCTTCCTTTTTGCTGAATATTGTTCTTTGCTCCGCTATCATCCTTGCCAGCTTCCATGCTTGTTTGCTCAGTATGTCCATCTCTGTGGCTTATAAAGCAAGTAACTCTCATAATTCCATTAGTCTCAGAAAATTCCCATCTGTAGGAAAGACCATTCTCTCTTAGTGGTTTTTTTAACTGCTCTGCAATAGAACCAATATCAGCATATTTGTATGAAAATGTTCCAGCTCCGTTTTTTGAGACAATTTTTGCTATTTTATTTTTCTTCAAATATGGAACAGAAGACTGGAATGAAGAAATAGCCTCAAGGAATGATTTTTTTGCTTCTTTTTTTTCCCATCTATCCTGCAAATCCATAAGTTTTTCCAGCTGGGCTATGTCAACACCTTTCTCAATTGCAATCTGAATAAGCTTTGTAGGGCTTGTTGGTTCGCTGACTATATTTGTTGTTGTATTCATAATTCATAGATTTATATAGGTTCAATAAAAAATTAAATAAACATTTCGGGAGAGTACTCGGGCTGGTCCATTTCAGAATAAACATCATCCCAATTGATATCCTCAATGATTGATTCTTGCAGTATAGGTGAAATTGAATTAAGTATCTCCCCAACATCTCCTACCAGGTTGCCATCTGAATAAATCTTGAAATGAAAACTATCAAGAGAATCCACCAATCCATTATCGTCCGTAGTTGCGAACGCTGATACTTCTAGAGATAAATTTTTAGCCTCACCCTTACTCGGGCTTGGATTGTTAATATTAAAAGACTTGTAAATGCGTGTACCGTCTGTCATTGTGTTTGTATTTAAATGGGTTAATAAAAAGCTTTCAAAAAGGTCTGACCATATCCAGCGATACAGCCAGACCAAGACTTAAGGAAAAAAAACTACTTATGCGATTCAGGAAAGCTAAACCTGCCTTATTTTTTATCACGCACTCCTTCTATTCCGGGATATAAAAGATTCAAGGTCGCTCTTCTTGAAGTACAACTTGCCTCCTTTGCCTCCTGGTTGTGAAAAAGGAATATTCGCTTTTACATTTTGCACAAAGTGCTGATAACTTATTCCAAGGTATTTCGCTGCATCAATAGCAGAATACTCGATATTAAATCCATCGGGTAACCCGATCTTTATTTCTTTAATTTCATCTCGAAGAGATTTAATATTATCTAACAGTTCATCTATCTTATCCATAAACATTACTATATTTGTTTATTGAAATCGTATTGTAGTGCAAATATACATACTTTTTATTATTATGTGTATTTTTGTGCTATTATTTTTTGTTAAATTTTTGTTAATTTTATTTATTTAACTATAAATGGCTGATTACGAGAATTGAGCGTAAAGCTCAATTCTCGTAAGTCATTAATACAAAAGTTACCATTTTTAAAATTACACCTATCAATAATTGATTTTACGGTATAATTTTTTGGTTGCGGTTTAATAATTCGTCTAGTTTGAGTCTTAGTTCCATCTAAAATTGCTCTTACCATATCGGTAGAAAAAAGCATTGGTTTGAAATTTGACATAACATGTTATTTATAAATTATAATAAATTAATGCATATGCTGCTCCTCAAACCTCTTTCTTGCACTATGGTACATATGATTAAATGTGTTGATATATTCTTTTGGAAAGTTCTGTGTACCAATTAAAAACTCTTCACGAAGGCATTGTTCAAATGTCAACGGAAGCCAACCACTCATATCGAACAATTGCATAAGTTGACTAGCACCGTCCTCGGATGTCATATATCCTTTTTCGATCTGATAGGTAATTTCTAAAATTTTATTTTTCATAATTGTCCCAATCGTTTGTCTAATAATTTTATACCGTGATTATGTGGCCATATCCCTGCGCTTAAAGAATTCACTTTTGTCAACTAAAATCAGTACTGGAATAACTTTATCGCTCAATAAGTCATCCAAAACGTGGTGATCTGCGCCCATTGATATTTTTACGCCTTGTTTCACCTTATCAACAGATATAAGTGTATTGCTAACCGCCACAAGCCTTGTATTGTCCTTGACATCGTCAATGTTCATTTCGTCTAAAACTTCAAACATTCTTTTCATTAGAGATTTATTAATTAATTCTATATTGTGTTGCACTTAGTACACCTCACGCCGCCACCAAATGTAGTTTCTGTAGATTCATATGGGTGGTCACACGTTGGCTCAACCAGTTCGACGACTGCAGCTAAAACATTCATGGTAAAAATACCTGTATCATCAATGTCTTGACATTCTTCAATCAGCTTCATAGCAGCTTCTATCTCGTTATCGATTTTGTGTGTTTTCATTGCCGCATGAATAAGGATTGTGTGCTTCGCAATTCGCTTTTTCCATTCCGCACCAAATAGTTTTTTACGAGATTTGAGCGTAAAGCTCACGTCTTTAGTCGTGAGATATAAGCGAATGTCACATTAAAAAATATGGACCAAAAGTAAGTTTATTTTGCCAAAAATTCATCCAAAATTCACATTTATTTTCATAAAAAACGACCCGCAAAAACTCTAAAAAATATTTTGTTTAAACAAAATCTAAACAAAATACAATGGTTTGCATAAACAAAATGACATATAAAGTGAAAATTTGCATAATTCTTGTACAAAAAATAACCAAAAAATTAATTTTGCTTAACATAAATGAGCAGCTATAAAAACAATGTAATATTCGATTATTATTATTAAAAATAACTTTAAAAGTAATATATACAGAACCCAAAAATTTTGTTTAAACAAATGTTTAAACTAATGTTTAAACTAATGTTTAAACAAAATAAACGCATTGTTGTGTGGAAAATTAAATATCTTTAAAGTTATTGTAGGTAGTATAAATATTTGTTATGAATGAAATAAAAGAAACAAAAACAACATAAAATACCAAAACACATAATGTAAAAATTTAGTTTAAACAAACGTTTAACCAAAAATATTTAGAATCAAAAAATCAAAATTAAAATCACTAAAAATGCCAGTAATAAATAATTAAAAAACACACAATAAAATATCATAAATTCTGTTAGTAAATCTAAATATAGAATTATAAATATTAAATACACATAAATGCAAACTAAAGAATATATATAAAAAATCGCCATGTTTACTAAAATTAAAGTACCAAAAAATATTTAGTTTAAACAAATGGTTAAACTAATGTTTAAACAAACACAAAAATGGAGCTATATATGTATTAAATACTCTTAATTAGTATTCTTAGTTAGAATACATTTATAAAGAAAAAGAAAAAATAAAAAAAAAGAAAAAGAAAAAAATTCAAGAAAATTAGATCGAAAAAATATTTTGAAAAAAAACTCAAAAAAAGTTTGCATTTCAAAAAAATGATGTACTTTTGTACCAGCCAAGTAAATAGAAAAATCATGAAGAAAAAATCATTCACAAAATCAAGAGTTAGGGAGAGTAATCACAGGGGTGACCCTAGATCACTTCGCATCATCTTCATGATGAGGAATTGCTTGGCAGTACTCTCCCTCTTTTTTATAACAAATTAAAAATTTTATTATGCCAAGCAAAAACGTGATCAAATTGACAGCAGGCAACAAGGAAGCCAACAATTCCTTGGACGTAAAAACCATCCTCACAGAATTTTTTGAATCAGTGGACATGACCGACATCCTTGAGCACCAAGGAAATTCCCTACACGCTTTCATTGAGTACTACAAGCGACCTGACACAGGAGAGGTTATCGCAGAAGCGATAGAAGACGTTACATTCGTGAATCACCAGATTACCATGCTGCTGCACAACCTCCACAGAGCATTGACAAAAAACCAATCAGCTATTGTTCAACCGATAAACATTGATGGACATGGAAGCTCTAATTAAAGTCACCGAAAAGGACGGACGCGCCGTTGATTCCGCAAGAGAATTGCACGGATTTGTTGAAAGCCAAACAAGATTTGACAAATGGATTGCGAGAATGCTCGAGTACGGATTTGAAGAAAATCAAGACTACTTGGCGGTCAAAAATGACCGTCAAGTCCCCCACCAGGGATCTTTCAGATTAATCACAGAAATCGACTATGCCTTAACCATCGACGCCGCCAAGGAGATAGCCATGATTCAAAGATCAGATAAGGGCAAGGAGGCAAGAGTGTATTTCATCTCAGTCGAGAAGAAGTACCGACAAGCACAATCCACACACACCAAAGTCATTCCGATCAACTACAAGGAAGCTCTTCAGTCGCTCCTAGAGGCGGAGACCGAGAAGGAGTTGCTAGCCGCTAAGGTGCACCAGCTAGAGCCAAAAGCACTGTACACAGATACGGTACTCAATAGCCCTAACAACTGGACTACGACTACTATCGCAAAGGAATTGGGGATGACGGCTCATAAACTCAATGATGAACTACACAGACTAGGTGTTATTTACAAAAACAGCGATGGCGTATGGGTTCTGTATTCAAAGTTTGATGGACGAGGCTACATAAAGACAAGAACGATGACTTACCAGAATAGCAAGAAGGAACATTTTACAAAGATTCATACCGTTTGGACTGAACTTGTAAGAAATTTCATCCATCAGCTGATCAATCAAAAATTAGCCATGTAATCATATTGGGGTCGGTAACACGGGCCCTTTTTTAACAATAATAAAAACCATTTATCATGAAAAAACTTATCGCAATCTTAGTAATCGCCTCGCTTTTTGGCTGCAAAAAAGAAGAAAAACGGTGCCTATCCTGCACAACGTTACAGACCGTAAGACACAACGGGGTCCTAAAATCACAGCAAGGTCCAAGCACATCTACACTATGTTTTACAGACGAATCTCTTGAAAAATACCTAAAGGATAACAACAGAAACGAGGTGACAGAATACTCTCCTGGTGTTATACAGACATTTGTAAGAACAGCGACGTGCAAATGATACGTGTGCTGGAATACAAGGTCATAAAAAAGACCAACGTAAAGATATCCGAGATGCCAATCATAAGCAATCCTGGGGATGCATACAAGTATTTCATGCAGATTTTCACCGACGAGATATACTACCAGGAGACAGTTTATGTTTTGGCCCTCAATAACGCTAAGAGAGTTCTAGGGCATTTCAAGTTGTCATCAGGAGGCGTTTCGCATACCATTATTAATACAAGAGTACTATTCCCAATGCTACTACTCACGCCTGGATGTACTGACTTCATTATGGCCCATAATCATCCAAGCGGCAATATTAAACCATCATACGAGGACCGAAAGGCGACAGACAATATAAAGCAAGTAGGACAATTGCTGGGAATAACATTGGTGGATCATTTAGTGGTAAGTACAGAAGGATTCACATCTGTTAAAGAATAGTCCCTTGTACTCCAGTCTTGCTGAATGACTCTAGTGGAGACTTCTCAATTGGAATGAGCTCTACGACAACGAAGTTTTTTTTATTGGGTGATAAATAGATTAAATCAATATTATGCCTAATCATCTTCCTTCCATCAGAAGGCAATACACCAGACTGCACCATTCCATCCAGAATAAATTTTTTGCCAAAAAAAACATTGTCAGAATCATGTCTATTGTCCGATCTGTAGAACTTGAAGATAACATCAAAGCAACCCTGTATCCTCTTTGGTAACCCAAGAGAATATTGACTACATATCCCAGTAAATCGCTTCTTCATAGCAGCAGCCAAGTGTAAACCTCTCCTTTCCGCATCAATATACTCATTCAACGTAGGGAGGTTGCTGTCGATAATAAATTTGTACATAATTTTACAAAATAAGTATCACAAAAATACATAATATATATGTTTTATGTGTATGTTTGTATATAAATTATAGCTAAAATGGGTGTAAAAAATAGGATATATAGGTCAGAATTAGTCGAGTGGAGATTAATTAAAGACTTGCAGCCAGAACTCGTTAAAAATACTTACAATATCTCATTCCTTCGAGAATCAATACTAAAATATGGCGTATCAAAAGCATTTGATGTTTGCGAAATAGATGGAGAGATTTACTACATGGACGGACACACAAGGAGTAATATGTTCGAAACACTCGAAAGCGAACTTGTAAATATTCCTGATAAGTTGATGTGCAACTTTTGTGAAGTAGCATCTAAAGAAGAGGCAATTAAAATACTTATAGAGGTTCACAATCAAAAGCAAAATCCATTTTCAAAATCAAGACTCGAGGAATGGTTGGATTTAGAAGATATCCATATTGAGGATATAAAAACAGAATCAATAAACATTGAAATAATCGAGATAGAAGAACCAATCGACAAAGGGCCAAATCCCCCAAAAAACACAACAGCTATAAAACTGGAATACACACAAGAGGATTACGATTATATCCAAGACGCCATAACTCGTCACCGAATTACACCAGAGAAGATCTTTTACGAAGCAATAAAAAACCTGTAAATGATATTTGAATTAAAGCTAAAAATCAAGGTCGATATCATCGATACTACAGACGAAGGAGAGTTGGAATTTTTGAAAAAATATGTAATAGGAGACCCTAAAAGAATGATACTACATACAGATGTGCTAGATGGTAAAGTTGGTCAAGTTCTGGAGTGTGAACTATTACAAGTGAGGTAAATAAAATACAATGATAAAAATAAAGCCGTCCAGTAAGAATACAAACAGACACACTAAGGAAGGAATGGATTTGCTAGAGAAATCTATTGATAAGGTCGGAGTAATAGATAAGAAGCTTTTCACAATAACACAAAGTGAAAAATAATAAGAGAATATACATTGATTTTATCATAGGCGAGATGGATAAGGGTAATATTGAACCCAAAGATGTCGTTTCGGTCTTTTGTGACAAGTTTCGTGTAACCAGGAGAACCTTTGAGAATTACTGGACTACAGCTTGTAATGAGTTTGAAAAAAGAAGAGCAATAATTGAGAAAAAGAAACTAGAGGCAATAATTTCTGTCGAAGTCAAGGCGGTTAAGTCCTCGATAAGGACTAGGGATCAGTTGCTTGAAAGGCTACATGATATTATAGATCAAAAAGCAAAAAGGGTTGAAGGCGTTATTGTTATGCCAACATACAAAGATGTAATCGCAGCGATAAGGCTATATTCAGACATAGTGGGATACACTAAGAGAGGAGATCGGGAGCATCCAAATGCAGACAATGAACTACTTCAGAAGTTATTCGAGAAGCTGAACGCCCCACCTGGCAAGAATGTACATGATTATTGATTAAATTAAGAATTTAATATGCCACACAAAGAA
>Ga0073902_10001874_pt1 | contig 11209 bp, 6 predicted proteins | sample KloWWTmeKNB19Kit_FD_66667 | JGI IMG/M metagenome (GOLD analysis project Ga0073902, IMG submission 66667) | Active sludge microbial communities from Klosterneuburg, Austria, studying microevolution and ecology of nitrifiers - Klosterneuburg... | ecosystem: Engineered > WWTP > Aerobic digester >...
GCGCCGTTGAACACACGCGAAATGGCGCACCTATCGGTGCCGGGCGGCATGCGGCGTGTGCGCCGCTTGCGCGGAGATCTCAATTCCGTGCTGCAGAAGGCGATGGCGAAACGACCGGAAGACCGCTATTCCTCGGCCGATGCATTTGCCGATGAACTGCGCGCGCTGCTCGATGGCCGCGCATTGGCGGCCAAGGGCAATAGCAACTGGTATCGCTTTGAGCGCTTGGTCAATCGTCATCGGACACTCAGCGCGACCATCGTCGTGGCGCTGCTGGGTCTGCTGGCCATCAGTGCGGTCGCCATCCAACAAGCGCATGTCGCTCGCGCGGCGGCGAGTTCCGAACAAACACAGCGGCTGCGTGCCGAAGAAGCTGCGGCGCACTCGGAAATCACGCGAAATTTTATCGTCAATCGCCTACGCGAAGCGCAAGCCAGCAAGAACCCTGATGGCAGCCGCTTGACCATGCGCGACTGGGTCATCAACCTGCTTCCAAGCATTGATGCTGACCTGGCCGAAGCGCCGCAAGAGCAGATCGAACTGGGCATGATGTTCGCCCAGTTGCTGACCGAACTCGATGAACACGATCGCGCCATCGACTTGCTTGACGTGGCCATCCAGCGCGCCCGCGCAGTGGAGAATCACGGCCACGCCTTGATTGAAGGCCTGACCATGCGCGGCCAAGTGCTTGCGCGCATGGCCCGAATTGAAGAATCGCAAGCCAACCTCAGCGAAGCATTGAATTTGGCCGAGCAATCGATCGCAGCCGAGGCACCCGAGCCGCCTACCGAGACGGAACGTCGTGATTTGATCGTGGTGCGCACCACCATGTTGATCAATGCCAACGCACAAGGCCATCTGCGCGAAGCGCTGGCCATTGGACAACACAATCTGGCCGATCGCATTGCGATCTACGGTGCCGATTCTCCGCAACTGGCGGTGGACTACAACAATATCGGCTCGACGCTGATTGGGCTTGGCCGATATCTCGAGGCCAAGCCCAACATCGAACGCGCGGGCGAATTGCTCGCCGCCAGTCCCGGCGGCGGAGCGGCGCGCATGGCTTATATCCACGGCTCACTGGCAGTCATCGCCATTGGCGTGGATGACCTCGACGAAGCGCGACGCCAGGTGGATGCTGCGATTGAGATTTGCATCCGGCAACTGGGAGAAAACGCCACGGAAACGAAAATCTGGCAACGCTTTGTTGCGCAGATTCACTTCCTGCGCGGCGAAACTTCCGCAGCCAATGAAATTCTGGAAGGCGTGATATCGGCAATGACCACGCCCAAGCATCGGAAGTTGTCCGCTGCCCTGTTGCAACGAGCGCAAGTCCAGCTCGTGGAACATCGCAACGATGCGGTATTGGCCACCTGCGATCAGGCCCGCGCACTGTTTGCCGCGGAACATAGCCAGAGCCAGCCAGCGAAGCGCTTTGCACTGGTGTGCGCGCTCGCCGCTACTCGCAGTGGGCAGATGCAGGCCGATCTCGTCGCCTTGCGCGAGCAAGTCAATCAGATGTACGTCGATAAAGACATCGCCCCCAATCATCGCGCCGAAGCCGCCATCTACTTTGCCGCCATCCTGCAGCATCAGAAGCTTGAAGATGAAGCGCAGCGCTGGTTCATGCTCGCGGTCGAACAGCTAAGCCTGAATATGCCCAGCGATCGAGCCATCGCGCGCACGCTCAGCCATGTTCCCGACTTCAAGCGCCGGGATTGAGGCTGAATCCGAGTGCACGGTTTCCCTGTCACTGCGGCAGTCGTTGGCCCGCGACCGAACTCTTCCAAATCGACCAAAACCACGCACCCTCGGACGGATCAACTCGACCCATTCGTCAAGAGTAGACTTTGCGCTGAGTCACCCCTGCCGATCGCCATCGCCAAGCGCCCATGTCCACTCCGCAAGACTTCACCTCTTTGCTTGATGCGGCACGCAGTGGCCGCAGCGATGTCGATCAGCAGTTGTTTGATCTCACCTATGCGGCGCTGCGGCGCATTGCCAGTCAATCGCTGCGTCGCGCGAGCGGACAGGCCACCCTGAATCCCACGGCATTGGTCCACGAGGCTTACATCAAGCTGTCTGATTCTGCGCTCAACGAAGCACAGGACAGCGAGCATTTCTATCGATTGTTCGCCCGCGCCATGCGCCAGATCGTCATTGATGCCTGCCGCCAGCACCTGACACCGCGCCATGGTGCGGGCCTGATTGTCGCCACGCTCACCGACGGATTGGTCGGCGGCGAACGGCCGCTGGATGAATTGCTGGCCATGGATCAGGCGCTGAACAAGCTGGAAGCGGTGGATCCAGAGTTGGCCAGTCTGGTCATGCTGCATTATTTCGCCGGCATGACTTTTTCCGAAATCGCCAGCGCACGCCAGCAGAACGAACGCACCGTGCGCCGCCACTGGGAGTTGGCGCGCATGTACCTGCTGGATGGTCAACCGGTCGCGCCGGGTTGATGGCCTAGGCCGCCACGCGAAAGGACAGGAAATCCAAAGCCATTTTTGGGCCAGTGTCCGCGGCGGACTGGCGCGCTGCATTCCTGCTCCGCTCGCCGACGTTGCAGTCTCGCGTGAGCACTTTCGCCGCCAAAGCGTGCTTAAGCAAGAGACCCACCCAGACTGGATCTCTCATGACTCGCCACACACTGTTCGTCATCGGTCTGATGCTCACGTTCGCGGCCCCGCTGTCGGCGCAGACGCTCGGCACCGCCTTCACCTATCAGGGCCAACTCAAGGAATCGGGGCAGCCCGCCAATGGTCTCTATGACTTGCAGGCGTGCCTCTACGACAGTCCGGTCAATCCGACCGCGCTCGGCTGCGCGCCGGACGCGCCTGACGTGCCGGTCGAAGCCGGTCTGTTCACCATCACGCTCGACTTCGGCAGCAGTGCGTTCGTCGGACAGGAGCGTTTCCTCGAATTGCGCGTGCGCCCCGGCGCCAGCAGCGACGCTTACACGCCAATGTTGCCGCGACAACTGGTGCGCCCGGCGCCCGAAGCGCTGCGCGCAAATGCGGCAAGCGCGGCGCCCTGGCTGGGTTTGACCGGAGTGCCGGCCGGATTCGCCGATGGTATCGATGCCGACAGCGGCGGCAGCGTCACCAGCGTCAGCGCCGGGGCCGGACTCACGGGCGGCAGCATCACCGCCAGCGGCACGCTCAGCGTCGACACTACGCTGATCCAGAGCCGTATCAGCAACAACTGCCCGCTCGGCCAGTACCTGCGCCAGGTGAACGCCGACGGCACGGTCGTCTGCACCGCCGATGCCAATAGTGGCGGCACGGTCACCAGCATCGCCACCGGCGCAGGTCTCACTGGCGGCCCGATCAGCGCCAGCGGCAGCATCGCCATCGCCGCCGGTGGCGTCGGTCTGGCGCAGATCAACACCAACGAGGTGCAGGCGCGTGTCAGCAGCAGCTGTCCGCTGGCCACCTACTTGCGCGGCATCAATCCCGACGGCAGCGCGTTGTGCAGCGATCTGCCAGGAGTCACCACGATCACGACCGTGGACAACCCGGCGAACCAGGTCGGTCAGGGGACCGACATCGCCATCGGGCTCGACGGCCTGCCGGTGATCAGCTACTTCGACGAGGTCGCCGAATCGCTCAAGGTCGCCAAATGCGCCAACAGCGCCTGCACTGCAGCGACTGTCACCGCCGTCTCCGCTTCGATCTTCCCGTTTGCCGTGCGCACCTCGATCGCCGTCGGTCAGGATGGTTTGCCCATGATCAGCTACGTCGATGGTGCCGGCGGACTCAACGTAGCGCGCTGCGTGACGCCTGCCTGCACCGGCGCGGCGACCATCCTCGGCATCGACGCCACGGCTACTGCCGGCAGTTCCTCATCGATCGCCATCGGGACTGACGGGCTGCCGGTGATCAGCTACCTCGACGAGGCGGGAGGCGGCTTTCTGAAGGTGGCCAACTGCACCGATGCGGCCTGCAGCGGCGCGGCCACGATCAGCACAGTCGACGACCCGGCCAATGCCGTCGGTTTCGATACTGCAATCGCCATCGGTGCCGATGGCTTCCCGGTGATCAGTTATCTCGATGGCACCGCGGCGACGCTGAAGGTGGCCAAGTGCGCCAACAGCGCCTGCACCGGTGTCGCCACCGTGACCACCGTCGATGATCCGGCCAATGCCGTCGGTGCCTTCAGTTCGATCGCCATCAGCAGCGATGGGCGGCCGGTCATCAGCTACTACGACTTCACCGCCAAAGCGCTGAAGGTCGCCAGTTGTGGCAACCCGCAGTGCACCGGAGCCGCCACCATCACCACCGTCGACGATCCACCCACCGGTGTCGGTGAGTACTCGTCGATCGCCATCGGCAGCGATGGACTGCCGGTGATCAGCTATTACGCCGAAGTCTCCGAGTCGCTGCGCGTGGCCAAGTGCGCCAACGCGCAATGCACCGGAACGGCAACCATCAGCGTGATCGATGACCCCAGCGCCGTCGTCGGCCTCTGGACCGCAATCGCCATCGGCAGCGACGGGCTGCCGATCATCAGCTACACCGACATCAGTTCCGGAACCCTCAAGGTCGCCAAGTGCGGCAACAGGACCTGCCAATGATCACCTTCATGTTGCGCCCGATATTCCTCGCCGGCCTGCTCGGTGGCATTTGCGCGTTCGCGAGCGCGCCGGCGGTAGGCACTGCCAACGGCACCACCACGATACAAGGCACCAGCTTCACCGTTGATCGTTACGCCATCAACAACGGCGGCGGCAGCGCCAGTGGCGGTGCTTTCAGCGTCAGCGGCAGCATTGGCCAACACGATGCCGATCCACTGCAGCCCTCCACCGGCGGCGTCTTCGCTGTCACCGGCGGTTTCTTCTGGGCGGGCACCGCAGCGCCATTGTCGCCGACGATTTTCGGCAACGGGTTCGAGGGACAGTAAGTCAGCGATTTACGGACGAACCGCGCGAGAACGGCGGCTTGATTACAGTCTCAATGAGCGCTTTCAGCACCAACGCGTGCATTAAGGCATGACCATGTTGACGTCCACTCAGAACTGATCCACTTGCGGGGATAATTTCCATCCACAACCGAATAGCTACGCTGAGCAAACCGAAGTTGATTGGGTGCCGTGGCCAATAACTCAGGGCGCGCGTAGCTCGGATGCACGCGCTGGTCGCGACGTTCGCGCGCCGACTTCGCCACCAGCCTGGACTTCGGCCATCTTCACGACCTTGCGCTTGTACGCCATCGCAAAACGCCGGCGTGATCCTGCGGCGGATACTTCATTCGAGGAAGACTATGCAGGCCTTGCGGTGGCCGATTGAGAAATTGAATTTTGATCGGTTATGAGAAAAGACTACCTCAAGAATCCAAATCGCCTGATTGCTGGAAAATGGCACTCAGGGGCGAATTGGGTATTGCATGGTGCAGCGCACTACGGACACTATCGGGCCCGCGCCGATCGACTTGGGGGTTGATCGGCGTTTCGCTGTCTACGCCGCGCGTTGGGGACCGAGGCAAATTTAGGCCACGCGCACTTCCACTACAAAAAAACATACGAGAGAACCCGCATGCGCTCTATGCCGTTTGGAAAGCTCGCTTTTGCCTTGTTATTGATCTGCAGTCCGCTCACGGCGCAATCGCGTCTTGAGTCAGCCGACCTCGATCGAGACCTCACGACCCGCATCGATGCGGAGCAATCTGCACTTGCGAAACAACGCTTGGACTATCCCGCAGTGTTTGCTGCGGCCTATACGCGCTACTCGAATATCCCGGTGGGCATGTTGGAAGCCGTCGCTCATGTGCAGACGCGTTGGGTGCACCTACAGCCAGCCGCTCTGAACGATCATGCGCCGGAATCGGCGACGGCGGTTGGATTGATGGGTCTGTATCGCGGCGAAGGATTCAGCGATCAAGTTGGTGAAGCGTCCTCCTTGCTCGGTGTTTCGCGCAGGCAAATTGAAGCTGATCCGTACTGGAACGTCATGGCGGCAGCGGCTTTACTGTCTGCGCGCATGGAGCAATTCGGCCCCGCGCTGAGTGAGGCACAACTGCTGCAGAAGTACGCCGGATTTGGTAAGCCGGGTCGCGGCGACAGCATCGATGATTTTGCCCGTGAAAGTTTTGCCTTCGACGTCCTGTTGACGCTGGATCGCGGTGTGGACGACAACGGCGTGCAGGTCAAGTCACGAGCGATTGCTTGGGAAGACCAATTCGATGTCGACGCACTCGTTCGTCAACGTGCACCGTTTGTGCGCCTCGATCTGAAGCGCGGCACTGTGGAGGCAGACGGCTACGGCATTGATGTGCTCGACGAAACGCTGCACGCACCGGCCTCGGCGAAGTTCGATCAGAGCAAGAGCACGGATTACGCTCCAGCACTGTGGGTGACCTCTCCCTATTACCATTCGCGTGGAGTCGCGACGACTGCTGTCGCTATTCACACCATGCAGGGCTCATACGCCGGCAGCATTTCCTGGTTCAAGAGTAATCCCTACTCGGTCAGTGCGCATTATTTGATTCGCAGTTCCGATGGCCAGATCACCCAGATGGTGCGCGAGAGTTCGGCCGCGCACCATGTCGGTAACGAGAACAACTACACGCTGGGCATCGAGCATGAGGGTTATGTCAACAATGCGTCGTGGTACACCACGGCCATGTACAACGCCTCGGCAGCACTGACGCGTCACTTTTGCAGTAAGCATGGCATTTCCTGTGCTTCAGCCTACAAAGGTGCCGCGAGCAGTGGCGTGGTGGTGCTGTCCAGCGCGGTCAAGATCAAAGGACATCAGCACTTCCCGAATAACTCGCATACCGATCCGGGGATCAACTGGAACTGGTCGCGCTACTACGGCCTGCTCAATCCCGGCTCGGGCGGTGGCGGTGGCAGCACGCGAATTCTGGATACGTTTGAATCCAACGAAGGACACTTCACCAGCACGCCGAGCTATTCGGGCAGCACCACCGGCATCAGCGCCAATTCAACGGCCGAACGCGATTGCGCGATGTCGAAAGTGGGTAACTGCTCGGAACATCTCACCTTGATCGACAATGCTGCAAACACCTCGGCTTGGTCGGTGCGCTTCCTCTCGGGCGGCGGTACGCCGTCGAGCAATACCAGCGTCTCGCGCAATGGCCGCGTCGGCTTCTGGGTGTTTGTCGCCGGTAGCGGATTCAGCGTCGGCGTCGGTATCGATGACAGCACCGATGGCACCGAGCGCTCCACGCAGAAAGCCATCGCGGCCAATACCTGGACCTATGTCGAATGGGATCTGAGCAATGCGGCGCATTGGAATAGCTGGGTCGGCGGCAATGGCACGATCAACGCGGCCAATGTCACCGTCGATGCCATCTGGCTGGAACGTGCGCACACCACCTATAGCGTGAATGTGCATATCGATGAGGTGCAGTGGCGTCCTAACTGATTGGTCTCTTGAGTCATCGACAGGACGACGGCCGAAGGGTCGTCGTCCTGTTTGCTTATCAGCACTGGCGCTTTTCGGCGAAACGCGGCGAACTGCGCAAACCATCCGTGTCGCGACAGATTCAAACCACACCTTCCCAATTGCCGAGAATCTTCTGCACCAGCGCTTTGTCGGATGCGCGCCGCACAAGGCGTGATTTGTTACTCCTGCACGTGCAGCGTATCCATCCGTTGCAGGCCCTGATCTTCAAGCTCAAGCCGATCCGGATCATCCATGGCGAAGTTCACCGGCACGAGGACGGTGGAGGCCATCGGAACTCCGGCCTCGGTGGCCGGCGTAAACGTCCATTTCGCGACTGCATCCATCGCTGCTTGCATGGGATGGCTGGACTGCCACTGGCAGCCGACCGGCAGTCCGATATCGGCCAGCTGCGAATTCAGAATTGCTTCGGCGTAATGCCGCACTTGAGGCGTTGCGCCCAACTCATTGCGCGACGGCGGTGGCACCAGCGCAGCCAGCTTGGCGACGAAGCCCGCATACAAAATCGAGCGGTTCACGCAATTTCCGCAATAAATGAGGCGCGTACTGCAACGACCCGTCAGGCAGTTTGGATCATTGCGCGACTGCCGCACGATCCACCCAACGGCGCAGCACGGCCTGATCTTCATCTGCGTAGGTAGCGAGCTGGGATTCGTCCATCCAACCCAGGCGCTGCTCACGCAGGGCTGCAATTGATTCGTCGCCATCAAGCGTGTCGAGCCCGTCCAGCCATAGTGCCGTACAGCGGCTACGCAACAGCGCCTCGGGTTGGGTTTTTGCATCGACGCGGACGCACAGCGCGGCGGCGGAATCAGCCATCGACTGTGGCGATTGGGTGGCCAGCAAACGGCGCAGACGCAGCACGTCGATTTCCAGTCCGAGGCAATCGGCGTGTTCGCTGCCCTGCAGCTTGATGCAGAGGGCAAGCGCAGCATCGAGCGTCTGTTGAGCGGCCACCAGCTCGCCTGCCCGCTGCTGCGCATACCCCTGTGATGCCAGCCACGAATTGATCAGCGCCGGATTCGCCTCGGCGCTACGTCGCGCCGTTTCGACCAGCGTTGCATAGGCCGGCAAGGCGTCCGCATGTCGGCCCTGCCGTGACCACAAGTCATACAGCGCCTGTCGCGCCATCAGTGCGGCGACGCTGTCTACACCACCGGCACGCTCGGCATCACTGACCGCCTGGGTCAGCGGTGCCTCCAATCCATCCAGTACACCTGCACCGAGTGCGGCCAGATGCTGCATCGAGCGTTGACTGGCGAGTCGAGGATGGTAGTCACCGCCGAATTGCCGAAACTGCTCGACGGCCTGGGTGAACTCGGGCAACGCCGCGCGGTATTCGCCTCGCCAGAAATGACAGCTGCCGAGGTTGTAGTGGCTGCCGGCGCGCGCTGATGGGTCTGCCAGCTCGCGCCAGGCGTCGCGCTTCGTACGCATCTGCCGCAGCAAGGCGTCATCACATAGTCCGGCGGCGTACAGTTGGGTGCGTTGTTCAAGCGACTGCAGGCCGCGGAACGGTGAGTCGTCGCGCTCCTGCTGCAGACCAATTCGAATCGGCACGGCGAAAGCCTGCAGCGCTTCGGCATAGCGCCCCTGATTGACCAGCGCGGTGCCCCAACTTTCTTCGGCCTGCAGGCGCAGCGCGGCGTCTTCCGGCAGACGCTGGCGGATGTCGGCCACCACATTTTCCAATGCCCGGTAGGCCGAACTCGATTCGCCACGGTCCTGCACCACGCGCGCGGACTCGAAGCGCGCCGCCAGCACCGCGTCGGCATCACCTGATTTATCGAACTCCGCCTGCGCCTGATCAACCAGCGCAGCGGCCTGATCCAGACGTGAGAAGCGGCGATTGATCTGCGCCAGCAACAACCGCATCTGCGCGTTGTAAGCGCTGTCATGCCCTTCGAGCAGTTCCGCCGCCGGATCCAGCCATTGCTCACCGAGCAGATCGCGCACGGCATCTATCGGTGCCAGCGCCAGCAGCTGTTCGGCCAATGCTTCGCCGCTGGTCGCCTGACCTAGTTCGACATCGTGTCGATCTTGCTTCTCGGCCAGCAGCGCCACCAGCCGCGCGCTGAAGCGCCGCAGATCGAAGCGGGTCAACAGGTCACGCTGGAATGCGACAGATTTTTCGAGTTCAGCCTGGCGCGCCGTGGCCAGATCGCGCTGCCGTTCGGCAACGCCAAGAGCCTGTTGCGTCATCAGCAGGCCGGCGCCGAGCGAGACCAGCACCGCCGCGCCAAGCGCGAACGCCAGCCGATGACGCCGCAGCACGCAGCGCGCCCGATACCATCCGGAATTCGCCATCGCCAGCACTGCACGCCGCTCTCGCCAGCGCAGCAGATCATCCGCCAGTTCGGCCGCCGAACCATAGCGCTGTTCCGGGTCTCGCTGTGTGGCGCGCGCAACGATGCAGCCAAACTCAAACCGGCGCTGTCGACTGATTCGCTGCATTTCGACGGGTCGTGCCGGCCACACGGGTGCCGCCATATCGCGAACCTGCGCACGAACCTGATCCGCCGACTGCCCCTTGAACGTCGTGCTATCGCGGAAGCGCAGGGACGCAACCAGTTCGTACAGCATCACGCCCAACGCGAAGACGTCGCTGCGCGTATCCAGCACCGCACCGGCGGTCGCCTGTTCGGGACTCATGTAGGCCGGCGTACCGACTCGCTCGGAGCCATCGGCGCGCTCCAAGCTGCGGGCTACGCCAAAATCGATCAGCCGCGGCTGCCAGTGCTGATCCAGCTCGGACACCAGCACGTTGGCGGGTTTCAGGTCACAGTGCAGCAGGCCGCGACGGTGCGCGTGCTCGACCGCGCGACAGATGCCGTCAAATAGCTCAAGCCGCGTCAGCAGCGATGGACTCTGCGCGGCAACAAAGGCATCGAGGGTGGCGCCGTCGACATACTCCATGGCAAAAAACGGGGTGCCGTCGGCGGTGGTACCGGCATCGAACAACTGCGCAATGCCCGGATGCGACATGCGTGCCAGCGCCTGTCGCTCCAGTTCAAACAGCCCGCGCGCGGCGGGCTCCAGGCGCGTACCACTGGCCAGTTTGATCGCCACCCGGCGCTCAACCGGCGCGCTCTGCTCGGCCAGATAGACCTGCCCCATACCGCCCTGACCAAGCAGTCGCACTAACCGGTAGCGACCAAAACACTGACCGCTGCAGTCGCGCGGCTGGCCAGCGATACCGGGCGTGAGCAGCGCTTCACTGAGATCCAGCAGATCGGTGGCGTCGCCGCGTTGTTCGATCATGTGGAGCTCGGGTGATTGCAATCGACACGGTCGACACCGAGGCCATATTCCTTGAGCTTCTTGTAGTAGGTGGTCTTGCCGACGCCAAGCAGGCCGCGCGCTGCTTCGGCATCACCGTCTGCGGCATTGATGGCGCGTAACAGCGCCCGCTGTTCGGCGCTGGCTACCGCATCGGCCAGCCGGATAACGCCCTGCTCGGTATCGATACGGGCCGACTCGTCATCCGAGTCATCGCCCAACGCACCGCGCAATCGCACCGGCAGGTGCCGGCGGTCCAGCGTTTCGCCATCGGCAAGCAGCGCGGTGGCGCTCTCAACCGCCTGCCGCAGCTCGCGCACGTTGCCGGGCCACTCCGCGCGCTGCAGATCACGCAGCGCGGCTTCGGTGATGCCTTTGCTGCGGATGCCGGCTTGATCCAGCGCGCGATGAAAAAAATGGATCGCCAGCGGCGCAATGTCGACCCGGCGTTCGCGCAGCGGCGGAATGCTGCACTCGAATCCGGCGATGCGGTGAAACAGATCC
>Ga0073902_10001879_pt1 | contig 11195 bp, 9 predicted proteins | sample KloWWTmeKNB19Kit_FD_66667 | JGI IMG/M metagenome (GOLD analysis project Ga0073902, IMG submission 66667) | Active sludge microbial communities from Klosterneuburg, Austria, studying microevolution and ecology of nitrifiers - Klosterneuburg... | ecosystem: Engineered > WWTP > Aerobic digester >...
GTAACGGTAAATATCTAGGTATTACTACAAATAATCAGGCTGAATACCACTCTCTAAAGGGCGGTATGGAGATGGCAGTTCACCTTGGTATAAGAGAATTGGATGTATACATGGATAGCCTCCTAGTCATCAATCAGATGAAGGGCATATTCAAGATAAAAAACCGTGACTTATGGCCAATTCATGACGCTATATCTAAGCTAGTTCCAAAATTTAGGAAAGTGACCTTTACGCATGTACCTCGTGAATTCAACAAGCTGGCAGATGCTGTTGTAAATGAGACCCTCGACGCACAACGCTGATGAATCTTGCTATACTGTAACCGTGAGGCTACTGACTAGCCGCCAGACCCTGCATTTTGCAGTAACCTGGAGGAAAGTCCGGGCAGCATAGAGCAAGGCAGTTGCTAACAGCAACCAAAGGTAACTTTAGGGAAAGTGCCACAGAAACTATACCTCCCAGTAGTATTTATATTACTGAGAAAGGGTGAAAAGAGTGGGGTAAGAGCCCACATCGGGTCGTGGTGACACGGCGTTGACGGTAAACCCTGCCTGCTGCAAGGTAGTACGGCCTATCAGATGCTCGTCATGGTCGTACGTACAATAACCCGCTCGAATCATCGGGCAACCGGTGATCTAGATAGATGGCTAGATAAAACAGAACCCGGCTTACGGGTAGCCTCATATTAAAAAACTCCGGCGATCCGGAGTTTTTTAGTACAGTTGGCAGTTTATTTGACTGTTTTTACGACTGCGGCGAAAGCACTAGGCTCGTTAACGGCTAATTCTGCAAGGATTTTGCGGTCGATGGTTACGTTGGCGGTCTTGAGCTTGTTGATGAACACGCTGTATGTAAGACCATGCTCACGTACGGCCGCGTTAATGCGAGTATTCCAAAGCGAACGCATAGTTCGTTTCTTGTTTCTTCGGTCGCGGTAGGCATATTGAAGAGCCTTTACGACACCTTGCTTACCAAGGCGAGAACTGTTTCTTCGAGAAAGGGTCATGCCCTTAGTCTGTTTTAAAATTTTCTTGTGGCGGGCTCTGCCCGTAACGCCTCTCTTAACTCTCATAATGTTTCCTTTATCTCTTTGTCTATGCTCTAGACGCCGAGTCTTTTCTTAAGTGTCTTTGCTATTTTGCCTGTTACGTCTTTTGCGCCTGCGTACGTTCGCTTACGGCTGGCACCCTTTTTCTCTAGGAAGTGTGTTCCACCTGATTTTCTGACTTTTACTTTGCCGGTTTTGGTTATTTTGACTCGGTCCTTTGTTCCGCTATGCGTCTTTAGTTTTGGCATTTCCAGTACTCCTTACGACAACACTTAGTTGTTTCCCGGCAAGTTGCGGCTCATGTTCTTTGACCACATTTTCACCCAAGAAATTAATTATTTTATTTATTAGCGTGAACCCGAGTTCTTTATGCGCCATTTCTCTACCCCGGAATACTACAGTTAACCGTACCTTGTGACCGTCTTCAAAAAATTCATTGATCTTTTTGCCTTTGACGTTTATGTCATGATCGCTGATTTTGAGTCCGTAACGGATCTGTTTTAGCTCGCTTATTTTTGCATTACGCTTATTTTTGGCAAGCTGTTTTGTCCGTTGGTAGTTGTATTTGCCGAAATCTACGATCTTTGCTACTGGTGGATTTGCGTCAGGTGATATTTCGACTAGATCAAGTTCTGCCTCGCGAGCAAGGCGTAGTGCCTCAGCGCGACTTAGTACTCCGATCTGGTTGCCGTTCTCATCAATAACGCGAAGTTCCGGTGCGCGGATAGCTTCATTCGTTCTCGTATACTTGTTAATCTATCGTACTCCTTTTTCAGGACTGATTTTAACAGATCTGCTACCTCTGGTCAACTAGAAGTAGGCAGGTTCTGCCTAAACTGGAGGCTTTCAGCGACGGCTTCTTTGTCTATGCTTTTCCTGGAATCAAGATCGGCAATCGTCCTTGCTACTTTGAGAACTCGAAAATAAGCCCTAGGTGAAAGTTTTAATCGGTCGGCGGCGGTATCAAGAAGTTGTTTTGCATCGTTATCAAGATCTAGTTTCCGAAGGTCGCTGTTTGTGAGCCGGTGGTTGAGCTTTCCGCCGGGGTTTCGTTCGGACTGTCTTTTGCGCGCCAGGGCAACTCTTTCCCTTACTTTATCTCCCGGCTCCTCGACACTTGAAGTCATAAGTAACGAAACAGGCACTTCCTCTACTTTCACAAATAGGTCAATACGGTCTACGATTGGTCCGGATAGTTTCTTTTGATACTGCGCAATCGAATGTGGAAGACAACTGCATTCCTTAGATGATCCAAGGTTACCGCAAGGGCAGGGGTTCATTGTTGCAATTAGGATGAACGATGCAGGATAGGTGTAGCTTTGTTCCGCTCTAGAAATGTGGATTTCGTTGTCTTCTAGAGGTTGACGAAGTGCTTCGATGCAACTTCGTGAAAATTCTAGCATTTCATCAAGGAATAAGATGCCATTATGCGCCAGACTGACTTCACCCGGGCGGGCTTTTTGTCCTCCGCCCAGAATAGATATGTCGCTAGCGCTATGGTGAGGGGCACGGACGGGTGGCCTAACTACTAGTAAGTCGTAGCGGTTATCGCGTAGGCTGTGTAGATGTGTCGACTGGAGTACCTCGTCCAGACTTAGATCAGGTAGTATGCTCGCTAGTGCCTTTGAGAGCATACTCTTGCCAGTGCCAGGTGGCCCATGAAGCAGAATGTTGTGTCTGCCCGCAGCGGCAATTTCCAAAGCACGTTTCGCAATCAGCTGTCCGCGTACTTCAGAAAAAGAGGTGTCTACTGTATTTGAGGTAACTATTTCATGCGGGGCGGTATATGAAGGCTGCTTTGCTCCTAGTAGTATATCGATCAGCTCCCTCAAGCTCGAGATACATATAACATTCGCTCTACCGGTTAGGCTGGCCTGAGAAGAATGGGCACTTGGTATAAGATAGGCAACGCAGGAATCGAGGTCTTTAGAACTTAATCGTCCGATTACACCCCTAACTGGACTCACTCGTCCATCAAGTGCGAGCTCACCAGTAGCAAATATATCTCCCTTGAGTGGTCGAATAATTTCCGAAGCCTGGAGAATAGCGATAGAGATGGGTAGATCAAACGATGAACCATCCTTTGGCAGGTCGGCTGGCGAAAGGCTAATAAGTACTCGCCCCTTTGGGAAATCAATCTTTGCACTATGAAAAGCAGCCCGTATTCTTTCTTTTGATTCATCAAGTGCTTTACTAGCAAGGCCTACTATCTGCACGGCAGGAAGGCCACGGGTGATCTTGCACTCAATCTCGATTTTATTTCCGAAGCTATCGGAGCTAAAGATTTTTCCGCTCATAGTTAGCTATACTTTACTAGAATCCCGCAAACTTTTAAATATCAAATAGGTCGAATTAAACTACCAAGCTTAATCATTGAAAACTGTGTAAAAAAAGAACAACGGCCTGCGAGGAGCCGTTGTTACAGATTCGTTTTTGTTTTTGAGCACTTTATTTATTCAAGTGCTATGAGTAAATATAGACCTACTGCTTAAGCTTGTCAACAGATTTTTCAGACTTTTTCACAGGCTATGCAGTAATACTTGTGGATAATCCAAAACAGTAGAGTTCGTGGTGGGCGAAAAGTCGCAATACCTGTAAAAAAATATAGTTAATTCAGTCAATTCTTACGTGATCAAACGGGACCAATTGGGGTTATAGGGCGTAGCAGATACCGAGACCCAGCTTGGTATGTTTATATCGGACTAGATGCAGAGACTCACCATCAATAAATCGATCTAGCGCACGAATTGTTTTACTGCTGATGGAGCTATACCTAGAGTTTTACTTAATTATTCTGTACCATCATCACAAACCGCCGGCAATCTCACAGCTAAGCTTCAATACAATAGAATAGAAAATCAGAACCGCGGATACATATACATGTAGCATAATCCGCGTGGCTAGTTCGTAATGAAACTGCGTAGGGAATTGAAGTGAATGTCGATACTTTAAGTGATCAAAAATACCAGTATCATCTAGGTCGGTAAAGGTTTAATTTATCATTTGAATAGAGTCGTTTAGTTTAAGATAATCGTCAGAGTTGGACAGAAATAACCACACAATTAACTAGATATTTCTGCACCCTAAAAATAAGCATAGTACTCAACATTGAATGTATGATCAATACCAATAGCATATGTATAAGTAAAGCGTACTCATTGTAAATAAGTCAACATAGCGAACATGAATTCACATTTGTTCAGAACATGTTTAGAGAAGTAACGTCGCATCAAGTACAACAAAGTCATTGACAAAATCCATTACAAATGGTAAGCTCTTAGGCAGTTAGTCGAATACAAAAACTAACAAAAACGGCCAACAAAATTTTGGCACGGATAGCGCTCTTGAATAAAGAGCGGTCAGTCGGCCTATGCTATGGTAAAAGCGCTAAATAGTTTATTTATATAGAGCGGATTTTTATCTCATAGGTCATGTAATTATGGGTTTGGTGCATTTGTTTTCATGGTACACTTTGGTACCGGCAAATGCACCTTTTTGTTTTGTATGAAAAAGAATCAACACATTATATTTTTTGCAATTTCAGTCCTACTTCTAGGACTCTATATTGGCAACATGGAACCTGCGATTGAAAGGCCAATTGTGCTTGCGGGGTTTTCGCTACTTACTTTTTTGAGCTTTTTTTGGGGAGTATATATGGTCCTGCGTCGAACCAACCTGGGAAGGGTGTCCTACGCGGTTTCATTTATTTCTGCACTTGCACTTATATACTTGATCGCACTTTCATCGCTTAACTCTCTTGGTCTGATAGACATTGCTATAGTGTCCGTATCATCTGGCCTATTGATTGCCTTTGTGGTCGGCCCACTTCGTCGTCGTAAGCCATAATGGATTTTTTCATCGTATTCCACTATGGTGAGTGGGCCGTTACTGCTATATAATTAAGCTATAGTTATGGATAATACCCAGATACCTAGTTTTGAAATCCCAAAAAGTACAGAAAAAGTACGTGTATATGAAGATGGTATGGAAAAGGGAAGTACTTCTAGCGCCGAATTTGGAAAAGAAATTCTGCCCGCACCCGTACAAGGCCAGTCCAACGCGCCGAGTCCTGCACCAGTCCCACTCGCAACCAACAGCGTAGCCGTAACTACCGGTACAGCTTCTCAGCAAGCTACTTTACCTGACGATAGTCACATCATCGCCGATGATGTAGACGTAATAGAGAAAGAATGGGTTGATCGAGCCAAGAAAATCGTTAGCCTTACGTCAGATGATCCATTTGTGGAGACCAATGAAATCGGTAAATTAAAAGCGTCCTACATGAAGAAGAGATTTGATAAGGACATTCCACTGCCTCAAGATGGAGCAAAGTAGAATACTATGCTGTTAATACTATTAGGTATCGGCTTGGTGATAGTACCGATTGTGGGCTTGGTGTTGTTTTTCAGGTCTCGTAAGTTGCTCCGCGAAGCAAAGAATTATGAACGTTCCTTCAAGATGGTGACCCTACTAATACACCTGCCACCACTCAGTGATGACATCGATAGCGATACCCGTGACGCGAGGGATGTAGCTGACGAAAACATCTCCAAAGCTACTACGATGTATAACATCCTATCCAGCATAAGCAAAAAAGGCTTTAAGAGTAAGTTCTACGGACAGAGGCATATATCTATCGAGATTGTGGCGGTCGGGGGCTTTGTGCGAATGTATGTAGCTGTCCCATTGCCACTAGTGCCCGTGGTAGAGCAGGCGTTTACGAGCGCATATCCGTCAGTCCGACTCGAAGAAGTAGCTGATCATAATATATTTAGCCCTGTAGGCAAGCTTTCGGGTACGAGCGGTGGGGAAATAGTCCTCAAGGAGCCTTATGCATATCCAATAGGGAACTATCAGGAAATCAAACGCGATACGATGCAATCACTACTGAACTCGCTGTCTTCACTTCAGAAAGAAGACGGCGTGGGTATCCAAATATTATTTCGCCCCGCGAAAAGTGATTGGGTAAAGCACGCAAAGAGTATTGCGCATAAGAAGCGAAAAGGCACCGACAAGAAAACGGGTGGCTGGGACATAGTAAAGAATATTATCGTGGCTCCAGCTAAGCCCCCTGAGTATAAAGACGGCGAACAGAAGCCTTTATCTAATCTAGACCAAGCCATAGTCGATGCCATTGACGACAAAACTCGTAGTGCGGGATTTGAGGTAATGATTCGGGTTGTAGCATCGTCGAATCTTCATCAGAGGGCAATGACAATTCAGAATAGCATTGTCGCTACATTCTCCTTGTTTGATTCCCCTGGAAGAAATGGTTTCAAGTTTGTCGCGGCAAAAGACATCGATAAGTTTGTGCAGGGTTATATTATGCGACTATTCCCCCAGGAATCGGACCGCAATATTCTTAACACCACCGAACTTGCCACACTGTTTCATTTCCCAGATCAAAAGAGTATCCCGACAACACAGCTAGAGAGACAGCAATCCAAGCAAGCCGATGGCCCACGAAATGTTTCTGAGAGGGGCATGACGCTTGGATACAATGTATTTAGGGGTGCAAAGAAGAAAATCAATCTTGATCCTGACGACCGCAAGCGACATATGTACATCATTGGTCAAACCGGTACGGGTAAGTCAGTATTTCTAAAGAACTGCGCCGTTCAAGACATGTTAAACGGTGATGGATTTTGTTTCATTGATCCACACGGTACCGAGGTGGAGGAGCTTCTGGCCCTAGTCCCCAAAGAACGAACAGAAGATATTGTATATTTCTGCCCTTCGGACACTGACTATCCTTTTGGGCTTAATCTTTTTGAATACAAGCGCCCAGAAGACAAAGACTTTTTGATTCAGGAAACCATCAACATTCTATACGCCTTGTACGATCCTAATCGCCAAGGAATGATAGGTGCTCGCTTTGAGCAGATTTTTCGAAACGCAGCTCAACTGATAATGGCCGATCCAGAAGGTGGTACATTTATTGATGTTCCAAAGACACTAGTTGATCCTGAGTATGTAAAATACAAGCTTCAATTTGTGAAGGACCAAAACCTCATTGATTTTTGGACCAAGGAATGGCCAGCCGCCCAGCGCTCGAACGATGCCGGGGAAGTCACGAGCTGGGTAGCGAGCAAGTTTGGCGCATTTTTGGGTAATGAGATGATGCGAAATATAATCGGTCAGACTAAGAGCGCCTTTAATCTCCGTGAAATAATGGATCAAAGAAAGATACTTCTTGTTAACCTTTCTAAGGGCCAGACGGGTGAGCTAAACTCGAAGCTGCTCGGTATGATATTTGTTATGCAATTTCAGGCAGCGGCTATGAGCCGTGCTGACGTTCCTGCGTCCCAAAGACCTGATTTTTGTCTATATGTCGATGAGTTCCAGAACTATTCGACTGAGTCTTTTGCGACTATATTGAGCGAAGCACGTAAGTTTGGCCTTAACTTGATAGTTGCGAATCAGTTTACTACACAGTTAACAGATGAGGTGCGTGAAGCAGTGTTTGGAAATGTTGGTACGATCATTTCGTTCCGCGTTGGTACGCATGACGCTGAAGTTATGGAGAAGATTATGCAACCGATTTTTGACGCAGATGACCTCCAACGTATCCCTAACCTTAACATGGTCTGTCGAACGCTGATTAACGGCGTCCCTACACAGCCTTTTTCCATGCAGGGGCTACCATTCTTAAATGCAGATAATAAGAAACTCGCCTCGGCCCTTAAGCAGCTGTCTATTGCAAAATACGGACGTCCAAAGGCATTTGTAGAAGCAGAAATAATGAAGCGTCTTGCCAGTAAGCAGCAGCCTGCAGATGAGCCAGCTGGCTTACCCGGGCCAATGGCTTCAAAGCCGTTATCTCCACCAAAACAGCCATCATTTCTTGATGATTGGCTTGCAAAACGTTCAAATGCGCCTAATGCCACAGCGAAGCCCGTAGCTACGGCTCCTCAGCCCCCAATTAGCCCGCCTAGTGCCCCAGCAGAGCATAAGCCTGATAAAACGCCGCAACCCGCGATTATCCCATCACAGGGCGCTCCTGTGAGTCTCGCGGACCAAATCAAGGCCTCACTCGGCAGTGCGCCCCATACGGCGCCGAACCAAGCTCACCGCACATCATCACAGCCGCACGCTACAAAGATTCAACATGCAAACGAGGTTAGCCAAAAGCCTCACACTGTACAGTCGGCAGGTCAGCAAGTTAGTCCTATGCCAAAACCAGAACTGCCCGTTTTGATGCCCAAAGAGGGTGAACTATCCCATGACGACGTATTACATCTGAACTGATGACCTTTAGGAGGATCGCTGTGGTTATTCTGTAATCTATTAAATCTAGTCTCGTGAAAGCAGAAGCCGTAGCCCGCGGAATAAGAACTCGACAAACACGCCCAGTAGGAACCCGCCAATAAAGGACATGATAAATACAGAGTAAGGCATGTCGTAGCCATTGTTCTTTGCGAGTAGATAGGTGGTGAGACTGACGACAAATGAAAATATACTTCCTACGAGCACACCGGACGGTCTCGCGACTGTCTTTGAGCCAATCTCTGAAGCTTTCTCGATTGCGGGCTGGTGGAACACCTTACTAGCCACTCTTTCTGGCCCGTTCAGGTGCTTCTGAACCTTACCCATGAGTTGTTTGAAGGCCACTTCTCTGTATTCTTTACTGTTCCAGTATGTGGTAGCTGTTTCTGGCTCTTCCTTAGAAGCTGCTTCTATAGTTAATGCTTCAGTTGTAGTGGACGTCTGTTCGATCTCGTTTCGAATCTCGTCAAGGTTTTCTTGGTGATGATTCTTAGATTCAGCGGCGGCTTTTTCAGCATTTTTTAGAAGCTCGTTTTGGCGAGCCTTATTTTCTGCGGTGTTGGCCTCAGTTTCTGCGCCTTGTTCATGAGTGGGTATACGTTTTTCGATCATCTACTTAAGCCCCCTTTGAGTGTTCGTATCTTACGATGTCTATCTCTTTTGCAAGTACTCTGCTACGGCTATAGAAGAATCCCACCAAGCAGACCGCAAGGAACGTGAGGAATAGGCTTTCGCCAGGACCGGTGCGTGGTAGCTGTTCAGCTGTTTTCTGGACTGTTGGGGCAAAAGGCTTGTCGATCTTTATGCAGGTTTCATTACCGTACTTGTTACAAATAGTATATTGTCGCCCAGCAGGATCAGACGTAGATGCTGCGGTAGCCGGAATCGGGCTTTTTATCTGTACGCTGAATACTTTTGTAACCGATTCTCCTGGCTTGATGTCGATTGGAGGCCATGAAAGTTGCTGGGTGGTTGAATCGAAAGTCGCGTCCCCGATTTCTTTCATGTCTGCGTATTCTAGTACTCTGCCGAGAGAGTCTGGCTTGATTATGTAACCGTTGGCTGCGCCAGTTCCTGAGTTGGTGGTAATTAGACTGTATTCTATGATGTCGCCATCACTGGCGGTAGTGTCATTGGCGTTGTCGATGCGCTTCGTCGTATTCCTAGCCTTTTTGATTGCCGAGATACCAGGCACTGGCTTAGTTACCGTATCCTTGACTTCACAGCTTGCGCTCGTTCGAAGCTCGCCTTTTTTGACGTCGTATCTCACCGAATAGACGTGATCTCCCTCTGAGAGATTCTTGTAGGTGTAGTCTTCTTGATCGCCGGGATTATCTTTTGATCCAACAGAATTCTTGTCGAGGAGGAAAGATACTTTGCTTATTTCCGCACCACTTGATTTATGTGTCGTGAGGCGAACGGTGCGCTGGTTCCAGTCCGGGGACTGTATGAGTACAAGATCGACACAAGTAATGACGGGAGTAGGGCATTTATCGGGCTCGTTTAGAGGTACAGTACTACCGTCGGGGCAAGTCATTGTACATTTTGATACGTCGCCGTTTGGTGCAGGAATCTCTGTACCAGGACAACGGTTGTCAACTGTAAAGCATGGGTTCTCGGATGGTGCACCTCCGGCATTTGCTGTATAGATACCGGCGATATTACATATCTCGGCCGTAGCCGTAGCAATATTCCTAACTGTCGCAACTATTGTAATTTGATGCCATTCGCTACTTGGTTCGAGATTGCCGATTGACCATTGCAGTTGATAGCCCTCGGCTATGTTTGTGGGTGCGGGTGTTGCAGAAATATAGCTCAGCCCTGCGTTTAGGTTGTCGGCTACTAAAGTCCCCGTCGAAGCGGCATTACCTGAATTGCGGTAGTCAAGCCGGTAGCTCACACTCTCTCCGGGGCGTAGTTTATCGGCTGAGAGGCGAGTTTTTTTAATTTCTACCTTGGGTGTCTTGGGTTGGGGTACATAGGTGATGTTGCCACAACCTTTTAGCAGAATCCAAAAAGTCTGACCGCTCAGCTTTCCGTTGCCTGTTGCAACGCCAGTAATAGCCGGGTAGGTATTTACTGGATATTCGATATCCCAGACACGAAGTGACCGTTCATAGACCGTAGTTTGGGCGCCGGGAATAGACTGCGGGTCATCATCGCCCGGCGAAAGCCAGCGCCCGGTTGTAGTGTAGTTTCTTTCAGTTGAAACGACGTTTGCGATCACTGCATTCGATATATCGGCTCTAGTAATTCCGTAAAAATTATAAATGTCCTGTATGTCAGTTCTGCCTAGTCCGTCTCGATCGTTGTCGTAGGCAGTCAGAACCGTTTGTGTCGTCAGTGCGCCATAAACTATGTCATTTGGGCTAGTGGCAAGTGTATTCTGCGCGGGTACTGTGATGGCGATTATATTTATAAGAAAGGCGGCGCCCATGAACACAAGGCTCATCTTGCGAATGGCTTGTTCCTTGTGGAGCCTTTTCCCGTAGAAGGAAACCTGTTGAATCAAACCGGGGTTGAAAGGTAGATTAGATACTAATTTTTTAAACATTTTTTATTTAGAATTCCTCTCATGCTTATTGAACCACATTTTCATGTGTTCAATCAATAGTTTTTGTCTTGTCCGCACCTGTTTTATTCTGCTATACTGTTAGTAAGTAAAAAACGACAGGTATTTGGAGGGTTATGAGTAAACAAAAAACATCTGCTGAGTATGGTGCTGATCAAATTCAGGTCCTTGAAGGACTTGAACCGGTTCGTAAACGCCCTGGAATGTACATTGGGAGTACTGATGTTACCGGTTTGCATCATTTAGTATGGGAAATTGTAGACAATGGTATCGACGAGGCTCTTGCAGGGCATGCGACGTACGTTACTG
>Ga0073902_10001880_pt1 | contig 11191 bp, 5 predicted proteins | sample KloWWTmeKNB19Kit_FD_66667 | JGI IMG/M metagenome (GOLD analysis project Ga0073902, IMG submission 66667) | Active sludge microbial communities from Klosterneuburg, Austria, studying microevolution and ecology of nitrifiers - Klosterneuburg... | ecosystem: Engineered > WWTP > Aerobic digester >...
AAAATCTGGCGCGGCGGGCGTGATGCCCTCTTGAACGATCACCGCGCAGTTGCCATCGCCAACGGCCCGGCGGGCTTCGTCTTCAAACGCGGCGTAGGTCACAAGGGCGCTGGGCCGCGTGATCTCAATCAGGGCGGCCAGCTCGTGGCGATATTTTTCCGGCGAGAGTTTCTCGGTGAGAAACGGCATGATGGCCGGGATCGCGCCATGCAAAATTGCGCCCCAAAAGGCGCACACCAGTTCGCGGCTGTGCTGCTGGATGAGGATGACCACGCCGCCGGGCGGCACGCTGGCGTTTTGCAATGCGCGGGCAAACCCCGCCGCGCCTTCGGTCAAGTCGCGGGTGGTTAAGTGCATGTCATCCTTGCCCGCAAACTGCAGGGTGATGGCGATCCGGTCGGGCGCGGTCTCGTAATGCGAACGCAGGGAGTGGGCGAGTGTGGTCAATTTCGTAAAACTTGTGCTATGTCTTGTGCTATGTAATGTGCGATATGTAATGTGTAAAACGCATGGGGTTTAATTTGCAAGTCCCCATTGCACGTTAACACCTTACTTTCTTCGTTCCAAAATCACATCTGCCAGTTGGTTAAGTGTATCAAACGTGTCGGCGTTTAGTTCAGTATCATCAAGGCGCACATCAAAATCGCGCTCAACGGCCAGCCCCAAATCCACCAGGCTAAACGAATCAATCAGCCCGCTTTTGATGAGCGACTCATCGGGTTTGATGACCTTCCTGGGCTGTCTTAGTATTTCTTTGGCGATTATTCCACCGAGCTTTTCTACAATTTCGTGTTTGTTCATGGGGTTAATCATAGAGCCTAAACGTCTGCAAGACCTTTAAAGACTGTCTTAGGCAAAGATTTTAATGCAAGGGCAATGCAGTTGCGGTTATACACATCAGATGTTTTGTTCTATGCAACTGCATTGCCCGCTAGATGCGCAAAAACACGGCCGTAGCCCTCCAAATGCGTTTCGACATCCTTGATTTTTTTTTAAATCCAAATAAAATTTCGGCCTCTCTCTTCAACGCTATAACAAGACTGTGTTACTGCAAATTTGTCTTTTCCTTCTCTTTGCCTGAGAGAGAAAGAGCGGGTGAAAATCAAAAAAAATTTGCGCGTAAATCAGAGCTTCTTATAGCCACACATCTTACAGTGAGGTGAATCATGAAAAAACGTACGGACAATTATTGGCAACGCATTCGCGTAACGTTTTCAACGTGTATGGCGCTCGTTTTATCGCTAATGGCATTTGCGGGGGTGCCAAAATTTGCGAGCGGGCAGCAGATAAACCAGTTTCTGTTGTCAGAAACTTCTCTCACAACCACAACTTCTACTTTGAACTCTCCTGAATCCGGAAAATTTGTGAGGGCGCCAGCAGCGCCGCCAGACCCGCGATTGGTGGATCTGAGCGTCTCCATTTATAAGCCGGTCACATCTGCAAATGACCGCGCTCCTTATGAAGACCTCTTCAAACAATTTGCCGACGCGATATATGAGATGACAAACGGCAAACATAAGATTCGGAATGTGGTGATTTACGACAACGGGCGGTTTTTTGACCGAGCCGACATCCAATGGATTCAAATTGAGCCATCGCCCCGCGCCACTACAAACGCTTACGGCAAGGGAAATGGGCGGGTTTACATGGGAGATCGGCTCTTTTCGGACAAATGGATCACCGATTCGATAGGTTATTACGTGCCCAGTTTGGCGCATGAGTGGGGGCACTACTTTTATGGGATGTTTGACGAATATAAAGGCGGCGCTGCTTCTTCAAGTGACCCTACTGATCCTGTGGCGACAGACCTGCCGCCAGAACCATGTTCCGTAATGTGCGCGTCCAATGGCACCATTGACTTCGCAAAATTAAACTTCTCCACGCGCAAATCCACGGTAGATGCCGGACGCACAAGCACGGCAAACTATCGGGCTTACCAAACGTATGGGTGGGAAGCGCTTGTCCGTTCGGCAAACAACGACCCCGAAGCGCTGCGCGGCAAACGGCTGTATTGGCCGGAGCTGGCTTCTGTTGCGCCTGCCGCATCCGATTTTGCCGCGGTTGAATTGCCTGCTCAACAAGCCGATGCCCGCGGCGCGTTAAACATTGTCTGGGTGGATTCCAGCCAAAGCGCAACCAAGCAAAGGATGATTCTTGTAAACACATCATCTGATATGGGTGAAAACAAAAAACTTGACAGCGCCAAAGCCGCGCTAAAGAGTTACGTGGACACATCCAACACGAATGACATGCTGGGCATCATCACCTTTGATGAGAGTTTCACCGTTGTGCAGCCGCTGACAGCAATAAGTGGTGAAAACAAAGAAGAAATAAAGGGCAAGATTGACGCCATTAGCGCGAGCACAACGAGCAACAACCGCAATGTGGCGGGCGCCGATACCGCGGCAATTAACGCGCTAAAAGCGGTGGCTGGCACAGGTTACATCGTGGATCGCAACATCTATGTCATCACCGATGGAGCGTTCAATGATTCTACGGACCCGCATATCTTCCAGAAACTTTACAACGACCATCGCGCGGCGGGCATTCCAATATCCATCTTTAACTTTACGGGAGCGAGCAAAACCAATGATGTCTTTAGCAATGCCATTGATTTCGTGTCGTTTCCAACAAGAGCAACCACTCCAAAGGGAACATATAACGTTATTTCTACCGATGGGTTCACCGTGCCAACGTTTTTTGAGAATAGGCCGGGAGCCGCGAATGCGGCGAACGGAAGCGCGGGAAATTTGGGCCAATGGCTGGATGAGGCAGATCAGCAATACTCGCCCATTGTAGATGTCAACCTGAGCGCCGCCGGCCCCATCATGGTGCAAACTGGTCAAACCTTTACAGCCAGCATATTTGTAGACCCCAGCCTTGAAGACTTTGACGTAGATGTCACGCTGGTGGGCACAACAAGCGCGACCAACCTGCAATTGCTCATGCCAGATGGCAGCGCAGGCCCCGCCCCTGTGTGTGAAAGTGATGATGTTGAGACCTACTGCGTTTTCAGCAAATCAATGCCAGCCAGCGGCTTGTGGACACTTCGGGTGTCCGGTTATTCCGCCGATATTCAGCTTGATTACCGCGCCACCGGGTATACCAGCGAGGGCAGCACGTATGAGGCCAGTTTGGAGGCGCGCGGTGGCTCGATTGTCACCTATCCCAACAATGTTGTGCTGGAAGCGCGCCTGGGCCGCGAGCAAGATGTTGCGCAGGCCAATGTCACGGGTTGGGTAAAGCGACCAGATGGGTCGGTAACCAGCATTGTTTTTAAGGATGATGGGGTCATGCCCGATGAATCCGCGAATGATGGGCTTTACACCTCATTGCTTCCCTACAACGCTGGCGGCGCATACGAAGTCACGGCCCAGTTTGACAACTCTTCTGGAACCGCCGTTTTTACCCAGCAGGGCCAATCGGACGGAGAAAGCGCCACCACCCCGGTTGGCGAGAACTTTGTCCGCTTTGCCAAAGAGCAAATAATCGTGCAGGGTTATGCGAACGATGATCACGGCAATGATTCTTCGCACGCAACTGTTTTGCCAACCACCAACAACGATGTGGCCGGGCGCATAGATATGGCGGGCGATGTGGATGTGTTTAAAGTTACATCGCCGACGACTTCCACCTCGGCTGGCCCGTCTATCTTCATTTTACGGTTGGGTCATTTTGCGTTTGATATGAACGCCTCGGTTCGGGTGACCACCAGCAGCGGCGCAAAAACATACACCACCGGTTCGCGCGGATTTGGGCAATACTGGTCTATCCCGGTCATGCTTGGGGCTGGCGACACAGTCTACGTAGAAGTTCAACATGCAAATTCTCAAGCCATGCAAGGCTCATACGACATCAGCTTCGGAGAGCCATTACCCGGAGAATTGGCAGGTCGCGTGTGGCATCTGCCGTTGATCTCAAAATAAAGCCGGGTTAATTGCCGCGCGGCAAGGCATTTGAGATCGTTTATGGCCGCAACGAAACAACTAAACCGTGTTTCGTTGCGGCTTATTTTTTGCGCAAACCCAGGGCGGGCAATGCAAAAAAACTGACATTGGGTATTGGCCTAAAACATCGCGCAAAACCCGCCCGTGCTTAGCCAACACCCAATCACTTACTGAGAAATGCTCGCCTGCCCCGTCATGCCGGGGAGCAACAAAGCGTTGGTCTTATCCAGATCAATCAACACGGTGTAGATGGCTGTGCCGCTTTGCGTGCCGCTGGAATTGCTGAGCACCGCCGCAACTTTGCCGGCGAACACATCGCTGTGCGCTTTCAGGCGTATGGTGGCCGTTGCGCCTACTTTGATACTCGCCACATCCACCTCGGTCAGATTGGTGGTCTTGAATTGCATTCGGCCCAGATTCACCAGCGTAAACGCCGCAGAAGGCGCGTTTGCGCCCACAACCGCGCTCACACTTTGCACCACACAATCGCATGGCGAGGTGAGCGTGGCCTTGGCCAGGTTATCTTTGGCTCGTGCAAGATTGCTTTGCGCCTGCGCCAACTGAATATCGGAAACTTTGCGCTGAGTGTCGGTCACGCTGTTCTTAAGCGAATCCAGCTTGCTTTGCGCCGATTGCACTTGCCCGTAGGCCGACGAAAGCGTGCTGGCTGCCACTGGCTCCAGCGCCTTCATGTAATTGTCTCGCGCGGCCACCCAGCTTTCAAACGCGTTGCCATACGAAATTTCCTGCATTTTGCAATCGGTTGTTTCTGTGCCAGCCGCCGTGCCGCAATGCACATCGCGGTTAGTTTGCGCGTTCAGGTAGCTTGTCCAGGCCGCATCCACATTTACCTTGGCAGAATCAATCTGGCTTTGGGTTGTGCCGGTCTTTGTGGTTTTGTAACTCTGGTATGCGGCGTTTAGCGCGGCCTGCGCGGCGGCCACATCTTCTTTGCTGGGCGGCGCGTTTTGCTGCGCAATGCTGGCCACAACTTGGTCCAGCGAGAGTTGGGCATCCGTCACTGCGTCTTGAAGCGAGGTGTCTACAATCTTTGCCAGCACATCACCCGTTTTCACGTTTTGACCCGCCGCCACGCTCACCTGCTTCACAAGCCCGCTGGTGGCAAACCCCACGCTCAGCACAGGCGTTGAGCCGGTAATCACGCCATCTGCGGTGATGGATTTTGCGGTGGTTCCGGGTCTGGTTTGTGCCGATGAGGTTGTGGTGGTTGTGGTTGCCGTTGCTTTCGGCACGCTTATTTCGGCCTGGCCGGTCATGCCGGGCAACAAGTTCGCATCGGTTTTGTCTACGCCGATGATGGCGGTGAACAACGCCGCGCCGCTGGCCGTGCCAGATGACACCGGCAACACATTTTCAACCTTGCCGTTCAATGTTTTATCAAACGCCTTGAGCCGCAAGACCACCGTTTGCCCCGCTTTTATTGTGGCCACATCGCGCTCGTTCAAGTTGGTGGAATGAAATTTAATTTGGGTTTTGTCCAGCAGGGTGATGGCGCCCGTGCCTGTGCCGCCAGCAACCAACCCCACATCTTGCACGGTGCAATCGCACGGCGCAACCAGGGTGGCGTTTGTCAGGTCGCGCTGGGCGCGGTCTACGTTTAACTGCGCTTGCTGAAGCTGAAGCTCGTAAATTTTCTTTTGCGTGTCGCTTGTGCCAGCTTGCAATTTGGCCAGGCTGGCCTGCGCCTGCGCCACACTAGACCATGACTTGGCCAGGTCGCCATCGCTGGCGGGTTTTTGCGCATCCACATACGCCTGATACGTAATTTGCAAACGCTCCTCGGCAGACTTTACGCTCCGGTCAGATACTTTGCAATCCAGATCGCCCGCAATTTGGGCGGCCATCTCGGCATCGGTGGTTTTGCCCGCCACAAAATGGCACGTCTGGTCTCGTTGAAGCTGCTGCGAAGCCAGCGAGTTTTTGGCTTGATTCCAACTAATGCGCGCCTGCTCCACCGTGTGCGCATCTGGCCCATTTTTCAGCGTGGTATACGCCGCATACGCCGCGTTCAGCGATGTTTTTGCGTTGTCAATATCGGCTTTGGTGGCGGGCGCAGAGCTGTTGGCAATTTGCGCTTTTTGCAAAGCCAGGGCATCCTGCGCCTTTTGCAGCGCGATGTTCAAGTCGGTCTTGTCCAGTTCGGCCAGCACATCACCCATTTTTACAACCTGCCCGGGCGCAGCTTTTACGCCAGCAACTTTGCTCGAACTGCCAAAGCTCAGGGAAACAAGCGGCGTCTCAAGCGCCAGAGCGCCATCCACCGCAATGACCGTGTTTGCGCTGACCACCCGCGTGGGCTGAGCCGGGGCCTGCGCCTGCGCCCCTGCGGGCGTGGCGGTGGGCGCCGGGGCCACTGCCGCCTGGTTTTGACACGCGGCCAGTGCAAGCATCGTCGCCGCACTAAAACTCATCAATTGAAACTTTCTCATCATGATTTTTTCTTAAACCTCACAGGTCTGCGAGACCTGTGAGGTTTGTGGGTTTTATCTTTCGCGCAAAATGGTGATGGCCTTGTTGCGGATGACGGGCTGGGTTGCCATCGCGCCGCTGACAATGGCCGCGAGCGTAACCAGCGCCACAATCAACCCGGCGGTGCCAAAGTCAAACGCCATCAGCAAAGGCTGGTCGTTTTGAATGCGCTGGCTGAATACGAACACATATCCCAGCAGCGTGCCAGCAATGATGCCCGCCAAACCAGCCGAAACGGTGGTGATGACCGCCTCGCCAATAAACGAGCCGCGCAGTTCCCCGCGCGATGCGCCAATGGCCTTCAACATCCCAATTTCCAAACGGCGGCTAAAGATGGCCGTATACATGACCGCCAACACCCCAAAGACAGCCGTGATCATGGAGAGCGCGGTGAGCAAAACGATGAACACGCGCCCTTGATCCAGCGCGGCGCGGGTGCTGGTCACCTGGTCGGCGGTGGCGGTCACGCTCAAGCTGTTGGATGAGTTCAGGCTGCGCCGCACGGTGTTGACCAGCGTGGCTTCGTTTGTGCCCGCTTTGGTTGTCACGTAGAGTTTTGTCACCACGTTTGTGGTTGGGTCTGGGCTGCCATTGGCGGGGTCGTTTTGCAACTCGCGGTAGGTGCTCATGTTCACCATCATGCCGCTGTTGTTGCCCGGCCCTTCGCTAGAGTTGCGCGAGAAGTTGTTGGAGAACCCCGGCACGCGCGAGGCGATGGCCGCAATTCTGAGCGTGGCGTAATGATCTGTGCCGGTGCCCGCCACCAAAAGCGAATCGCCTTTGTGCAGGTCTAGCGAGGTGGCCATGCCCTGCGAGACGATGACCGCGGTTGGGTCGGTTGTTAACAATGTCAACGCGCTGGCATCGCCTTCCGACCAGCGGAACAAGTCGGGGTAAAGCACCGTGCTCAGGTCGCCACCCACGCCAATCACGCTCACCCGCGAGGAGCGCAGTTTGATGTTGTCGCTCACTTGAATGCCGTTGAGGGCGTTGGCAACCGGAACAATTTTGTCTATGCCGTTCAACGCCTGCACCGCGGCAATATCTGTGTCAGAGAGCGTCGTTGCTGTTCTGCCACCCCGGTTAAACACGGCAAACCCGCCGCCAATAAACTGCGGCCCGGCGCTGCGCGATTGAATAATCAAAGGCGAACCGTTGCTGAACTTGGAGTCTGTTTCTATGTTGGCATCTTGCAGCGCAAGCTGGGTAGCCAAAAGCGTGGGCAACACGCCACTCATCACCACCATGAGCGAGATGAGCGCGTTGCGGCCTTTGCCGCGCTTGGAGTAGCGCCCAGCAAAGAACGAAGCCTTTTTGCTGATGCGCTCATACAGCCAGATCAACACACGCTCAAGCGGCGTGGTGAGGAAGTAGAACAACAACGAAATCCCGATCACCATCAACAAAAGAGAGGCAAAGTTGAGCACCACCTGCCCGGTGAAGTTGCCACCAGAGAAGACGATGGGCTGCACCACAAGAATGACTGCGCTAAACGCCATCAGCACCAGGCCAGCGATAAGCAACCCGCGATCTGCGCGGCGCTCGCGCAGTTTGGCAATGTCATCCAGCGTAGGCTGGTCGGCGGCGGCAGGGTTGAGCACCACCATCACTTTGGTGGCGGCGGCGGCCCGCGCGGGGGCAATCGTCGCCAAAGTCAGCACCAGCGCGGTGATGGCTGTTGGGATGAGCACAGTGCTCAGCGTCCATTCGGCGCTCACGCCTGCGGGCAGGTTCAAGTTTGCCAGCAAGATGGGCGACATGATTTTGTCGTTTATCAGCCGCCCCAAAATAAGCCCAAGCACAATGCCCACAATGCCCAGCAAAATTACCTCAATGATGACGACCTGATAGAGGCGGGTGGTGGGCGACCCCAACACGCGCAACACGGCCAGATCGTGCTTTTCTTCGGCAACGGTGGTTGTCATCAGCGCGTTCACCATCAACCCAACAATGCCCAGGCTCAAAATGCCATACAAGCTGATAAAAATTTGGGTGAACTGAAACGCCGCCGAAACGTTTTCCAAGTTTGTATATTTGGGCAGGCTCACCGTGTAATCTGGCCCAAGTTTGGCCTGCAACTGGTCGCGCACACTCTCGCCCACATCGCGGGCGGCAGTCACGGTGGCGTGGGCATCGGTGCTGCCGCTGTTTTTGCTTTGCCACACCAGCAACATCTGGTTGGCGCTTGCTGTCTGGCCCAGCCACGCCTGCGCATCGCTCAGGCGAATAAGCGCCGCGCTGCTCACCGTGCTGGCCACACCGTTTAGCGACCCCACGCCGCCCACCATGAAGTTGGCGGTAAGCCGCGTGGTGCTGGTGCCGGTAATCACGGCTTTGCCTTCCTGGCGGGGGATGGGAACCGCGTAGGACAACTGAATCATGTCCCCGGTTTGCACACCCAACAGGTCGGCGGCATTGCTGTTCAAATACACCTGCCCGGCTGCGGGCGGGAACAAGCTTGGCATTTCGCCTGTTCCGCTAAATCGGCCGCCCGGCCCGGGGAATGTGCCAGAGATTGGCCGCGTGCCAGAAACGGGGCGTGAACCGGTAAATACGCGTGTGTTGGTCACACCAGCCGATGGCGTGACCTGTGTTTGCGCGTTGGGGTCAACGCCATCCGGGGGCAGGCCGCCAGCAAAATCGGGGGGAGGGCCGCCACCAGCGGGAGGACCGCCTGCGCCGGGGCCAGCTCGGCCACCTGCGGCAGCGTTGCCAACAGAAATGCCCGTGCCACCGCGCCCGCTGGTGCGGATGGACAAGCCACTGGTGGCCGTTCCAGTTGTATCTGCCTGCGTGATGAGGTTGTCAGTTGCGGCATCGTAGGCGATGACCGTGACGGCCTCGCCCTCCAGCGCACCCGGTTTGCGGGCTTCTACGCTGCTTTCTATGCGCGGCAAAACCTGCGCAATCTTGTCATACGATTGCGACGCCAGCGCGCTCACTTCCTGCACGTTAAAAAATGGCGTGGAGGCGGTATCGCTTTTGGTGATGGCGAGGTCGTAGCCGCCGGTTTGAGCGCCGATGGTTTGGATGCTGAACTGGCGTTGCGTATCCACCAACGCCAACAAGGCTCCCACCAACGCCACGCCCACCGTGAGCGCCATCGCAATAATGAAGGTGCGCAATTTGCGCCGCTTCATGGAGTTGAGAACGTATTTTAGGCTCATGACTTTTTTATGACGGCGGACGGAAGACGGAAGACAGCCATTTTATTTTCCGTCTTTCGTCTTCTGTCTTCCGTCACATCACTGGCACTGCTTGCGGTTTGGCCGTTGTCTCCATCTCCAGCTTGCCATCGCGCATGTTGATGACGCGCGAGGCGAATTTGCTCATGCGCGGGTCGTGCGTCACAAACACAACGGTTGTGCCGCGCTTTTGGTTCAAATCCACCAGCAGGTTCATAATTTCGTATGAGGTCTGTGTGTCCAGATCGCCGGTCATTTCGTCGCCGATGATGATGGGCGGGTCGTTGGCGAGGGCGCGGGCAATGGCCACGCGCTGCTGCTGGCCGCCAGAGAGTTCGCTGGGGTAATGGCTCATGCGGTCGGCCAAACCCACCATTTGCAAAAGTTCTTTGGCGCGCGCCGGATTGTTTTTGCCCAACAAAACCATGGGCACTTGCACATTTTCCAACGCGGTAAAGCTGCTGAGCAGGTTAAAGTTTTGAAACACAAAACCCATCTTCTTAAGCCGCAGCCGGGCCAGCTTTTCTTCGCTGAGCGAGACCACGTTTTCGCCGTCCACGCTCACGTGTCCGCGGCTGGGCGTATCCAGCCCGCCGATGATGTTGAGCATGGTGGTTTTGCCGCTGCCGCTCGGCCCCATCAAACACAGAATTTCACCGCGAGCGACATCCAGGGTGATGCCGCGCAGGGCAGGCACAGCTTCTTTACCCATGATGAAGCTCTTGTGCACGTCCTCGATATGAACAATGACATCATCCGTGGAGGAATTGGCGCCATTTGTGGAGAAGTTATTTTTCTTGGAATCCATAATTCGACCCGATACGCCGCCTCTCGCGACGCAATTACACTAGTAGGGATATCATAAATTAGTTGAAGTTTGGTAGAAGAGTTATCTCTAACGGGATACGGATGAGCAAAGAGAGAAGTTGCGCCCAACAAAAAAACGGATGAGCCTTTCGACTCACCCGTTCCAAAACTCATCACACCAAAAGAGATTTACTGCCCCAACTGCACGGTTGGCGCGACCTCGGCAAATACTTTGCGGAAATCGCTGACCGAGAGCAGACCGGTGCGGTTTTTGCCATTCACCACAAAGGTGGGCGTGCTCTGAATGCCGCTCTTTTGGCTGTTGGCTCGCTCATCGGCCACGGCCTGGCTATATTTGCCAGAATCCAAACACTGATTAAATGTGCTTGTGTCCATGCCGGTCACTTTGGCCGCAATCGTCTTCAAGCGATCTTTGGACATCTCGCCGGAGTTTTCGGCCTTGGGCTGGTTTTGGAAAATGGCGTGGTGCATTTGCCAAAACAAGTTTTGATCCACCGCGCACAACGCGGCCTCCGCGGCGTTCACCGATTCCACTCCAATGAACGAAGCCGAGCGCACTTCGTAGCGCACTTTGCCGGTGGGCGCAAACGCGGTTTGAATATCTTTCTCATATTTTGTGGCGAACTGGCCGCAATATGGGCACTGGTAATCCAGCCATTCCACAATTTGAATGGGCGCATCCTTTGGCCCCCATGCGCGGCTGTTCGCCTCGGCGTTGGCTGGGGCGGCTTCGTTGCTCAC
>Ga0073902_10001883_pt1 | contig 11180 bp, 5 predicted proteins | sample KloWWTmeKNB19Kit_FD_66667 | JGI IMG/M metagenome (GOLD analysis project Ga0073902, IMG submission 66667) | Active sludge microbial communities from Klosterneuburg, Austria, studying microevolution and ecology of nitrifiers - Klosterneuburg... | ecosystem: Engineered > WWTP > Aerobic digester >...
TAAAGATATAAAACGTCTTTAATACAGCTTTTGGCATTGGTTTTGCTTGTAAGAACACAGGACATATTAGACCAAGACTATATGCGAAGTTTGAAAGTTGGTGTGGTTGATGATCATGAGTTGTTTCTAAAGAGTTTTGTTCTTCTTTTGACAACTTTAAAATCCGGATTTGATATCACGGTAACTGTTGAAAGTTCATCAGAAGATGACTTTCTAACCAAACTCCGACAAAATGATCTTGATTTAGTATTTCTGGATCTTAATCTGACTAAATCAGATGGGATTCGGTTGATTCCAAAAATCAAGGAGAAGAATCCTGATACCAAGGTTTTCATTGTAAGTATGTCTACAGAAGCCAAAGTAGTAAGAGAATCTTTTCAACAGGGTGCCGACGGGTATCTTTCAAAGTATTCTGATTTGGAAAATCTGATCGAAGGGATCAGAGAAGTAATGGATGGAAATATTTTTTTTGGGAAAGGCATTGAAGCTACCCAGAAAATTTCATCTGAAGTAGTCAAACAGGCCAGTTCGCCAATGTTAAATCGCTTCAATGCCAAGTTTCATCTAACCAAACGAGAATCAGAAATACTTGAAAAAATGACCGAGGGAAAGTCTTCAAAGACTATAGCTGCAGAACTGTACATCAGTAAGGAGACCGTAAGTGTCCACAGAAAGAATCTGATGAGAAAGTTAGGCGCTTCAAATGCTTTGAATCTTTTAAAAATTGCCCGTGACTATAACTTGATTTAGAAAAGCTTAATTCAAAACCTAAACTCGCACTTGGACCAAATTGTCCGAGAAGCTAAGCATTTGTAAAATTTTTTGATTTACTCATATCCGTTTAACTGAAAGTATTAACATGAAAAAGGAAACGTTTACTACCAAAATTAATTTCCAAACTCGAAGGCAGGCATTCTATATGAATGCACTGTTTTCATTGCTCAGCTTTTTTATAATTCAAGTGCAAGGTATCTCACAATGCCCTTTGGCTTGTAATGATGAAATCCAAGTATCACTTGATGAAGACTGCAAGGCAATTATCACCCCAGACATGATTCTCGAAGACCCAGGAACACCCTGCAATTATGTCGTTGTGGTTTTTGGCACTAACGGTCTTCCATTACCAGTTCCAGAAGTAAGTGGAATTCACATTGGCAAACGACTAAAAGTTGCTGTTTATCTTGGCAACAACTCTTGTTGGGGCCATATTGTTGTTGAAGATAAATTACCTCCAACAATTATTTGTCCTCCAAATGATACAATTTTCTGTAACAACCGAGATCATTTACTTTTGCAGCCATATGTGGTGGACAACTGTTCAGGCGTGACCAGAATCAATTTATCTGATAACACTGAAATGTTTGATTGTACACTCAATCCTAATGACAGCATAATTGCAAAAAGAACCATTAGATATTATTATGTTGATGCAAGTGGAAATAGATCTGACACTTGTAATCAATGTATTTACTATAAAAAATTTGAACTATCAGATATCGTTTGGCCAAGTGATGCAATATATAGTTGCGATCAATTTGATACAATTCCTTCCCCATTAATAAGTGGGGTTCCACTTGTTGGAAATGATACAATTTATCCAAACTGGGGAGTTTGTAAAATAGCTGTAGCTTATGAAGACCAACTCATTCCAGTGTGTCCGAAGTCTTTCAAAGTACTTAGGAAATGGACTGTTTTGGACTGGTGTGCTCCTGCGGGGCGAAATATTTTTACTCATTTCCAAATTGTAAAAGTTGTTGATGACAGAGGTCCGATTCTTTTTTGCAATCCTTTGATGAATATTAGTACAGATGTTTGGAGTTGTACAGGAACCGCTTTAATTCCACCTCCTACCATAGTTAAAGAGTGTTCTAGAGTAACATTTCAAGTAGGATACAAGGTTCAGTCCCCAACAGGTGCGCCTACATTTGAGGGAACTTCTTCAGCAAATGTAGTAAAGTTACCAAATGGGTATTTTTCTATATCAGGACTTCCTTTGGGATTAAATTGGGTAATTTTCAGAGCTACAGATGAATGTGGCAATTATACTGATTGTTCTACCGAAGTATTGGTTGAAGATAAGGTTCCACCAGTGGTGGTATGTGATCAGAAAACAGTTGTAACATTAACTATTGATGGTACAGCTAAAATTGAGGCATTAACTTTCGACGATAGATCACATGATAATTGTGTTATTGATTATTTTGAAGTAAAGAGAATGGATAATGGTGTACCATGCAAGGATTCAGCAAGAAGCAGTAAGTGGGGACCGTATGTTTATTTCTGCTGCGAAGACATTGGAAAGACAATTATGGTTTCCTTAAGGGTATGGGATTTGGCCGGAAACAGTAATACATGTATGGTAGAAGTTGAAGTTCAGGATAAAATTGCACCCTTCATCTTTTGCCCTCCGAATATAACTGTAAGTTGTGAATACGATTATCCAGATTTGAGTGTTTTTGGGACTGTAAGAAATAATGTTTCAGATAGAAAGGCAATAGTGATTAAGGATCCACGTGTTAAAATGGATGCACCAGCACTTGATGGTTATGCATATGACGGATGTGGAGTTACATTGAAAGAGTATGTTTCAACTAGAGGTAAATGTGGAAGAGACACTATTACGAGAGTATTTGAAGCAACCGATGGCAACGGTTTAGTAAGTCGATGTACGCAAACCATAGTGATTTTTGATTTTACTCCTGATAATGTGAAAGTTACATGGCCATCGGATTACATAAGCAATACAACCTGTCTCAACAAACCAGAGATATCGCCTGATATAACAGGTAAACCTAAAGTTGAGTTTGGAGATAGATGTAACAGTATTTTTACAAATTATACAGATCAGGTTTTCACCTTGGATCCAGATGCATGTGTAAAGATTATCAGAACTTGGACTGTGATAGATTGGTGCCTTTATGACCCTAATAATTCACTTACAAAAGGATATTGGACCTGGAAGCAAATAATTAAAATCAGCAACACCGTACCACCCACAATTATCAGTGATTGTAGAAACAGAACGATAGATGTATTTGGTCCTGGATGTGCCGGGTTTGTAGATCTTAAAGCTAGAGCGACAGATGATTGCACAGATACTCTAAATCTAGTTTGGTCTCACGAGGTTGATTTAAATAATGATGGTAGAATTGATCCTTTATTCACTGGAATTGGTGCCGATGCAAGTGCAGTTTATCCGGTTGGAGATCACAAAATTACTTTCAGAGTTAAAGATGCATGTAATAACCTCACTAGCTGTACTTTTATTCTTACAGTCAGAGATGGTAAAAAGCCGACACCATACTGCAATAGTGGTATAACGACAACAGTAATGCCAAGTACCCGAAGCATAGAGATTTGGGCAAAAGATTTTAATATCAACAGTGAAGACAATTGTACTCCAAAAGATAGCTTGAAATTTTATTTTCTGGTTAACAATACTTTTGTTCCAAGTATGATATTTGATTGTAGTAATAGAGGAAAAAATATACTGAGAATCTATGTAGTCGATAAGGCAGGTAATTCGGATTATTGTGAAACAACTTTAGAAGTCCAGGATCCAAACCATGTTTGTCCTACCGGTTTGACTATACAAGGTAGAATTGCGACTCCAGACAACAGGTCCTTGAACAATACCGAAATTCTTCTTGAGCGAACAAATCCAGCAGGAAGCAATATAACATATACAAACGCCAGTGGAATTTATAGCTTCAATACCGTTACGTCAAAAATTGATTATACGGTAATTCCTTCCAAAAACTATGATTTCTTGAATGGAGTGAGTACTCATGACATATTATTAATTCAAAAGCATATTTTAGGCCAACAAGAATTTAACTCTCCTTATCTAGTAATAGCAGCGGATGCAAATAACAGTAAGACCATTACAGCTGCGGACATGGCAGAGTTAAGAAAATTGGTCCTAGGCAAAATAGATAAATTTGCGAATAATAAATCCTGGAGATTTGTACCTACTGCTTTTAATTTCAACAATCCTAAAATTCCATTCCCATTTGACGAATACATAAAGTATGGTTCAATCGGACAAAATGAAATGAACACAGATTTTTATGGAATAAAGATTGGGGATGTTTCAGGAAATGCAGACGTTAATAATTTAGGTGGAACAATAAGTTCAAGAACTGCGGATGAATTTGAATTGTTTGCAGACCAAATTGAATTAATTGCAGGAGCCAATGTAAGTGTTCCAATCTTTGCCACAGACAACTTAAATTGCGAAGGAATTCAAATGGCATTTGAAATGGACCTATCAGACGCAGAATTTATTGGATTAGAACCAGGCTTAATTCAATTAACAAACGAAGACTATACCATTGTAGGGAATAGATTAAAAGTAAGTTATGTTGCTCAAAAGGCTATAAATATAACAAACGGAGGTCAGTTGTTTAGCATAATTTTGAAAGCAAAGACTAATTCAAAATTGGACAAAGTGTTGAGATTTAATAAAATAGACTTGAATGCTGAAATTTATGATGAGCAGGCTAATTTATTTGAACTTGACCTTAATTTCAGAACCACACAAGATGGAAAGGAACAGATTAGGCCAACCGCAAAGTTGTATCAGAACAAACCAAATCCGTTCAATGAAACTACAGTTGTGGGATTTGAATTACCTGAAATTCAAGAACTTAGTCTAATAATCTATGATTTAGATGGCAAGGTATTAAAGAAGATTACTAAAACATATAGTAAAGGATACCATGAGTATGTAGTCAAGGCTTCAGAATTGGGTTCAGCAGGAATATTTTATATACAACTGAATACCCAGAACTTTAGTGAGACACGCAAAATGGTGTTTATAAAATGATAAGGATTGAGTAAATACAGATTAAAGGCCTGATTGTGAATTTCTCACAATCAGGCTAATTTAATATAAGTACAAATGAAAATTAAAATGAAATTAAAATTCATTGTCAAAAAATTAGATATTAAAGAAAATTACCATATTGCTCAAACAATTGTTAACTTGTCTTTATCTTTGTAAGGTATTTTTTGAAATTGGTTTTCCCGAAATTCAGTAAATTATGAAAAAATTAATTTTAGCGTTTTTTTTACTCCTCTCACTTTTTACTGCGAATGCTCAATTTTTAATCAAATTCAGCAGTCCTGCCGGTAATCAGAATGATTTTGTAAATGTTAAAGTGGAAACAGATAATTTTACAAAAATCACTGCAACACAATACTCAATTACCTATGATTCAGCTGTTTTGGAGTTGGTTGACGTGGTCAATAAGAAAGTAGATTATAATGTCAATGTGGGCGACCATAGAGGTGGGGCAGCGAATATCAAAAATGGTCAACTTACCTTTACATGGAATAGTGAAACTTCCGATCCGGTAACTTTCCCAAACAATACAGGTTTATTTGAAATCCGCTTTAAGTTAATAGGGAAACCATGTGATTCCTCTTTTATTCGGTTGGCCAATAAGCCTACTTCTATTGAGGTGTTAGATGAAAACGAAGAACCCATTACAGTTAATTCGCAAGATGGAAAGGTGAAAATTAACGGTGTAGGTTGCCCTGGTTCAGGTGGGGGTGGAGCAAAAGATTTTACTTTTACAGCTACTAAGATAAATGTACCCAAGGGAACAGATGGATGTGTAAGCATTAGTGTAAAGAATTTTACAGGAATTGAAACCATGCAAGCAACTTTGAAATGGAACAAATCGGTTGCTAAATATAAAAGTGTTGGAAGTTTTAATCTTGTTGATTTAAACGGAGGGGATTTTAGTATTAATTCTGATAGCACTGAGCTTGGGTGGGTTTGGTCACCAAATAGTGGAGTTGGGGTTACAATTCCAGATAATCAAGTAATTTTTCAAGTTTGTTTTACAGCGGTTGGTTCAAATGGGTCCTCTACCGATATGGAATTTGTAAATGCCCCTTTTAGAGTGATTGAGGTAACAAACGCACAGGGAAATGTGCCAGTGGTTTCAGAAAAAGGCTCGTTTACAATTGTCGAACCGCAATCCTTATTAACTTTATTTACCAGAGACACCAGTGTATTGGAGAGTACAGAGCTGTGTCTACCTATTTATGTGAATGATTTTAGTTGCATTGAAGCCTTCCAATTTGCCCTTAAATATGACAATACTAAACTCAGATTTAAAAGAGTTTCTGGAATAAATCTTGCTGATTTACAGCCTTCCGATATTGTTCCTACTAATGATACTATTAAGGTGCTTTGGGCTTTTAGAACAGCTGGAGCTCAAACTTTGGCAAATGGAACTTCATTATTTAGTTTATGTTTTGACGTAATAGGTAAGTGTGTTACTACTACCAGTCCAAAGTTTATACCTCTAGGTGGCAGTCTAGAATTTTCTGCAGGATGTAATAAACCACAACCTACAGTTGTGCTGAGTGAGAAAACCATTACCATCCAGTGCAATACCGGACCAACTGACCCAATAGTCAGTGTAAATTCAATTGGTCATGTAAAATGTGCAGGAGAATGTAATGGAACAGCTTCCGTGAATGTCTCAGCTGGTTCGGGGAACTTTACTTATCAATGGTTTGATGCCAATACAAACCAACCTGTTTCACCAGCAATAACAGTTAAAGACCCAACAACACTTTGCCCCGGAAGATATTTTCTTAAAGTGACAGATACAGCCCCACCTAATAAAACGGCAAACAGCCCAACTATAACCATAAATGATGCTCTACCTATAGTTATAAATGCATCGGTAACGCATGAATCAGATATAAAAAATGACGGGAGAGTTGAAGCAACAGTAACAGGTGGTTGTCAGCCATATAGGTATAAATGGTTCAGAACACCTAATAATACTGTTCTGGACACAATTGATAAAGTTATCAATCTTAGATGTGGTAATTATGCTGTAAGTGTGACTGATTGTAATGGATGCATTAGCAAAGACACCTTCAGGGTCAATTGTCCAGTTGCGCCTTTGGTTACTAACATTGTTAGGACTGACAGCATCCGTTGTTTTGGAGAATGTACTGGAGCATTAAGAGTTGAAACCCAAGGAGGTGCAATTCCATATAGTTATCTTTGGTCACCAGGAGGGCAAACTTCTATATCTATTAATAGTCTATGTGCCGGTACCTATACAGTCCGTGTAACTGATGTAAATGGCAATGTTTCGAGAGATACATTTATTATTACCGAACCACAAAGATTAAGTGTAGTAGTGGATCAGATTGTTCCTTCATCTGGTTCAAATGGCTCAGCAACCACCACTTCTTCAGGAGGAACCGCTCCGTATAAATATCAATGGTCTAAGGCAGGATCAGGAGTTGTTTCCACAACAAAAGATTTGACCAATGCCGCACCAGGGACTTATACTTTTCTTGTAACCGATGCTAACAACTGTACTCAACAAATTGAAGTTATCATACCTCAAGATAATTCAGGAGGAGGGCCAACAGTAAGTATAAGAATAGATACCAAGCCTGGGGGATCTGCAGTAAGTTGCAGAGGCGTGTGTGATGGAAAAATAATTGCTACGGTAACGGGAGGAACAGCCCCATTAACTTATAAATGGTCTCACAATTCAAATTTAAATTCAAATATTGCAGATAACCTTTGTCCGGGAACTTATACATTAACTGTTACTGACGCTCTTGGAAAAACAAGCACCTCAACCTCATTAACAGTAAATGATGCACAAGATATTAATATTAATATTCGGAAATTAAGTTGCGCTACAGACAACAACACCTCAGATGGTAGATATGAAGCAATAGCAACAGGAGGTTCTGGAACATTGACTTATTTGTGGTGTTCCAATGAAATTACGCCAATAGCGGATGCGCTCCCGGCAGGAACTTGTAGCCTGCGAGTAACTGATCAAAATGGATGCAGTAAATCACAAAGTTTTACAGTTTGTGTTGGTACACCTCCTGATGAACCTTGTTTCAAAGGACGTCTGGCTATTTCTCCTAATGGAGATGGTTTTAATGATTTTTTTGTAATTGAATGCATTGAAAATTATAATAACAATCTTCAAATATTTAACAGATGGGGAAAGTTGATTTTCAATAAAAGTAATTATGTAAATGAGTGGCCAGACCAAAACCCTGATGAAGCTGACCTTACGGAAGGTACATATATGTGGGTTCTAACGGTAAAGGAGCCAGGAAAAAATGATGTAATTTACAAAGGAACAGTTACCCTGGTAAAATAATTTTAATCCAAGTAAACACCAAAAAATGAAATCAATTAATTCAATTATAATATTTGTAGCTCTGGTGACTCTTGGCCAATCTATTAAGGCACAAGATTATGCAGTTGCATTAAAAACACCAGCTGTGTATAATCACTACACGCTTAATCCTTTTTTAATTAATCCCGCACATACAGGTTTTGAGCAAATAAACAGAATCGTTTTTAATTTCAGAAACCATTGGGCTGGTTTTGAAGGATCCCCAAAAGGATTGACACTTGGAATTAATGGAAGTCCTGCTGCTAATATGGGACTGGGGGGAGTTATATACTCTGAGAATTTTGGAGTAGCAAACCGCTTCACAGGTCAAGTTAATTATGCTTACAATTTTAGAGCTAATGAAACCACAAAGATGTCTTTAGGTTTGTCAGGTTCCTATATCCAATACAGCTTGGATAATGAGGCAATTACAGATGGATTACATCAAGCATCTGATGGCATTATCAATGCAGCAGTAAATGGAGAAAACTTTTTCGGCGCAGACTTAGGATTTTGGGCTGATTTTTCAGATAAATTTAAAATTGGGATAACCTTACCACAGCTGGTGTTATCCAGATTGGATAATAAAAAATCGGACGAGGATAAGCCATTTAATTTTGTTGGATTTTTAGGCGTAAAATGGAATGTTCCATCCTACCGAATGAGTATTGAGCCCTCTGTTTGTGTCAGGAAAATCAGTGATGTTCCTTTTGGAACCGATCTGAATGTGGTGGCAAATATGCTTGATGATCGGTTATTTGCTGGATTTACATACAGCTTTGGCCCATCTGACAGCAGGGTATCTTTTTTAGGAGGTGTTAGGGTAGAACAATTTAGATTTTATTATTCTTATGATCAGTCATATCAAACCTTCCAAAACTTTAACAATGGGTCCCATGAATTAACCTTGTCTTTTGATCTTGGGAAGGGTAAGCAAGCAAGCAAGCAAAAAATGAATGGGGAATCTGATACCATGGGAGAAACGAAGAATTGACTTTTATCGTTTTCCGATTAAAAATGATCGTACAATCAATACTAAACTTGCTATCATGGCAATGTATGCTAATGCATCCCCAATCAAACAATAGATTGTGACAGTGTTGTTAAAATTACAAACACCTCTGATTGCTGCATCTTGTCCATATTTTGTTGGCTGATGTATGATGCCTTTTAGGTCAATGAAACAGGATATTCCCGTATTTGCTGACCTTGCTATGGGTTTTCTAAATTCAATGGCTCTTAGTGCACCAAATGCAAGATGTTGTTTATATCCTGGTGTATTATCCCACCATCCATCATTAGTCATGATAAAAATTGCTTGAGCACCATTTTTCATGTAGCCGCGCATATAATCACCATAAATGGATTCATAGCAAATCACAGGCGCAATTTTAAAATTATTGTTCGTAATGACGGCCCTATTTTTTTGAGTTGCAAGACCTGCAGGTGATCCACCCAATTGGTCCACCAGTGGTTTTAAAAATGGTAAGAATTTTCTGTACGGGAAGATTTCTGCTCCCGGAACCAGTTTAGATTTTCTGTATAATTGGAAGTCAGGATCTTCTTTACAAATTTGGATGGCACTGTTTTCTAATTCATAAAATCTTGGTTCAGTAAGATTCCGAAACGGTCTTGAAAATTTTGTAATTTCTTCATTTTTTTCGATGATTTTCATACTGGTGATTCCCATAACTATACTTAAATTTTCATAATTACTTATGAAATTTTGCCAATCCTGAATTCTTGAATCTGAAGACATTTCATTTCTTCTAAATATATTTCCTGGCGGATCCCCGAAACTAGTCTCCGGAAAAATTAAATATTGTGTAGTTGGGCTAACAGCTTCTTTTGCAAGCTTTCTAAATTTTTTTAGCTGTAAATATTCAGGGACACTGAATTTTTCATAATGTGGTTCGAGGTTCGGTTGTACTATTCCAATTTCAACTGGAACTCCTGTTGATTTATATGTATAGAAAACACAATAGGAAATTAAAATGGGGATAAAAAGTAATAGAAAAAAGCTCCACAATAATTTTTTATTTTTTTCTAACAATGAGTGTCTTCCAAATTTTATATAAGCTGTGAAAATTTTATAAAAGATAATATTCAATAAGAGGACCCATAGCGTCCCACCAAAAACACCAGTGAATTCGTACCATTGAATCCATGTAGGCCAAGATGCAAATGCATTTCCTAACGTCAACCAAGGCCAAGAAATTTCCCAGTTTAAATGAACCCATTCAAATGTCATCCAAAAGCAAATTAATGCCCAGAGGTTTATGTTATTTTTATTCTTTCTGAGTTTAACTGCACCCCACCAAGGTATCAGCATAAAAAAGGAATTGAGCCATATAGCCACCATACCAGGAATAAGAGCAGCATTTGCAACCCAATAAGTTGAAAGGATATTCCAAATTACAAATGCATTATAAGGAAAAAATAGATTTAGTCTATTAAATTTATCTTTAATAATCGAGCCATCATTTATATAAAGTAGTGGAACCCACGCAATAAATAGGAGCGGTGTCAAGCCAAATGGAGGAAAAGAAAGTGCAAACAATAATCCAGTAAGACTTGATCCTAATATTAATTTGGGGAATTCAAATTCATTAAATTTGAATTTATAAATTCCTAAAACGATAATACCCCAAAGAGCAGAAAAGAAAAGGAGTGGCAAATGACCCCATAAGGGGAGGCAATACATTTTCCAACATGAAAATGCAACAATAATAAGGAAGCCAAATAAAAGTGGATAATACCAATGTTTTATTCCAAACACAAGACAAAATTTAGCTTGAAAATTACGTATAAAATTAGTTTTTTAACTAATTATAAATAATTGGAGTTGATAAGGCGATTTATTCTTTGTCAATTTTTCGTCATTTCAAGAATTATAGCCAAAAAATTAGAAAATTTTGACTATTTCCATTAAAATTCAAATAATTAAATGTTTAATCGGATTTTGAATTTTGGGTTATTCGGAGCCTGGTC
>Ga0073902_10001891_pt1 | contig 11141 bp, 8 predicted proteins | sample KloWWTmeKNB19Kit_FD_66667 | JGI IMG/M metagenome (GOLD analysis project Ga0073902, IMG submission 66667) | Active sludge microbial communities from Klosterneuburg, Austria, studying microevolution and ecology of nitrifiers - Klosterneuburg... | ecosystem: Engineered > WWTP > Aerobic digester >...
TACTCAACCGCTTTTTGAGCCTGTGAAGCTACTTTAAAGATAAATCGATTATCTTCCTTTAGAACTTTCAACCAATCGTTCAAATATGAAGAACTTCTTTGCAAAAGGGGATCATTATCAATTTGTGCTATACAACATAAATAGGAGCTTCCAAGCTCAGCAATAAGTTCCTCCGTGCTATAAACCACGCTTCCAAAAGTTTCAGAATTTACAATTCCTTCTCTATTAAGTCTAGATCTATGTCCGGTCGAATGAGCTAACTCATGAAATAAGCTAGCATAATAAGCGAAGCTTGATTGGAATTGCGCCAGCATTGGCATGTTGATAAAGTCCTTTGAAGGTAAGTAATAGGCATGATCGGAATCTATGAATTTAATCGGTGGTCTATTTGGCATGTTGTCAACAATATCTTCACAAGTTCGGATTTTCTCATTTGGACTCAGTTCTAAATCCTGCATTCCTATTGATATACCTTCTGCATCTTCAATATTGAAGACAGGATAGTATTTAATTAGGCGAGAGACTTCTACCTTTGTTTTACTCTTTATCATCTCCTTAGCTTCATTTTCACTCAGTCTATGGCCTTCCAAATCCTTATATACCAAATTGAAGTAAATGACCTTTTCCGCTTTGACTCCTGATTTCAAAACGCCTCCTAATTCATTAATCTGCTTATAAGTCAGAAAGTAGGGAATTCTATGCTTTGTAAAATTCATCAAGATATAATTGATGCCTTTATAAATATGTCCAGATGCATAATTTCTGGCTAAGCCATAAGTATTCCAAGGTCTACGCCATGGGATTACTCCATTATCTAGCATTGCTATAATCTTGTTTGTCACCTCATCATAAAGTGAGAAATTAGTAGATTGTTGAACCTTGGGTTCAGTTTCAGATTTCATTGCAATAAATTTTAAAAGTGAAAAATGTTTTACTTAAAGTAGTCCTTCGTCAGCGAAAGAATAAAATCCGGATTGCGGTGTAAGAATGATGTGATCTATTAGCTGAATGTCATGGAGTTTTCCAATCTCTTTCAACTTTCTAGTCAACTCAATATCTTGGGTGCTTGGTTTACAAGAACCTGAAGGATGGTTATGCCCTGCAATAATTCCTACAGCAAGACCTTTCAATGCAGTGGCAAATAAAATCCGTGGATCAGCTACAGTTCCAGTCAATCCACCACGACTTAATCGCAACAACCCTTTTACATAATTTGCACGGTTAAGGAATAACACATTGAATTCCTCAACCAACTCCATGTCATCACCCCAATTAATCCTAAATATTTTTTCTGCATCGTCAGAATTATTAACTCTTGGATGATTAACAAATGGTAAATTGGATTGATACTTAACCTTTACTTCGGCAACCTGCAAAAGTGGAGGTATTTGGCTCTCGCCATTTTGATTTTTCATAATTACTAGTTTAGATTGTTAAAGAATAATTCTAAAACATAATAATTTGAATGGCTTGGGATTCCAAGATGGTAAAATTTGCTAGATTGGCAATAATTAACATATATAAAATTGCAGTTAATACTATTTTTGCTCAGGGTTTTTACTGATAGGGTATCAGGGTAAACCCTGAATTTTTATCCTAAACATAAAATTTAACATAAAATATTTTGTGAAAATATCGTTTATGTATTACATTGCATTATATTTATGATTTAAAAGTATTTAGCATATAGAACTTATAGAACTTATAGAACATACTGAACTATAGAAACTATATTAATGAACCTTTATTTTCTAATGTTTTTAGTTCAATAAAGTGTCAGTATATTTAAGAATTACCAATGAGCAAATTCATCAAAATAAAATATTAAAGAGAATGCAATTTGTCCTCAAGTTATAAACTATTTTCTAACAATTTAAAACTTTCAATATGAAACGTTTAATAATTTTGTTAATTTTAAGTCATATAAATTTTTGTATAATTTATGGTCAACATGATTGTGCAATGCCAAATGTAGGCGCTACATTAAATAATGAATTTTCGGGAATTGACTTTTTTAGTGAAAATATATGTGAACCAATAATTTTGAAATGTAATTTTGTTATAATTAGAAGAGATAATGGTACAGGCGGTTTTTCTTCAACAAGTTCTTTGTGGACAGATTGGGAAAATGCAATGAATTCGCATTTGGCAAATATTGTTGACCCCGAAAATTGTTCTAGTGGTTATCCATTGGATGCAAAAATTAGAGTTAAATTTAATGTTCACACTATAGATAATACTTTAGCTTGGGATTGGTATGGAGAAACTAATAGGGATAATTATAATGGAACTCCTAATTCATATATTTGCCCAAGGGTTGGTAATGTTTGGTCTGATTTGGAAAATGTAATGAAAGACTTCGAGTCTGCACATTTTGGAGAGCTGAATTTTTTCTTTGTGGAAAATGGAGAATTAATTGATTTATTAGAAACACATATTGCTAATGGGACTAGGCCACAGTCTAAATATATTGACCGATTTGAACAGAATGGTAATGGTATTGCAACAGGGTGCTCTATCCTTCCTAAAGCCTATAATAGTACTGCAAATGAAAATTCTTATATAATAGCAAACAGATACTCTGATTATTTAATTAGGAAGAATTTCCATGATATATGGTGGCCATCTCTTGCTAATGAATCACCCGAAACAGTTTGGGGATGGGCTTTTCAATTAAATACTTTGATGTTTTTACATGAGTTAGGCCATAATATTATGAATTTCTATCATGATAATTCATGCAAACAATTAATGTCAACAGATTGGCAACGCTCAAATCACATTCCGAAAGTTAGATTAAACGACATTCATAAAAATTTAGCAACCAAAGACTTGCATAATGCCGTAGATTGCAATTCATTAACTGATGGCAGTTGTGGCATAATAGTGAAGAGCAATTCAGTTATTTCTGCCCCTATGAGTGTATATGGAAACTTGATTATTCAAGATGGGATAACTTTAACTATAAATTCTGATGTGTTTTTAAGTGAGCAGTCTCATATAATAGTACGGCCTCAAGCTAAATTGATTGTAAATGGAGGAAAATTAACGAATGGGTGTGGTGATTTTTGGCAAGGGGTAGTTGTGTACGGAGGGAATTCTGATTTTGATGTCAAGTTTATGAACAATGCTGTAATAGAAAATACAGCTGTCGCAGCAGTTTCAATGTTTGCACCTGAATCAATTCCTATTATCTGGGGTTATGGCAATGGCATATTGCACGCTGAAAATACAACCTTCAATAATGTGAGAAGAATAGTTGAATTAATGTCCTGGACTCCACTCCCAAACTCATCTTATATTAGAAATTGTACACAAAATGGTGGAAGATGGAGTATAACTAATTGGAATTGTCAAGGAGTAGAGGTCAAAGATTGCATTTTTAATAATATTACAGATCATTGTATTGTTTCAGCATCTGGATCGTTTTTGATTGAAAGCAATACTTTTAACAGTGGGATGAATGATATCCTTTTCAATAATGCATCTGCAGGTATTGCTTCGATTATTAAAGGTAACACTTTTAAAGGCTCCAATGTCGGTTACAATTCGAGAGGGACTACATTTGCCCAAAATATTATTGTAAATAATAGGTTTCAGACTTCATGGCTTGATGTATTAAATGATGGCCACAATAATTTTGATTTATTGAGAAATGAAATAACTGGTATATTTGGTGCAGCAAGTTTTGCCAATGGGCTTGGGGTAGCAGATGTTGATTTTAATCAATTTAACACTAACTTAATGGCTCTTACAGTAATTGATCAAAATCCAGATTTTAATTTCTTTGAGAATTGTTTTAACAGTTCATATAGTGATGTTTTTGTCAACGGCACAGTTTCGGGAATAATTTTATCCGGATTCATTGGACCAGCAAATAATTGCTTTACTCATGATGGCACCGCCTCTTCAAGTATTCCATCAATTACTGGTACTCCTAATCCTTTTTATTATATTGAGCCATCAGGAACAGATGTAGATTGCAGAGATGCTATTTTGGCACATCCAAACGTAAATCGTTTTCAGTTTGGACCTTCCAATTTACCTGAGCCTAACTGTGGATTAGGTCTTACACCAATCATTAATGGCAATGACTTATCTGCATGTAATTCGGGAAATCCTTATAGTACTATACCTGTGCTAATTAATAATTTAATGCTGAATATTACATCAGTTCAACAAAATTCAACTCTAAGTAGTCTAGAAAAACAAATTCAATTATCCGGCTTAAATAAGTGTCTTAGAAAAGCCAAAGATCAATATTTTCAAGACTTAATAAAACTAGGAGACTTTGCTGGAGCTAGAAGTATTTATTCAATGGAACAAAATGATGATGCGAGAATTAAAATTTTTAGTTCATACATATTTGAAAATAATCTTTCAGGGGCATATACTTATTTGAGCCAATATAATCCCACTGATGAAGCAATGCAGGACTTTAAGTCTATTCAGTTTATTAACTTAGCTAGATTACCACTTGGGCCTTTTTATGAAGCAAGTAGTGAGGAAATCAATACCGTTCAAGTTATTGCTAATAAAAACCATTTTACTTCAGCATATGCAAAAGCACTTCTCTATAGCTTAACAGGTGAGGTGGTAAGTTCGGAATTACCAGAAGAAATAACCTTTGGTATTTCTCCAAGAGCAAATATAAGTGGCAAAACCACTCCTAAATTAAGTTATAGCCCCAATCCTTTTAGCAATGAACTGATAGTTGAAATTAATGGAGAATCTTCAGTCAACTTTTCTATTAAAGATTTTATGAACAATGAAGTATTTTATTCAAAAGCAGAGTTAAGAAGATATTTAATAAATACTTCAAATTGGAAAGCGGGTGTTTATTTTATTCAACTTTTCTCAAACAATAAGATTATCAATACTGAATTAATACTTTTATTGAAATGATATCTTTTAACTTCTCTTATAATTCATTGAATTACTTATTGACTGTGCTACTATTTTATATGCAAAGTCAAACTAGCTTAAGTCAATCATATTATTCAAAATTATTTAATTTAAATAGCAGAATATTTGGTTCTGAGTTTAGTGATTTTTTAGTTCATGATAATAATTTCATTATTTATACCGGAATGTATTGCGAAAATGGAAATACTTATTATCCTTGTGCTAAACTATTGAGACTTGATTTAGGTGGTAATCTTCTTATGGAGAGATTTCTTGATTCCTTAAGTGTTTCGGATAACTATAATGCATTATCAAGTAGTAATAAAAATTTTTACGTAAGCTCAAATCAAGTATTTGTTAAGGAAAATTCAATTTGGCTTTACAAATTGAACAGTGATTTTAAAACTGAAAACTTTAGAATTGATAGTATAAATTCAAAAGATAAATTTATAAATAGAGGAATATATTTTGTAAATGACAATTTATTTACTTGTGATGTAATTTATTCCAATTTAAATCCAAAGATACCAACTCTGAAATTATCAAATAGAGATACATGTACACTGCAGAAACTATGGACTCGAAGTTACAATTTAGGTAATTTTGCGATCAATGCACATGATCTTCAATTAACAAGCGATAATCATTTATCTTTTATTATGTCTTCACATCCAGGTGCCGGAGTTTCTTCTATAGAACCAATGATAAAGATAATGAAGATAGATTGGGAGGGAAATGTAATAGATTCTTTTCAATTTGATGATGATGGTAAGAATTATCTAAGCTTATTATCCAGTAGCTCAGGTAATTATTATTTTAGCTCACAAAGACACCCTACTAAACAAGTTTTTACAGTAGGATCTATCAATAAACTAAATAAAGATTTAGAACTTGAATGGAGTATAGAACTACCTAATAATCAACTTATAGATGGTAGAATCTATAGAATTGCCCGAATCACGGAATGTAAGAATGGTGATATATTGGTTACTGGACGCGTTTGGGATAATTCAGACAGCAAAATTCCTGGAGCAGATATTTCTTCAGTTTATAATGGTTTTTTAGGTAGAATAAAGAGCGATGGAATTGTGGATTGGATAAGGATTTTTAAATTGCCACAAGAGTTAATTGATAAAGAAATATATGGGCAATTCCGTCCATCAATTCTTGAAAAAGCAATCGAATTATCTAATGGCGATATTGTAGCTTGTGGTGAGGTTTATTATAATAATCACCAAATTTCGGCAATTGATATCCTTAAATTTCAAACAAATCAATTATGGGTTATTAAAGTAAACTCATCAGGATGCTTCCCGGAGTATATATGTGATACAATTATAAGGATCAGACCTACTACTGAGGTTAAAACACCAGAATTTAATATTGGTTCTGAATGGATCTTTGAGACTGATTTTTCTATTGGAGGTGGTCATTCCACTGTTCAATATATTACTAAAAAAATACTTAATACAACTACCACCAACGGGAGGAAAATATATTATTTGAGTAGCGGAGATTCAATGTATGTAGAAAATGAAAGGATGTTTTTTTGGGATAATATGTTAAACTCCTACGAAATGCATTATCAGTTCAACTCTACATCTGAATATGATATTAAATATTGGGATTTCTCTAAAAATAGTGTCCAAATTGCTAAAGTAAAAGTGGACTCAATTTATAATACAGTTATAAATGGAGATACCATCCCAACACAATTATTACGCGTTTCAAATAATGGTTCTTTTGCCTCTGATTTAATAATTCCAGTTTATAAAAATATAGGCGCATCAAAATACGATATAAAACTATATTTGGGATTTGGTCTTTTTGATCCTAATCCTATCGTAACCAAATTGCGCTGTTTTAAATCAGATAGTATTGAATATAATTTCCAGAATTATCCATGCGATAGTACCTGGTTAATTACCAATGCAAATAACTTCGAATCTAATGAAATAGAAATTCAACCTAACCCTACAAATGGAAAAATAAAAGTTTATGGAATAGGATCAAATTCAACATATATTTTAATTAACTTACAAGGACAAATTGTAAGTTCTGGGAATTTTTCTAATGGTGAAATTGAAATTCCTTATATTGGTGTATTTTTATTAAAAATAAAAAATAATAATAGTTATTTTACTAAAAAAATATATAGATTATAGAAAATTAAATTAACTGAATTAGGCAGTACCAAAGGAGAAATATTTAAAGAGATTTTTGAGAAGACGGAGAATTTTAAGAAGTATAATTTATAATTCTTAATTTTCCTTATATAGTATTTTTTTTAGCTTTTTACCAATATCTGTTATCCAAATAACTGCATCACCACCTTGAATTTCTTTTTCTCCAAAATAATTCTTATCAAGCCTTGGGTCATTATATCCAAAACCGCAAATTCCAACATTAATTAGGGGTAAGTCATATTCGCTTGGAATTTCTTCAGCCCTTCCTTTAAAATCAAATTTAGAATCGGATCCATCAAGAAAATCTTCTAAATCCTGAAGCAAAATATTCTGAATAATTCGAGCACCTCTAAGAAAGTCTTGATAAGATAATTTAGCCTCTAAAAATGCACAAAATAGTTGTGCTAAATATTTTGCAGATATGTGATCTTCGCATCTATCTAAAATATAAATTAATTTTTCTCCTACTTTCACCTTTTGAATTGATGAATTATTAACTAAATCAATCATTTCCTGCCTCTTTGAAACTGAAATATGATTGATCCCATTTAAAAAATAAATAATTTTTTTGAGAAATATTTTGTCCTTTATGGTTAGAGCTAGATTGTTGATGCCAAATAATGTTCCTATTATAGGTAATTCTTTTACAATGCCATCTTTCATTATTGAATCAAGTATGTTTTCAGCGAATTCAATCGAGATCTCTTTCATTTCAGAGTTTCTTATTGCTTCATAAAATATATTCTTTAAAGGAAAAATAATTTATCGCCATTTCTAAATTAACGGGAATTGTGCATCTAATTTTAATTTGCATTTAGGACAAAGAGCATTATGCAATGCCGAATTCACTCCTGTTTGTCGCTCGATATTGGTGAAATTTTGAAGCTCTTTGAAATCAGATACTTTTAATCCACAAAGATAATCATCGTTAGGTATGACACGAATTTCATCAGTAGAAATAGGTCTATCATAAATGTGATATGAACCATTGTTTGGGTCATTTATTGGCTCCCAAGCGAAATATATATCATGTTTCAATTCTTTAGCATCCATATAATTTATATATTTAGCAAATATAATGTTTTTAGGATTTTATTTATCAATTTCCACTTGAGATAAATTAAATTAATCATTTAGATAAAACCAAGTTACTCCTAGAGACAACGCATCAAAAATTGCCATATTTCTATCCTCACTCATCCACAGTTTTCTTTCTCGCGGTCGCTTAGGTTCAAGCTCTGTAAATTCCGTAAGAAGGAATTTGGCAATCTTATATTTCGTAGTTTTTCCAAAACTCTCAAATACATCCCGGATTTGATCACGGGTGAATTGGTCAACAGGAAGCTTTTCCGATTCGGCATATTTAATAATTTTATTGATTAGCTTTCGCGTTCGTCTACCTACTCTGGAGGATTTACCATCCGGATCAAGTGCAATAACAAGAGTTGGTCGGAAATAATCAAAACATTTTTTAATTCTTTCCAATACCTTTCGATTGCTTATTGGGTTTATCTGGACGATTCCAAAATCAATTAATTTTCTAGCACTCTCCATATAAACATATCCAAAACCATTGGCATTTGGATAAATGGCACAAATGATTTTCATTTTTTCAGTTGATGTTTTCATAAAGTTTTTATAGTTCTTAATCTAATAATAGTTTTTTCAAGGAATTTAATTTTAGAGGTGTTCTTTAATGTTATTTGATCTTCTTTTTCTAATTCCTTGATTCGTTCTTTCATCCGCTCGATTAATCGGGGTATCATAACTTGAGATTCTAGTATAAAAAAGTCTTCTATAGGAGTATTAAAAATGTGATGGTAAACAAGTAAAATCTCTTTAGTTGGTTCTCTTTGACCTTTTTCATATCTAGAAATACTTGAGACATCTAATAATCCGGAAATAGAAAGCATGTCCCCTTGTTGTAAAGGTGATCGCTTGCGATATACTTTTAAATAATTTGGGATGTTTGACATAAATAAAAATGGGCACCAGGAATAATAATCCTGATGCCTTAAGTATATTTCTAATTATCGACCATTCGTAGACGGCATTAATTGCCATTTCGGCAAAATTTTTCGCCCACGTTCCATGTTTAGTGAAAATACTATTAGATTTTAAGCCTCCATTTATAGTTATTTCATATTGATGATAATTAAATTGATATAATTGGCACCTTCGCACCTGAAGGAGTCCACAATCATCGAAAATTGAAGGGTATCGCAGATTGCATACCAACGGTGCCAAGGCACCGCCAATAAATTCGCGTATTACATTTAAAATTATTGTATTAATCTAAATAGAGATTATTGATTTTTCCCGATCTGTTTTTATAGAGTTTTGCTTGGTATTCCTTGTGATAATTATAACAAATCAATATCGAATGTGCACTATTAAAACCTAAATAGCGATTGATACTTTGATTGCTTAATTACTTCCTCAATTGTTCCAGGAATATTTTGCCGTTTTGGCAACCTGTTTCCTTTTGTTATATTTCCTTTTGTATAGTTTCTTTTGTTATAAGCACTATTGTGTACTAGTCTAATATCACTTTGTGCACTAGTTGATGTCGCAAAGTGCATTGGATTAAGTGAATATAACAAAACAGATTGACCACGCCTTTCCAAAGAATTTTGAAGTAAGTTGTTCTTTGCATCGTAAATGCTATCAAATACTTATATGAGAGCATTTTAAGCGTTATAGAGATGATTCTCTTTGATAGTCCAGTCTTAACTCTAAACTGACTTTGAATTACCTTGCTTATTAGAGGGATATTTCTAAAGTGATTTATGGAGCACTTAAGATTGAATTGTTAAGGCTCTAAATATAAAAGGTATTTCATTCTGAGCACAGCGCAATAAACTTGTAATTAACCAGGTCTTTCGACTGGAAACTCCTATTAACAAGTTGGTTACTATCATTTTATAAAGCAAATAATTGCTGAATTGGGCCGATATGATTAGTATTTAAATGTGTGAAAATCGCTATTTTGTATACAAATACAATTATTTAAATGCTAGATACACAATTATTTAACAATTTTTTGAAAAATTTATTAAATATTTTGAACTTTGGAACTCGCATTAATGTTTACCAATGTGTATACTAATATATACTTATGATTCAGTCATTAAATGAAAATGATAAAAAAGTCTATTTGCTTATACGGAATCGGCTAGTTCATGGTTTTGAAGCTCCTACATTTCGGGAGATAATTAAGTTGATAGGTAAAACTTCACCAAGATCAGCTACTTTGGCTTTAGTGCGTATAGAGAAAGCTGGTTTAATCCAACGTACAAATGATAACAAGATTAGGCTTACAAATGAATCATGGTCAGAAAATAAATCTATTACAACGGTTAGGGTTCCTCTAGTTGGATATATTGCTGCAGGTGTTCCAATACTTGCGGAAGAAAATATTGAAACCTTTATTTCAATAAGTACAGCTCTTGCCCGGCCAAATAACAAGTATTTTCTATTGCGTGTAGTAGGGGATTCAATGAACCTTGCAAAAGTAAATGGGATAAGTATTGAAAACGGAAGTATTGTTTTGGTACGTCAACAACCTATTGCTGAAAATAATGAAATTGTCGTAGCCCTTATTGATGACTCTGCAACAGTTAAGGTTTTTCAGAGAATTAATAATATGATAATTCTTAGACCAAATTCTAACAAATCAGAATTTAAGCCATTGGTATTAACCGAAAATTGTATTATCCAGGGAGTTGTGGTCGCAGTTCTCCCAGCAGATCTTTATTAATAATTTTAAAATTTAGAAATATGGCAAAGTACAATCGTAATTCAGGAAAAGAATGGACTTCAAGCGAAGTAAAATAATTAAAATCTTTGGTGAAAGAAAATACTCCAACTCGAGTTATTGGTTTGAAATTAGGAAGAACTCCGGATTCAATATATACCAAAGCAAGTCAGGAAAATATTTCATTAAAGCCTACAAATCAATCTCCTTACGATCGGAAAAAATAAATAAATGGAAAAGTATTCAACCAAAATTTCGAGAAACCAACATGACCCGCACTACAAATATGGAAA
>Ga0073902_10001900_pt1 | contig 11120 bp, 7 predicted proteins | sample KloWWTmeKNB19Kit_FD_66667 | JGI IMG/M metagenome (GOLD analysis project Ga0073902, IMG submission 66667) | Active sludge microbial communities from Klosterneuburg, Austria, studying microevolution and ecology of nitrifiers - Klosterneuburg... | ecosystem: Engineered > WWTP > Aerobic digester >...
GGCATTTGATCGACTTCATGACGGCGATCCTCGACCCGAAGAAGACCGAGACCATCCTGGATCCCGCTTGCGGCACGGCGGGTTTCCTCATCAGTGCCTACAAGCACATCCTGCGGACCAACAGCAGCAACCATGAAGCCGACGACCTGCTGGCGTTCCAGCAGCACGGCATGAAGCTGGATGAACTGACCCTGAGCGCCAAGCAATACAGCGGCGACCGGATCACGCCGGACCAGCGCAAGAAGCTGGTGAAGAACCTCGTGGGCTACGACATCAGCCCGGACATGGTGCGCCTCTCCTTGGTGAACCTCTACCTGCACGGCTTCCCCGACCCGCACATCTACGAGTACGATACCCTCACCAGCGACGAGCGCTGGGAGGACCGCTTCGATGTGATCCTGGCCAACCCGCCCTTTATGAGCCCGAAAGGCGGCATCAAGCCGCACGGCAAATTCGGCATACCGAGCAAACGCAGTGAGGTGCTCTTCGTGGACTATATCGCCGAGCACCTCAACCTCAACGGCCGCGCAATGGTGGTGGTGCCGGAGGGCATCATCTTCCAAAGCGGCAAGGCCTACAAGGCGCTGCGCAAAAAGCTGGTGGACGAGCACTACCTCGTGGGTGTGGTGAGCGTGCCCGGCGGCGTGTTCAACCCGTACAGTGGCGTGAAGACCAGCTTGCACTGGTTCGATCGCGCGCTGGCGCGGAAAACGGACAAATTGCTCTTCGTGAAGGTGGAGGCCGACGGTTTCGACCTCGGCGCGCAACGCAGGCCCATTGCGCAGAATGACCTGCCGGAGGCGTTTGCGTTGATGCTTGCTTACAAGCAGGCATTGGTGGATGGAACGAAGTGGGAAGCGCCGAAGGGTTGGGTGGAGAAGGCGATCCAGGTGGAACGAAAAGTGATCTCGAAGAACGGTGAATACAGCTTGAGCGCTGATCGCTATCGAACCAATCTGAAGGTTAGTGGTGTCTTTCCGATGGTCGAGTTGCAAGAGGTCGTGGAAGAAGTCATCTCAGGCATATGGGGCGAAGATCCCGGCGTTGAGGAAGTGGAAGTGAAGGCTATTAAAGTTTCCAATATCAAAGAAGGCGGACGCGTGAACTACGAAGACGGAACTCTTCGATCCATCAATAAGAAGCAGTACGAACATAATCGGCTTCGACAAGGAGATATAATGGTCGTGAAGTCCAGCGGATCGAGCACCAATGTTGTCTCCGGGAAATGTGCACTCGTTGAAAAAGACATGGCTGGCTTCGTCCCAGTGAATTTTCTGATGACTCTGCGACCCAAGCCGACAATACTATCACGCTACCTGTACAACCTCTTGTCCGGAGATTCAGCACGCCAGCATGTGCTCAAGATTGTTGCAGGCTCGACCTATCCGAACATTAAAGCGAGCGATTACTTGATGTTCCGCATCCCGCTTCCCCCGCTTGCCGAGCAGGAAGCCTTGGTGGCGGAGGTGGAGGGCTACCAACAGGTGATCGACGGTGCGCGGCAGGTGTTGGCCCATTACCGTCCGCGCATCACCATCGATCCCGCTTGGCCGATGGTGGAGTTGGGGGAGGTCATCGATCTCGCAAGTGGAGAGTTCCTTCCGGCGAAGGACATGAAGGAGGGTCCACATGCAGTTTATGGCGGCAATGGAGTGAACGGCCGGCACAATGCATATTTGTTCGAAGAACCAACGATTGTGATCGGCCGCGTCGGCGCATACTGCGGTGCAGTTCACATGACAGAACCCAAGTCCTGGATCACGGACAATGGACTTTACGTGAAGAAGATCAAGAAGGAGGTTGATCGCGCATTCCTTAAGCAAATGCTGAGCGCGCTGAACTTGAATCAATACGCCAAAGTGGGCGGTCAGCCTTCTATCTCTCAAAGCACGGTCTTGAATCTGTCTATTCCTATTCCTCCACTCCCCGAGCAACAACGCATCGTAGCAGAGCTGGAAGAAGAACGCCGCTTGGTGGAGGCGAACAAGGCCTTGGTGGAGCGCATGGAGGCGAAGGTGCGGGAGCGGGTGGCGCGGGTGTGGGGCCTCGGCTCCGCTCGGCCTGACACAACCGCGGATCAGACGATCGGTGGCATTCCGGAGATCACTTCGGCCCCTCAAGCGCGATCGGGAAATGGACGTTTGGAATATCCGGAGTTCGCGGAGGTGAGCATGGCGGCGGAGCCGGTTGCAACCGCAGCCGATACGGCCCAACCCAAGCGCGGTCCGGGGCGGCCACCGAAAGGAAGCACTGCCGTAGCGGATGAGAGTGGGCCGGTGATCCTCGCCTACTTGGCAGCACACCCGGGCTGGTTCGCAAAGAGCGCCATCGTGGAGGCCACGGGCGTGGATGCCGCCAGCTGGAACGCGGCCATCAAGGGCCTGCTGGAGGCCGGGAAGGTGGAGCGGCAAGGGGAGAAGAAGGGGGCGCGGTATAGGGCGACGTGAACGGATGAAGCTCCCAGAGCGACATAGCATAACGGAGATCGTTCGGGTGCTCGACACGCGCAACCATCCGGTGCAGGTGATAGCGGATGATGTGCAGGACTATGTGGCCAAGCATAACCGGGGCAGCACCCCTTGCACCACCTTGCGCAATGAACTGCTGGCGCATGAATACGCCAAGCTGTGGAAGCTGCCCGTGCTGGAGGCCGCATTGTTAAAGGTGGATCCGGGACATGTGGGCAAGCATAGTTCCACGCTCTGCCAACCGGCTTTTTTCAAGCAGACCTGCTTTGCCACGCGGTTCCGCAAGGGGTCCACGGAGTTCAACGCCTTCCTGGACCAGACCAACTACTACGAGAGCAAGCGCTTCCACAACCGCGCGGACCTCTTGAAGATCGTCCTCTTCGACATCTGGCTGGCCAACGACGACCGCACGGCGGGCCATCCCAATCTCTTGGTAACTGCGGACGAGGAAGGGCACACCATTCGCGTGATGGACCACGAGGGCATCTTTTATGGCAACAACCCCGAGCGGGCCCTGCCGCTGCTCACCTTTGAGGACAGCCTGCTGGGCCACCCGGCCTTCAAGGCGTTGCTGGGCAAGTCGTTTCATAAGGATCCCCAGCTGGTGCAACAGGTTTGGGCAGAGGCCTATCTTTGTATCCAAGCCTGTGAACAGCGCACTGATGAGATCCTTACCTACCTCCCTGCCGATTGGCGGATCGATGTAGCCACCTTTAGGCCGCTGATACAGCAGCGGCTCTTTACGGAGGACTGGCTCCGTGCCATCCAGTTGCACTTCCACGAATTGCTCACCCAATGCTGAGCGCCATGAAAAGTTTCTATTCCATACTCTACGCGGGCATCAACCCGGCCTCCGGTGAAAAACTCGCCGTCGCCCTCTTCATGCGTGGTGCGGACAAGGAGCACTTCGCCTGGAGCAAGCACCGCACCAACGTGGTGCGCGAGCTGATGGGGGGCGATGCGCAGCGCCTGTTGGTGCAGAACCTGAAGGGCCTGCAACGCAAGTGCGAGGAAGGGGTGCAAGGGCAGGAAGGGCTTTTTGCAGGCAATGCCGACCAGCATGCCGCAGGAGGCTACGTGCTGAACGAACCCTACTTCAACTACCTCACCCGGTACAGCAAGAACCTCTTGGACTTCGGCCCGGTGACGCCCATCGATATCGAAGCCACCGAGCAGCGTTTCAACGACCTCTTCAAGCTCTTGGTGGACGACCGGTCCTCGGCCATCTCCAGAAGCCGCTCTGCAGACATCGACGAGGCCAAGGCCCAGCTGCGGGAGCGCATCAGCGCGCGCGTGAACTGGAATGCCGAGCTGAGCCAAGCGGATGTGCCCGGCCTGCTACTGCCCTCGGTGCGCTTGGACTTTATCGGCAGGAACGGAAAGAGCGTGATCGGCGAAGTGGTGGACTTTGAGAAACAGGAATATTACTTGGAAGCGGATATCAACAAGCTGGACATTGTGAGCCAGATGCTCCAGCAACAGAACCAGCTGGGCAAGGCGTTCCTGGTTGGCGATGAACCCGATGCGGTCGATCATCCCAACCAGCACCGCGCTTGGGAGGCCGTGCGTGCCTCCAGCCGCATCGAGCTGGTGCCCACCACCGAACTGGAGCGGGTTGGGGCGCATCTCGAAAAACAGAATGTGCAGCCTTGGCGGGCGAACTAAGGGGGAGGTAGGGCGGCGTTTTTCGCATAACGCGGGGCCGACTATGTGCTCTGTAGCTACCTTTTTCTTCCGATGCTTATCGTGAAGACACGAATACTGGCGGAGGGCGTATGCCACTCCACATCATAGCTTCACGCCGCATGAAACTCTAGGCCGGCGTAACCGACAACAACTGGTACAAGTTCCTGTCTGAGGGCAACTTCGATGAGGTGAACTTCTGGCAACCCAGTGGCCGCGCGCCATTCGCCAACCTGCCTGCGGGAACTCCTTTCCTGTTTAAGTTGAAGGCGCCGAACAACCACATTGCGGGAGGAGGCTACTTCGTGAAATTCTCCACGCTGCCTTTGCCGATGGCCTGGGAAGCCTTTGGGCCGAAGAACGGTTCCTCCACATTCAAAGAGTTCGACAAGCGCATCCGAGGGTATGCGAGTGGAACGGGTGCGACCTTGGAGATAGGATGCAACGTGATCACGCAACCCTTCTTCTTTGAGCGGAAGTATTGGATCCCGGTGCCCAACTGGCCAAAGAGCGTGATGCAGGGCAAGACCTATGACACCGATGCCGAGGATGGCGCTTGGCTCTGGAATGAAGTGCAACAGCGCATCCAAATGGCCGAAATACAGAACCTCTTGGGTGAGCCACAAGCGGAGTATGCCGCCGGACCTCGATTCGGTGAGCCGTTCCTGACCCAGCAGCGCTTGGGGCAAGGAGCCTTCCGCGTGTTGGTGGGTGAGGCTTACACGAAACGCTGTGCCATCACGGGTGAGTCCACCTTCCCGGTCTTGGAGGCGGCCCACATCCTGCCCTATGAAATGGAAGGCCCGCACCGCGTTTCCAACGGCATGCTGCTACGTTCCGATTTCCACAAACTGTTCGATGCCGGCCTCATCTCCGTTACACCCGACCTGCGTGTTCGCGTGAGCGCAAGCATCAAGGAGAATTGGCACAACGGGAAAGCCTATTACCGCTTGCACGACCAGCCTTTGGCCGTGATCCCTGAACAGCTCAGCGAGCGGCCTGATCCGGAATACTTGCGGTGGCATCTGCAGGAACGGTTCGTTGGATGAGTATGCCAATCGGTCGCTTCTTCTGTGGAGTGGAGCCTCACCAGTGACCCCGGCTTGTTCATTCAGGGATCCAGCTCACGGACTGGTCGGGAACACTGGCGGGAGCGGGGGGCATTCAGGCGTGCAGGCTTGGGCCCTCAGCGCATTCATGCCTGGGAGCTTCAGCAACGGGCCATGGGCATGCTCGACGGCGCTCGGCTCGGCAGGTCAAGATCGGACATTGCAAATCGGAAGGGCCGAAGGCATGGAGGTTCGGGATTCGGAAAATATCCGAGCACTGGGAGGGAGAATACCCCGCACGGGCTTGGGTTGAATCTCTTGGCTTGGGCGGTTCTCGCTCAGAATCTTTTCTCAACTTCGCCACCATGTTCTGTCCCACTAGTGACAAGTGCCACACGAATCTTCAATAAATCGAGGACTGGGGAGTATCCCCTTGGAGTCAGGAGCAGGTCAGACGTTTGTCCTCAGGACGAGTCCTACCTAGGTGAAACATATCTTCGTTGGCAATTGCGATTTGAACCGATGAGCGGCTATACATTCACCAAACCGAACCGTTACCCATACCTCAGCCCATTGAGGTATCCAGGTGGTAAGGCGATTCTTTATCCGCTGTTGAGGGACCTCGTCCAGTTGAACCTTGGCCGTTCCGCAGTTTACGCGGAACCGTATGCGGGAGGAGCCGGTGCCGCCATGGAACTGCTGTTCAATGGCATCGTAGATGAGGTCATCCTCAACGACGCGGACTTTCACATTGCCGCTTTCTGGGATGTTGCTTTAAATGATACCAACTGGCTTGTTGACCGTATAGACCGTGTGCAGGTGACCATACCAGAGTGGAAAAAGCAACGCCGCGTGTTCGAACTCTATAAGTCACACGACAAGCGGGAGGTTGCATTCTCCACGTTCTTTCTGAACCGCTGCAATCGCGGTGGCATCCTGCCTAAGGCTGGCCCAATTGGAGGTATTGACCAGACCGGCAATTATCTCATCGATGCACGGTTCAACAAGGAAGGGCTCATTGAACGAATCATGCGCATAGCGGCGAAGCGCGAACAGATCACCTTCGAGAACATAGACGCATTGGATTTCATCCGAGCGACATTTAACCGGTTCCGTAACACGAGGCTTTTGCTATATATCGACCCACCATACTACCTGCAAGGCGAGGGATTGTACTTCAATCACTACACCACGTCAGACCACGCAGGCATAGCATCATTCTTGAAGTCACGGCGGCACCGGAATTGGGTGCTTTCCTATGATAATGAGCGACCGATCCTAGACTTATACCAAGGTATGAACACCCTCTTCTTCGACCTCCAGTATAGCCTGCAGAATGTTTCCGTAGCTAAGGAGATCATGGTCTTCTCCAATTCACTTGCAGTACCTCCTGAAGTGCATAATAGGTTCCTTTCATGAGCAACACTTCCACGCATCAGATCCAGCGCGTTCCCATCACGGACCTTCATCTGGATTGGAAGAACCCGCGTCTAGCTGAGTTCGGAATCACCGACCGGACCGGAGAGCGGGACATCCTCGAAGTTCTATGGGAGAATATGGCCGTTGAGGAGATCGTATTGTCGATGGTAGCCCACGGATTCTTCGACACCGAGCCATTGATCACAACCAAAGAGGACGGTGAGGAGGTAGTACTCGAGGGCAACCGACGATTGGCCGCTGCCAAGATCATCCTTGATCCAGGTATTGTCGAAGGCAAGCTCGACCCCGAGGTCCTCAGGCGGATCAATCAAGGCCTACGTACCGGTTTATCGGCTTTGCCTGTGATACGTGTAAGCAACAGGGAAGAGGCTTGGCGCTTTATTGGTTTCAAACACATCAATGGCCCAGCGAAGTGGAACAGCTTCGCAAAAGCACAGCACATAGCTCAGGTCCATAAAGACTATGGCATCGCACTGAACGAAATCGCGTTCCAAGTTGGAGACACGCACAATACAGTGCAGAAGCTATTTCAGGGAATGATGGTAGTCGAGGAAGCCGAGAAGATGAAGGTTTTTGACCGGGAGGATGTGAAAAGGGGAAGACTCTACTTCTCACATCTGTATACGGCGTTACAATATGACGGCTTCCGTAATTTTCTGGATGTGGCTGAGGCATCTTTCGAGAAGCTTGAACCGGTACCAAAGTCGAAAAAGGACGACCTCGGTCAATTGTTGACATGGTTGTACGGCAGCAAGAAGCGGGATATCGAGCCATTGATACGCTCACAGAATCCAGACTTGGCAAGACTTGAGCGGGTCGTAAGTCACCCGCAGGCACTTGCGGCATTGCGGGCAGGTGCGCGGCTTGAGGTTGCGTACGAGGAAAGTTTGCCCAAGGACAAGGTCTTCGAGGATAGCCTCTACGCCGCGAAGAACAACTTACAGAAGGCATGGTCATACGTAACCGAGGGTTATGATGGAAGTGAAAGTGTGTTGCGGTCAGCTGGTTCACTCGCGAATCTGGCTGAGGAGCTTTATAGCAAGATGGAGTCCATGAATGCGAAGAGCCAGCCGAAGTCAGGCAAGCGGTTGACCGAGTAATACTGACCGACCCATGTCATTCAAACTGGAGAACGGTCTATCTGTCGAGCCAAACCAAAATGAAATCGCGGATTTCTGGGAAGTCGAGTGCTTGAAGCGGCCAGACAAGGCAGCATCCATCCTTACAATTAGAAAGGCTCGAGGCATCGGTGATGACATACAAGAACCCGATGATGATGAACATGATTTCGAACTGGAAGAAACGGATCAACAGATTGTAGCGGAGCTTGATCGGCGGTCCAAAGGCTGCAAGGGTGCATATCCCTTCAGGCTCAAGGGCAAGGGAGAAAAGTTGAGACTGACTCCTCTTGATGGGCAACTGGAATTCGCCTATCTCTACCTGCTGGCAGCTACAAGGCTCAATATGAGCAAGAACCGAGTGCATGATGGAATTGATGGAGCTCTTCTGTTCGAAGAGGTCTGTGCTGTCGTACTCAGAAATTACTTCGGCAGACGTGCGAAATCGGTTGTCTTCGGCACCGGTGCAGGTGGAGGCTTCCACGATAAGCTAGAAGGGTTGTGCCGAGAGATTACAGAGATGACCCTCTTACCCCTATTTCGATCGAAGAGCTATGCACCACAAGATGACGGCTTGGATATAGTGGCTTGGATTCCATTCTCAGATGGAATGGCTTCGAATATGATTTGTTTTGCCCAATCAAAAACCGGTACCCATTGGGATGAAGCGACCAGCCAATTAGACGTGAGCGCCTTTCTAAAACGCTGGATCTCCACTCAACCTGCGTTGGACCCAATCAAGGCTTTCATGATCTGCGATTCTGTCATTGCTCAGGACTTCCACAATAGGGCGGTGACCAACCTATTGTTCGACAGGTGCCGAATCGCTGAATACATGGATTTCTCTGGTGAGGGGGAACTATTTGCACGAGTCATCAAATGGACGAAGGCGGCTCTTCTTAGTCATAATATCGCCGTCTAAGCCGTCCTCAATAATAGCGCTTTCGTCCCCCCGCCTCCCATCCCGAGGCTCGTCCGTTTCCCGAGTGCCGCGCCTACTTGGCCACCATCCCAGCGCTCGCGTGTTTCGCGAGTGCCCGCCACCCATCGGCCTCTGGCCGCCTCCAGGCTATTTCTTGCCGAGCCTTTACCTAGAGCAGCGGTAGGCAGGCGCGACCTATTCGGTAGAGTCCGTTTCCTATTCCGATGTCAATCAGAAGAGTCTTGTAGAATTGAGGGAGAGTAGGTCAAGGTCTTATCTACAGTGCTTTCGTAATTTCCTTTAGTAGTTCGGTGTACGAGACATTTATTCCACTTGCAGCCCAAACCTGCTTTCCTGTATCGCACTGAACTAGCTTCACTGTAAACAAATCTTTGCCTTCAAAGCAGGTTTGTTTGCACATCAATACAGCTTGAGCTCCTATTAATCCACCCACTCTAGCGGCTGAAGCCTCATCCACAAGTCCCGTCATGCCGAACTTAGCCTCATCAAGAATCGAATTGAGGTTCTGGCGTTCCAAAATAGAATATCGCTTGGATAAGGATACAGCTGCCATGTCAGCAAGTGCTGCATCATTAGCTTTTGCGCCAGTGCACGTCATTCCTCCTATACCTACCACGGCAATACGATCTACTGCAGGAGCATCCTTAGATATATTGAGTACAATATCTCTTGTCGCTTCAACTCTGTCATCGGTAGAAGCACTAGTCGATGTTGCTTCTTTAAGTGCGATCTCATTAGCTCTTTCGCACATCTTCGCTAGTTGTTGCGGCTCCATCCAAGTTGCTCGACTTTCCCTGCCTCCCTTAGGACAATAGTATTCAAGTACCATATGACTGAATACGACATCCATGTCGGTCCTGTCGCTAGTCTCATACTTATAGGTTGCAGCGTTCACCACATATTTAAACACCTCTTTTGACTTTATGCGGCCTATCATTCTGTCAATTAGCGTAATAATGGTGTCTGGTATTTGAGGAATAATTATATTCAAGTATTTATCAAATTTGTTTGCAAATGTTGGTATGCGCAATATTCGCTCGTCGCTTAGGTCTACGTTGTCCCAATAATGATTTCTGTACTGGAAGTATGTATTCGCTTCAAGGGGTGTCGTCCCCCTTTCATCATCGGGCACATCGACGGGCATGCTCATCTTAACCAGCACTGCGACCAATGAATTAGGATTCGATTTTATCAATGTCCTTTTATAGTCAGTTAGGGCTGAATCAATCGAATCCAGTCGGTCCGACAAATTCGTGTTCGGAGCAGTATTTATTTGATCATGGAGCTTGTTGCGTCGAACGTTACTATCCCTTAGATAATTGAGATAGTCAAGAAAAATTCTATTTTCCTTGGATTCGATTATGCGAAGCTGACCGGATAAATCTGATGCTTCCGTAATGAATTTAATCTCAGCTTCATTTATTATGAATTCGAAATATTTCGGGCCAGGGGTGACAATCGCATACACTCCTGCTTTATAACCGCTGCTCTTGTTGAAAATCACTCTGCCTCTGCTATCGGAAACCGCAGTGTCCGAGTAATATAATTTATTGCCAAAATAACCGGCCAAAAAAACTGTCTTTCGTCCTAGACCTTCAATCTTGCCATCAATTGTACACTGAATCTCATTTTGGGCGAAACCTTGGGTGCTCAATGCTAATAATGCTCCCAGAATGATAATAGGGCGAAAAGCCTTCAAATGATTTTTCCCCACACACCAGCACCCGTCCCAGCGAACTCTGAATATTTCTCTACGCATGCTTGTGTCAATTGTGGATACGGCTTCTAGACTCAGGCGTGTATATCATGTGTGGTGTCCAGACTTCATTCAGCGAAACTAACATGATCCTAATATCACATCCTTCACCGCCCCACCACCTGCTCGATCTCAATCCGCCTCTCCATCGCTGCCCCCACGCCATACACGGAATGCTGCAGGTCATCCAAGCGATCGCTCACCGAGGCATCGGCGGTGCTTTTGCCAAAGGGTTGTGGCACCACCACCAGCTGGCCACCGTTGGTGGCCGTGCCGTTGAGGTAGGGTAGGAGCGCGCCGTGGTCGGTGCGTTCCAGGTAATGCACCAGCGTGGCGATGCGGCGCAGCGAGAGGTTCTTGTTGTATTCGCTCTTGGCCAAGGGGCTGGCGTAGCCGCGCACCTGCAGGGTGATCTGTTGGCCTTCGTCCAGCGCTTCCTTCAGCAGGGCCGTGAAGGGGTTGAGCTGGGCGAAACCGTGGTCCACCTGCTGGGTGAAGAAGTTATCGATGGCGGTACTGCCCGCCGGTGTGGCTGCCCAGGCGGCATCGTACTCCGGCTTCTTGGTGCTGTAGCTGCGGTAGGTCTCGGCATAGTCCAGCGTGGTGGTGGTATCCCAGCTGCGCGGGTCGGGCTCGTCGTTGTGGAAGTAGAGGCGGATGGGC
>Ga0073902_10001909_pt1 | contig 11089 bp, 10 predicted proteins | sample KloWWTmeKNB19Kit_FD_66667 | JGI IMG/M metagenome (GOLD analysis project Ga0073902, IMG submission 66667) | Active sludge microbial communities from Klosterneuburg, Austria, studying microevolution and ecology of nitrifiers - Klosterneuburg... | ecosystem: Engineered > WWTP > Aerobic digester >...
TCGCAGCGGCTGGAGCCGCAGCGCAAGCCCGAGATCGCGCAGGTGGAACTGGCCGCGCTGGCGCTGGAGCTGGCGGCCTGGGGCAGCGCTGCGCTGCGCTTCGTCGATCCACCACCGCCCGGTGCGCTGGCGGCCGGCAGGGATCTGCTGCAGCGGCTGGATGCGCTGGATGCCGGCAAGCTCACCGCGCGCGGCCGGCGCATGCTGGCGCTGGGCACGCACCCGCGGCTGGCGGCGCTGCTGCTGGCCTCCGGCGATCCGGCGCGGATTGCGCTGGCCTGCGACATCGCCGCTCTGGTGGAGGCGCGCGATCCGCTGCGCAGCCGCTCGGATGCGCTGGCCGAACGCTGGCAGGCATTGGCGGCATTCCGCAACGGGCGCGTGCCGGCCGATGCCAACCGTTCCGCGTTGGCCGCGATCGATGCCGCAGCGAAACAGTGGCGGCGCCGGCTGCGTTGCGACGCCACGCCGCCTGCGTCTGCACCCGCGCATGCGATCGGCGACCTGCTGGCGCACGCGTTCCCCGACCGCATCGCCCGCCAGCATCCGCAGGACCCGCGTCGCTACCAGCTGGCCAACGGGCGGATGGCGCGGCTGTTCGACGATTCCGCCTTGTACGGCGAACCGTGGCTGGCGATCAGCGAGTTGCGTTTCGAGGCCAAGGACGCGCTGCTGCTGCGCGCCGCGCCGGTGGACGAGGTGCGGCTGCGGGCCGAGTTCGCGACCCGTTTTTCCGATGCCGACGAGGTGCGCTGGGATGCCGAAAAGCGGGCGCTGCGCAGCGAACGCATCGAGCGTTTCGACGGCATCGTGCTGGCGGCGAAATCGGCGGGGCGGGTCGATCCCGCGCTGGCGGCGCGGGCGCTGACCGACGCGGTGCGCGAACTCGGCCTGTCGGTGTTGCCGTGGAGCGAAGCGCTTTCGCAGTGGCGCATCCGCGTGCAGTGCCTGCGCGCGTGGATGCCGGAGCTGGGCCTGCCGGATCTTTCCGATGCCGCGCTGCTGGCGTCGCTGGAGCGCTGGCTGCAGCCTGCGTTCGCCGGCAAGACCCGGCTGGATGCGCTGGATGGCGGGGAGCTGGCCGAAGCACTGAAGTCCGGCATCGACTGGCGCCTGCGCCAGCGCATCGACCCGCTGGCGCCGACCCGCATCGTGGTGCCGTCCGGGCTCGAGCGCGGCATCGACTACCGAGTGGACGACCACGGCGAGCCGGCGCCGCCGGTGCTGGCGGTGAAGCTGCAGGAACTGTTCGGGCTGGCGCAGACCCCGCGCATCGCCGACGGCCGGGTGCCGCTGCTGCTGCACCTGCTCTCGCCCGGCGGCAAGCCGCTGCAGGTGACCGCCGACCTGCACAACTTCTGGGCCAGCACCTATGCCGAGGTGAAGAAGGAGATGAAGGGCCGCTACCCGCGCCATCCGTGGCCGGACGACCCGTGGAATGCGGTGGCGACCCACCGGGCGAAACCGCGGGGAACCTGACCCCTGCCGGCCGCTGAACGCCGGGGGCAGCGCTCACGCCTCATGAACGCGCGGATACCGAGACTGCCGTCAAACTCCGGGATTCATTCGAGGATCGACCATGGACAAGCTGGACAAGGCACAGGACCGCGCGCTGGAACTGCTCGGCGAGATCGGCGACGGCCTCCGCAAGGCGGTACCGGGCAAGGCGATCCAGTGGGTCGAGACCGGCGCCGCGATCGGCGTGGTGAAGACCGGTGCGCGGGTCGCGACGAAATTCGTGCGCCGCAACCCGATCCTGGCCACGGCCGCGATCGCCGGTGCCGGCCTGCTCTGGTACGCCGCGCGCCGACGTGCCCGCCAGGCCGAAGCCGGACCGATCGAGGGCAGTGCGACCCGGGTCGAGGCCACCGCCGGCAGCGGCGCACCCCGCGCCGCGCGCAAGCGCCGCACCGAAACCGACGCCGGCTGACCGCGCCGCCCGCTGCCGGCGTCATCCGGCGGCTTGCGGCAGCTCGATCACGAAGCAGGCGCCGCCGCCTTCGCGGTCCTCGTACCACAGCTGTCCGCCGGCTTCGGCGATGATCTGCCGCGCCAGCGACAGGCCAAGACCGCTGGAGAGGCTGTCGGAGGGGTCTTGCGCGCCCAGCCGCTGGAACGGCTTGAACAGTTGCCGCTGCTTCTCGGCGGGAATCCCGGGGCCACGATCGCGCGCCAGCAACTGCCAGAAGCCCGGTGCCGAGGCGCGCACCACCAGTTCCAGTTCGCCGCCGGACTGCGCGTACTTCATCGCGTTGCTGACCAGGTTCCCGGCCACCTGGCGCAGCACCATCGGCTCGATCGCAACCCGTCCGCTGCGCTCGGGGACACGCAGCGCCAGGTGCATGCCGCAGCCCTCCAGTTGCAGGTCGTAGCGCCGCGCCAGCCAGTCGACGGTCTCCTGCAGGCAGGCGGTTGCCGCCGTCGCTGCGCGTGCCTGCGCCGAATCCAGTGCGCGGGCCTGGCCTTCCAGGTACTTGCGGATGTAGCCCACCGCGTCCTGCGCACTGTCCTCGATGATCTGCAGGTAGCGCGGCACCCGCTCCGGCAGGCAGTCCGGCTGGCGCAGCATCTGGCTGGCGAACAGCACGCAGGTCAGCGGGTTCTTGAGGTCGTGGGCCACCAGGTTGACCAGCTCCTGGCGTTCGCGCGCCACCCGTTCCAGGCGATCGCGGGCCTGCTTCAGGCCGATGTGGGCACCTACCCGCGCCAGCAGCTCCTCGGGCATGAACGGCTTGGTGACGTAGTCCACCGCGCCGGCCTCGAACGCCCGCAGCAGCAGGTCGCGGTCCTGCGCGGCGGTCAGGAACACCGCCGGCACCGCGCGCAGCGCCGGCTCCGACCGCAGCGCCGCCAGCAGGTCGAACCCGTCCATCCCCGGCATCACCATGTCGAGCAGGATCAGGTCCGGCGCCCGTGTGCGCGCCGCGGCCAGCGCTTCCGGTCCGCTGCTGGCGGTCATCACCTCGTAGCCGTTGCGGCCAAGCAGGGCCCCGACCACCCGCACGTTCGCGGCCTGGTCGTCGACCACCAGGATGGTGCCGCCGGTCGTGGGGCCACGGATCACCGTGTGTGGCATGGAGGGCGTGTCCGGACGCCGGCGCATGGAAAGGGCATCCAGTGTCGGCGGATGACGTGCCGCCGACAACCGGCATTCGCCGCAAGCCCGGGTCGGGACCTGCCTGCCCACCGGGACGATCCACCCGCAGGCCTGGGACCCGGCTTCAGGCCTGGACCTGCCGCCATCCGCCGGGGGCCAGTGTGTCCAGGCCATGGCCGCCGATCGCCGCACGCACCAGCCGCAGGGTGGGCAGGCCGACCGCAGCGGTCATCCGTCGCACCTGGCGGTTGCGGCCCTCGGTCAGGGTGATCTCCAGCCAGGCATCCGGCACGGTCTTGCGGACCCGCACCGGCGGGTCGCGCGGCCACAGCGGCGGGGCGTCGATGCGGCGCACGCGTGCCGGCAGGGTGGGGCCATCGTTCAGCACCACCCCGGTGCGCAGTGCCTCGAGTTGCGCCGTCCCGGGGTCGCCTTCGACCTGCACCCAGTAGGTCTTCGGCTGCTTGTGCCGCGGATCGGTCAGGCGGTGCGCCAGGCGGCCGTCATCAGTGAGCAGCAGCAGCCCCTCGGAATCGAAATCCAGGCGTCCGGCCGGATACACCCCCGCCGGCAGGCCGAAGCCGGCAAGGGTGGGGCGCGCCGGGGTGCTGCGGTCGGTGAACTGGCACAGCACCCCGAACGGCTTGTTGAATGCGATCAGCAAGGTTGGCGCGCCGCAGGGAGGGGCATCATGGTTTGCCGGCAGCGGCGTCCGCGGGTCTTCTAGCGGGCGGGCTTGCGGAAGCGCAGGGTCATGCGGTCGCTCTCGCCGATCGCCTTGTACGTGGCATCGTCGGCGGCGTCGTGGCGGTTCACCGGCGGCAGCGTCCACACCCCGTTCGGATGGTCGGTGTCGTCCTTCGGATTGGCGTTGACTTCGCTGCGCGCCTCCAGCGCGAAGCCGACTTCGCCGGCCAGGTCGATCACCAGCTGTTCGCTGACGTAGCCGCTCTTCTTCGACGTCTCGATGTCGGTCCCGGGCCTGGCGCGATGGTCGACCACGCCCAGCACGCCGCCGGGCTTGAGCGCGTCATAGGCGGCGCGCAGGTGGTATTCGGTGGTGCCGGCGGCCAGCCAGTTGTGCAGGTTGCGGAAGGTCAGCACCACGTCGGCGCTGGCGGCCGGGCCGAACACCGGGGCCTTGGGGTCGAACTCGACCAGCCGCGCCGCGCCGTAGGCCGGGTTGCCCGCCAGCTTCTGGCGCAGGGCGGCATTGCGCTTGCCGCCGCCCGAGTCCGGCGCGGCCGCGGGCATGGCGCCGATGTACCGGCCGCCGCTCGCCACGTACGGCGCCAGCAGTTCGCTGTACCAGCCACCGCCCGGGGTGATCTCGATGACGGTATGGGTGGGCGCCAGTCCGAAGAACGCCAGGGTCTCGGCCGGATGGCGATAGCGGTCGCGGGCGACGTTGGCAGGGTCGCGCCAGCTGCCGGCGAGGACGCCATCGAACGACGTGGCCGCGACGGTCGCTGCCGGGGTGGCGGCGGTGGGCGTACCGGCGCAGCCGGCCAGCAGGGCGAGGCAGCAGGCGAGGGCGAGGGGACGGATCATGCGGGCGCTCCGGGGAAGGACGGGCGCCCAGCCTACCGATGCCGGGGTCAGCCGGCCAGCATTGCCAGTGCCGCGTTGAAGGTCGGGCTTGGCCGCATCGCGGCGGACAGCCGCGACGGGTCCGGCTGGTAGTAGCCGCCGATGTCCACCGGCTTGCCCTGCACCGCCACCAGTTCCGCGACGATCTTCTCCTCGCTTTCCGCCAGCACCTTCGCCAGCGGCGCGAACAGCGCGGCCAGTTCGGGATCCGCCGCCTGCCCGGCCAGCGCCTGCGCCCAGTACAGCGCGATGTAGAAATGGCTGCCGCGGTTGTCGATGGTGCCGAGCTTGCGGCCCGGCGAGCGGTCGTGGTCGAGGAACTCCGCGTTGGCCGCGTCCAGCGCGTCCGCCAGCACCTGCGCGCGGGCGTTGCCGGTGGTGTTGGCAAGGTGCTCCAGCGAGGCCGCCAGCGCCAGGAATTCGCCCAGCGAATCCCAGCGCAGGTAGTCCTCCTCGGTGAACTGCTGGACGTGCTTGGGCGCGCTGCCGCCGGCGCCGGTCTCGAACAGGCCACCGCCGTTCATCAGCGGCACGATCGACAGCATCTTCGCGCTGGTACCCAGCTCCATGATCGGGAACAGGTCGGTCAGGTAGTCGCGCAGCACGTTGCCGGTGCACGAGATCGTGTCCAGGCCCTCGCGGATGCGCTTGAGCGCATGCCGCATCGCCCGCACCGGGCTGAGGATGCTGATGTCCAGGCCGCTGGTGTCGTGTTCGTTGAGGTAGGTCGCGACCTTGGCGATCAGGCCGCGGTCGTGGTCGCGGCGCGGGTCGAGCCAGAACACCGCGGGGGTGTTGGACAGGCGCGCGCGGGTCACCGCCAGCTTCACCCAGTCGCGGATCGGCGCGTCCTTGGTCTGGCACATGCGCCAGATGTCGCCGGCCTTGACCGGGTGCTGCAGGAGCACGGTGCCGTGCTCGTCGATCACCCGCACGGTGCCGTCGCCGCTGATCTTGAAGGTCTTGTCGTGGGAGCCGTATTCCTCGGCCGCCTGCGCCATCAGGCCGACGTTGGGCACGCTGCCCATGGTCGCCGGGTCGAACGCACCGTGTTCCCTGCAGTCCTCGATCACCGCCTGGTAGATGCCGGCGTAGTTGCGGTCCGGGATCACCGCCTTGGTGTCCTGCAGCGCGCCGGCGGCATTCCACATGCGGCCGCCGTCGCGGATCATCGCCGGCATCGAGGCGTCCACGATCACGTCGCTGGGCACGTGCAGGTTGGTGATGCCCTTGTCGGAATTGACCATCGCCAGCCCCGGGCGCTGCGCGTAAAGCGCGGCGATGTCGGCCTCGATCCCGGCGCGCTGGGAGTCGGGCAACTGGCCGAGCTTGGCGTGGAGGTCGCCGATGCCGTTGTTGGGGTCGAAGCCGATCTCGGCCAGGGTCCGCGGGTGCTTCTCCAGCACCGGCGCGTAGAAGCGCGACACCGCGATCCCGAACATGATCGGGTCGCTGACCTTCATCATGGTCGCCTTCAGGTGCAGCGAGAACAGCACCCCCCTGGCCTGCGCATCCTCGATCTGGGCATCGATGAAGGAGGCCAGCGCGGATGCGCTCATCACCGCGGCGTCGATCATCTCGCCCGCCTGCAGCGGCACCGGCCCGCGCAGCGGGAAGCTGCTGCCGGTCACGCTGGTGTATTCGATGCGGACGCTGCCCGCGTTGATCATGGTGTAGGACTGCTCGCTGCCGTAGAAGTCGCCGTCCTCCATGTGCGCGACGTGCGAGGCGGACGCCGGATCCCACTTGCCCATCCGGTGCGGGTGCTTGCGCGCGTACGCCTTCACCGCCTTCGGCGCGCGGCGGTCTGAGTTGCCCTCGCGCAGCACCGGGTTGACCGCGCTGCCCATCGCCCGCCCGTAGCGCAGCTTGATGTCCTTCTCGCGCTCGCCCTGCGGCTCGTCCGGGTAGTCCGGCAGCGCCAGGCCCTTGGCCTGCAGCTCGACGATCGCGGCCTTCAGCTGCGGCACCGAGGCGCTGATGTTGGGCAGCTTGATGATGTTGGCGTCCGGCGTCTTCGCCAGCTCGCCGAGTTCGCGCAGGTCGTCCGCCACCCGCTGGGCGTCCGGCAGCATGTCGTTGAACTGGGCCAGGATGCGCGCCGCCAGCGAGATGTCGCGGGTCTCCACGCCCACGCCCGCGGTCCTTGCGTAGGCCTGCACGATCGGCAGGAAGCTGGCGGTGGCCAGGAACGGCGCTTCGTCGGTCAGCGTGTACAGGATCTTGGACATGGCGGGCTCGTGGCGGCAGGCAGAGACGGCCATTGTCGGGCTTCGCCGCGGATCCGGCAAAGGCGGGATGCCGGTGCGGGGCGCGATGGGCGGGCATTGCCACCCGCTGCCGCGCATGGGGTGCCGCGCTTGCCGGTGCGCGGCGCTACTGGCGTTCGCTGCGCCCGGGCGCCGGCGCCGGCATGCCCGGGGTGGTGCGCCACGGGTTGATGTCGAGGCCGCCGCGGCGGGTATAGCGGGCGTGCACGGACAGCCGCTGCGGCCGGCAGTGCTGCATGAGGTCGCCGAAGATGCGCTCCACGCATTGCTCGTGGAACTCGGCGTGGTCGCGGAAGCTGGCCAGGTAGCGCAGCAGGCCGGCGCGGTCGATCCGCGGGCCGTGGTAGGCGATCTCCAGGTCCGCCCAGTCCGGTTGCCCGGTGACCGGGCAGTTGGACTTCAGCAGCGCGCTGGACAGGGTTTCGCCGACGATCACCGCCGGGTCCGCCGCCAGCAATGCTGCATCCGGCGGCCCGTAGCGATCGATGTCGAGTTCGAGCGCATCGATGCTGTCGCCCGCGCTGGCGCGCACCGGCGCCAGCCCGAAGGCCATCGCCACCGGCGCGCCGGCGGCCGCCGAGAGGTCGGTTTCGACCTGCATGCGCAGCGCCTCGGGGTCGGCGAAACGCGCGCTGTTGCAGGAATTCAGGTACAGCTTGAGCGACTTGGATTCGACCAGGTTCGGCGATCCCGCCGGCACCTCGAAGGTCGCGGTGGCGACCCGCGGCTTGCCACGCGCATCCAGCCACGACAGTTCATAGGCCTGCCAGCGATCGGCGCCGGCGAACGGCAGCGCGCCGGCGCCGACACCGATCGCCGCGCGGCCCAGCGCGCGCGGGATCGGGTACAGCAGGCCGGCATCGAAGCGTCGTGGGTAGGCGACGTCGCGGCCCAGCGGAGAGTGTTCGGTCGCGCTCATCGCCGCCGGCGGGTCACTTGATGGTGAACTGCACCAGCGCGATCGGACGGCCGTTGGCGTCGATCTCGACGTTGTACGGCCCGGCGTCCTTGGCGATCATCTCGAACACCGTGAACGGGCCGGCGATCACCTTGCGGTCGTCCTTGCGCGAGCGGCCGTCGTCATGGAACCAGAATGCCTCCAGGCGCTCGCCCTGCTTGCGGCCGAACTTGGTCGGCACCGAGATGTAGATGGTCTGCCCATCGGTGAACTCGCTCGCCGCGGTGGCGATCGCGCCCTGCCCGTCGACCGCGGAGCCGACCTTGGCCGCATCCGGGTTGACCACCACCGACTGCACGCCGTCGCCGAGGTCGTCCACGGACTTGTTGTCGTCCACCGCGCGCGGGACTTCCGGGCCCTGGCGGTTGCAGCCCGCCGCCATCAGCACCGCCAGGGCGGTCGCCAGCACTCGCAAACTCGTGTTCATCGCCATCCTCTCGCGGAATCGGGGCCCTGCAGCGCAGCGGGCACGGCCGCGCATTCTAGTGCAGGCCCGCCGCCGCCGCCGGCGCGCGGACAGTCATCGTTCAGCGCACGCGCAGCCGCGCTCAGCCGCGCTCAGCCGCCGCGGTGCTCCAGCGCGAGGTAGTCGGTCGACTGCATCTCGACCAGCCGCGAAGCGGTGCGCGCGAACGCCGCGGCCAGGCGCTCGCCGGCGTACAGCGCGGCCGGCGCGGCGTCGGCGCTGCACACCAGGTTGACGTGGCGGTCGTACAGTTCGTCGACCAGGTGCACGAAGCGGCGCGCGGCGTCGTCGTTGCCGGCATCCAGGCGCGGGATCCCGCCGAGCAGCACGGTGTGGAACTCGCGCGCGACCTCGATGTAGTCGGCGGTGCCGCGCGGACCCTCGCACAGGGCCGCGAAATCGAACCAGCACATGCCCTTGCAGCGCGCGCGCACCGCGATCCGGCGGCCGTCGATGTCGATGCCTGCATCGACGTGGGCGTCGTCGCCGCCCAGCGCATGCCAGCGTTCGGACAGCCAGCGATCGGACTGCGCGTCCAGCGGCGCGCGGTACACCGGCGAGCAGGTGAGCGCGCGCAGGCGGTAGTCATGCGCGCCGTCGAGGTGGACCACCGCGCACTGGCGCTCCAGCAGCGCGATCGCGGGCAGGAACCGCGCGCGCTGCAGGCCGTCCTTGTACAGCTCCGGTGGCGCGGCATTGGAACTGGTCACCAGCACCACGCCCTCGGCGAACAGGCGCTCCAGCAGGCGCCCGAGCAGCATCGCGTCGCCGATGTCGCTGACGAAGAATTCGTCCAGCACCAGCACCCGCAGCGAGGCGCGCCACTGCCTGGCGATCGCGGCCAGCGGGTCGCGCTCGCCGGCGTGTTCGCGCAGGCGTTCGTGGACCTCGCGCATGAACCGGTGGAAGTGGGTGCGGCGCTTCTCGCGCAGCGGCAGGCCGTCGAAGAACAGGTCGATCAGGAAGGTCTTGCCGCGGCCGACCCCGCCCCACAGGTACAGGCCGGCGGGCGCCGGCGGCGCCTGCGCGCCGAACAGGCGGTCCAACCAGCCCGGGCCGGCCACGGGTTCCAGCAGGGCGGCGTGGATGCGGTCGAGCTCGCGCAGGGCCTGTTGCTGCGCCGGGTCGTGCAGCCAGTCGCCGCGGGCCACGCCGTCCGCGTAGCGCCGCGAGGGCAGCGGTGCCGCGGTCATGCAGCCGGCGCCGGCAGCCAGTCGCGCACGCCGTGCTTCAGCGCGCCGCGCAGGTCCATCAGCTTGCGGTGGAAGAAGTGGCTGGTCTCGGGCATCCGCACCAGTTGCGGCGGATGCGGCAGCGCCGCGACCCAGGCATGGACCGCGCCCGGCTCGACGATTTCGTCGGCATCGCCCTGGATCACCAGCCAGCGGGCGGCGGGCAGGACGATGCCGGCGAAGTCCCAGCTGCGGCCGACCGGCGGCGCGATCGAGACCACCGCATCCGCACCCAGTTCCGCCGCGGCCCGCAGCGAGACCCAGGCGCCGAAGCTGAAGCCGGCCAGCCACAGGGCCTTGCCCGGGTGTTGCGCGCGCGCCCAGGCGGCGACCGCGCGGAGGTCGTCGAGTTCGCCGGCGCCATCGTCGAAGCGGCCCTCGGAGTGGCCGACCCCGCGGAAGTTGAAGCGCAGGGTGGTGGCGCCGAGTTCGCGCAGGGCGCGCGCGGCCATCGTCACCACCTTGTTGTGCATGCTGCCGCCCTCGGTCGGTAGCGGATGGCACACGATCGCCAGAAGCGGGCGCGGCACGGCGTCGGCCTCGGGCAGGTCGAGCGCGGCTTCGATCCGGCCCGCGGGCCCCGCGATGGACAGGGCGGGGTCGGCGGCGGCTTGGGCGGGTCGTTCGCTCATGCGTGCATCATGCCGCAGCCGGTGTTGCGCCTGCGCAAATGCGAACGCCGCCCGCAGGCGGCGTCCGGGCGACCACGGGCCGGCTCACTTGGCCTGCGCGACCATCCATTCGACCGTGGCCTTGACCTGTTCGTCGGTCAGCGCCGGGTTGCCGCCCTTGGCCGGCATCACCCCGGCATCGCCGGTGTAGCCCTGGATCGCGTTGGTCACCAGCGTATCCACGCCCTTGGCCACCCGCGCGCCGATCCCGGCGGCATCCAGCATCGGCGCGCCACCGGCGCCGGAGGTGTGGCAGCCGGTGCACAGGTTGTTGTAGATCACGCTGCCGTCGGTGGTGCCGCCGTAGGCCACTTCCGCCGCCGCCGCCGCGGTTGCGGCCTCGAGCGCCGCCGCCTGCTGCGCGGCACCGGTGGCGCCGGCGTAGACCGCGCCGGCCGGGGCGATCCGCTCGAGCACGCGCTGCTGGGCGGCGGGATCGGGTTCGCGCTGCACGGTGGCATTGAGGTGGCGCGCGAACAGGATCAGGCCGACGGTCACCGCCATCAGGAACGCGATCACCATCGAGAAGCGCTTGAGGAATTCCAGGTCGTAGTTGCGCACGATCCACCCTGAGGAGTTGTCCGGCCGCGGCCGTCAAACCGCGGATTATCCCAGAACCGGCGCAACCGCGCGAGATCGCGGCCCGCCCGCCTGCCCCGGAGCGGGCGTGGCAACGCATCGGCGGCGTGGAGGACACGAGCGGAGCCGGATGTCCGCGGACCCTGATGCGGGCCAGAAAGCCGTGTCGCATCGCAACATGAATGCGTGTCGCCGCGTTCTCCTGGACGGCCGATTACCACCTCCA
>Ga0073902_10001911_pt1 | contig 11072 bp, 7 predicted proteins | sample KloWWTmeKNB19Kit_FD_66667 | JGI IMG/M metagenome (GOLD analysis project Ga0073902, IMG submission 66667) | Active sludge microbial communities from Klosterneuburg, Austria, studying microevolution and ecology of nitrifiers - Klosterneuburg... | ecosystem: Engineered > WWTP > Aerobic digester >...
GTGTGCGCGATCCTGGTCGAGGCCCGGGTGGCCGTTACGCCGATGGGCGCGAGCCTGCGCTTTGGCGGCACGATGGAGGTCACCGGCCTCGACGAGTCGGTCAGCGCCCGGCGGGTGGCCGGCATCGTCAAGTCGATCCCGCGCTTCTTCCCGCAATACACGGCACCCGTTTTCGCCGGCAAGCCGGTCTGGCATGGCCTGCGCCCGTGCTCGCCCGATGGGCTGCCCTTTGTCGGGCGCTTCCGCAACTACACCAACCTGCTGGCCGCGACCGGACACTCGATGCTCGGGGTGAGCATGGCCCCGGTCACCGGCCAACTCATCGCCAACGCCCTCACGGGCGCACCCCAGCCCGCCTACGCGGCGGCCTTCTCGCCCGACCGCTATCTCTGAAATGGTTTGCCGGGATCGGTATTCCCCGGCGGAGCCGGGGAATACCGATCCCGGCAGTATGTGAGAATTCAGGCCCGCGCGCTGCGCGGCCAATCACGATTTCCAAGGAGAACACCCGCATGAACTGGACCGGCGTCATCCCCGCCATGACCACGGCGTTTAACAAGAACCTCTCGATCGACCACAAGTTCATGGCCCGCCATGCGCGCTGGATGGTCGATGCTGGCTGCACCGGCCTGGTGGCGCTCGGCTCGCTGGGCGAGGGCGCAACCCTCACCTTTGAGGACAAGGCCGACATTCTGAAAAACCTGGTCGCCGCTGTCGGCGGGCGGGCGCCGATCGTGGCCGGCGTGTCGTCCTTGTCGACGCTCGAAGGAGTCCGGATCGCGAAGATGGCCGGCGAACTGGGTTGCCAGGGCCTGATGGTCCTCCCGCCGTATGTCTACGCCTCGGATTGGCGCGAGATGAAGGCCCATGTCTCGGCGGTGATGAAGGCGGCCCCCAAGCTGTCCTGCATGCTTTACAACAATCCACCCGCCTACAAGACCGACTTCTCGGCCGCCCACATCGCCGAGCTGGCGGCCGAGCACAAGAACCTGCACGCGGTCAAGGAGTCGAGCGCCGACGTGCGCCGGATCGCGGCGATTCGCGCCCTGCTCGGCGAGCGCCTGGCTTTGCTGTGCGGGGTCGATGACATGATCGTCGAAGGCGCCCAGGCCGGCGCGCAGGGCTGGATCGCCGGGCTGGTCAACGCCTTCCCGCGCGAGTCGGTCGTGTTGTTCGAGGGCGCGCGCAAGGGCATGACCCCCGAGCTGTTCAAGCTCTACGCCTGGTTCCTGCCCCTGCTCCGGCTCGATGTGACGATCAAGTTCGTCCAACAAATCAAGCTCACCCAGGAGCTGGTCGGGATGGGCAGCGCGCGGGTCCGCCCGCCGCGCCTGGAACTGGTTGGCGAGGAGCTGGCCTACACCCGCTCGGTGATCGAGACGGCCCTCGCTGCGCGGCCGACGCTGTAATGAACGCGCCGGAATCGATGATCCCCGTCCCGCCGTACGCCGGGACGGGGACCATCGATTCCGGCAATCACCAGACCACCCGCACGCCCGGGTATTGGGCGATGAGGGAATCTGGCGTAAGCAGGACGAGGTTCTCGGACTGCGCCTGCGCGATCAGCATTCGGTCAAATGGGTCATTGTGGATCGGCGGCAGACTCATCGTGGCAGATGCATGCCGAGCCCGAATATCAAGCACTTGCAGCCCGTTCGCTCGCGTCTGGGTTTCCACAAGATCGTCCAGATTTCCCGGAACGCGCAGTTTTCCAAGGCTGACTTTGATCGCCATCTCCCAGATTGACGCAGCGCTCAGCCAGACCGGGTTGGCGCCGTCCAGGATAAGCCGTCGCGCATCGACGCTCAGGCGGCGGTGATCGCTCAGCCACCAGATGAAGGCGCTCGTGTCAAGCAGATAGCCGGAGTTCATGATCGCGGAGCCCTCGGCTTGCGCGCCGGCGCTGGTGGCGTTCCAGCAAACATGCCGGCCACCTTGGCGTTGGTTTCGGGGCTATCCCAATCCTCGGCCACCCAGAGCGCGTCTTTCGCCAGATCGGGCAGGCGCGTGACCGTCTGGTTCGGAATGGGGACGAGCTGCGCCACCGGTGTTCCGTCCCGGGCGATGTAGATGGTCTCGCCGAGAGCGATTCGCTTGAGGAGCTGGGAGAGTTGGGTCTTGGCTTGGTGAATGTTGACGACCATGGGGTTAGTTTAACCATAGCTAAGCAATTAGTCAAGCGCGCCGTAGTCAGATCAACCCTCAACGCGCCTGCCGGAATGGGTTTCCGGAAGCGGCATCCCCCGGCTCCGCCGGGGGATGCCGCTTCCGGAGAGAATACGCCCTATGTCCACTGCCGAGGACGCGTTCATCCCGGTCGCCGCGCTCGACGATCTTGAGCCCAACGAACCCCGCCACGTCGTCGCGAACGGCCGGCACGCCGTTATCGCGCGCCTGGACGATGACCGCGTCGTAGCCTTCGATATGGTCTGCCCGCATGCGATGGGGAATCTGACGGAGGGCCTGATCGTGCGCGGGCAGGTGATCTGCCCGATGCACCACTACCGCTATGACCTTGGCACCGGCGAGTGCGCCTGGCCGCGCGGCGAGGGCGGCCGCCTTGCCCGATATGCGGTGGAAATCCGGACGGGTCAGGTCTGCGTGCGCATCCCCAAACCGGCCTGGTGGTAGACCGCCGCGCCGAGCGCAGAACTTGCGCATCACCAGAAGCCAAATACACTAAAGTGCAATATGTTCAGCATTTTCAGCGTCTCGCGTCAGACGAGCAATCATCCCGCGCGCTGCGGAACGGGTGTGAACGCCACACGCGCGCTGCGCCGGTGCGCGCGGGCCGTCTTGACCCTGCCGCTGACCCTCGCCCTGCTCGGCCTGAATCCGAGCCCCGCGCTGACGTTTGCCGAGCCACCTGCCGCGGCGGTAACGCCGCCTCAACCCGAAACGGGAAGCGAAAGCAGCCCGGCGATCCATCTGAAATCGCGCGAATTTGCGCCGGGCACGCCGTCGCCTGTCGATCTGCGCCAGACGCTGGCGGCATTGGCTCAACCCGGCCGCGCCCGCATTCATGTCATCGTCCAGCTCGATATCATCCCGCGCAAGGCGGCCAGGGCCGAGTACGAACGGGCCGGGCTGAGCTTGCTGGCCTATCTTCCGGACAAGGCCTGGATCGCGTCCGTGCCCGGGTCGAATCCCGCCGCGCTTCTCGATCTGCCGGGCGTGACCTGGGCGGGCGAGTTGACCACCGATGACAAGCTCGACCCGCAGATCCGGGCCGGGCTGTGGGACGGTTGGACCCTCGCCGCCCACGGGGACGTGGCCGTGACCGTGGTCATGCATCCCGACGAGACGCTGGAAACCGGGCGCGCGCTGGTGGAGAAGCACGGCGGCCTGGTCTCGGGCATGGTCGAAGGCATTCGAATGCTGATAGTCGAGATCCCGCCGGGCAACCTTCGTGCGTTGGCCGGTGAAGACGCCGTTCAGTGGGTCGAGGCCGCCGAATTGCCGCTGCGCCCCGCCAATGATGGCATCCGCGAGCAGCTGGGCGTGAACGCGCTCCAGGCCGCGCCCTATGGCCTGGATGGCACGGGCATCGATGTGCTGGTCTATGACAGCGGGCGCGTGGGCGCCCACGCCGATTTTGGCGCCCGGGTGACGGCCGGCGATGCCGGGGCCATCAACGAGCATTCGACCCATGTGGCCGGCACTATCGGTGGGAGCGGCGCCAACAGCGCCTCCCAGGGCGGAACGGCGCTGCAATGGCGCGGGGTGGCGACCAACACCGACCTGATCTCGTACGCCGCCAGCTTCACCGGGACGGGCCCGTTCTACTACCAGAATGTGCCCGACATCGAGCGCGACTTCGCCCAGGCGCAGAACACCTATGGGGCCGATATCGGCACGGCGAGTCTGGGCGCGAGCGTGTATGCCAACTATCCGCTGAGCTGCACCCTGCTCATGGGCAAGTACGGGGCATCCTCCGCCCTGATCGACCAGATCGTGCGCGGCGGAAACAGCGCCGTCGGTCTTGGCGACAAGTACGTCACGACCTGGGCCGCCGGCAACGAGCGCAATCAGACCAACTCGTGCAGCGACACGTATGGCTCGATTGCGCCCCCCGCGGCCGCCAAGAACCCAATTCAGGTTGGCGCATCGAACACAAACGACAACTCAATGACTTCGTTCAGTTCATGGGGTCCAACCCAGGACGGCCGCCTCAAACCCACCATCGTCGCGGGTGGTTGCCAGACGACAGGTGATTTTGGCGTCAAATCAACCGACAACAGCCCGGTTAACGCGTACAAAGTCCTGTGCGGCACGTCGTCGGCGACGGCCGCGGTGGCCGGAGGAACGGCCCTGATGCTCGAGAAATATCGCGCCGCCTACAGCGTCAGCGGTAATTTCTGGCCGTCCAGCGCCAAGGCCATTCTGATCCAGACCGCCAGCGACTTCGGCAATCCCGGTCCTGATTATCAGTGGGGCTACGGCCAGGCCCGATTGCAGGAAGCGGTCGATCTGATTGGTCGGCGAGGGCTGGTCCAGGCAAACATCGACGACGGCGAAACTCTGGTCTACGCATTCCCGGTGACGGATGTCCCGGCCGCGCAGGTGTCATTGGCCTGGGATGACTTCGAGGCCACCTTCAACGCGAACCCAACGCTCATCAACGATCTGGATCTCGAACTTGTCGCGCCCAGTGGCACGCTGTGGCGGCCATGGGTCCTCAATCCGGCCACGCCGGCCATCACCGCCACCCGCGGCATCAACACGCGCGACAACCAGGAACAGGTCACCGTTCCAACCCCGGAGAAAGGCACCTGGCTTGTTCGGGTGAAAGGCGCCGCGGTGCCGAATGGCCCCCAGGACTTTTCGCTGGCGTGCGAGGGGTGCCGGGAAGTGAACGCCGGCGTGTGCCAGATCACGGTCGAGAAGACACCGCTGGGGCCAAACGGCGAGACACCGGATGGCGCGGCCGAGCTCAATTCTGAAGGCGACCAATGGTTGACGCCGACCCCGGCGGCGGGCGCGCCGGAGAGCGCCGGGCAGCGTTGGCAGCGCATGCTGGAAGAACCCACTTCGCCACTCGCGGCGGATCGGGCGCGCGCGAACCGGATTGCCGAGGCGCTGCGCGACTTCGACGCGGCCCGAAATGCCGGCCCGGAGGCTGTCATTGCCTTTGCCGCGAGCGCCGGCGATGACGTGCGGGCCCTTATCGCGGACGAGGTGGAAGACGCCCGCGCCACGCCGCGCTCCGCCATTCTCGCGCCCGTGGCCCCGGCCGCTTTCCGCGTCGGCGTGGACGGGGTGTGCGCCTACAACACCGTGCAGGAAGGCATCAACGCCGCCTCAAATGGCGCCACTGTGCGGGTGGCGGCGGACTTCTTTGCCGAGAACATCGACATCGGGGGCGGCAAGATCATCACGATCGAAGGCGGATATGACGCGACATGCGCCGCTCTCACGCCGGGTGCCCGATCGCGCGTTGACGGCGCCGTCGCGGGAAGCGTCGTGGACATGTCGGGCGGCGCCATTGTGACGTTTCGCAACCTGACCTTCGGCTGGGGCTCATCGTTTGGCGCCGGAATCGATGTGCTTGGGAGCAGCCAGGCCACCCTGAGTAACACCCGCCTGACGCACAACAATGGCGCGAGCGGCGGCGGGATGTACATCGGGGGCGGCAGCCAGGTCACGCTGACCAACGGATCGCTCGTCCAACACAACACCGGCACCGCGGGCGGCGGCGCAATCGTGTTCGGCCGGCTCAACGCGCTCGACACCAGCAGCGACCTGACTGGGAATTGTTCAACCACCGACGGGGGCGGCGCAATGGTCAGCGGCGGCACATTGTTTCTGAGCGGCGCCGACATGCATGCCAACCAGGCCATGGGCGCGACCGGGCGCGGAGGCGCGATCTTCGCCACGGGCGGCGCGCTCGTCACGATGACGGCCTCCAGCTTTATCGGCGAGAGCTCGCCATGCTGCAATGCCGCCTATGACGGCGCGGGCATCTACGCCGACCATGCCTCCATCGCATCGCTGGGCGGTAATTCCACCATCCTGCAGAACAAGGCGGCCAACAATGGCGGGGGGTTGTATCTGGCCAACGGCAGCGTCTTCTCGGCATTGACCGGCACGAATGTTGGCTATGACGGCCAGGCGGGCAATGGCAACACCGCGATCCTGGGCGCGGGGATCTATGCCGACGGCAGCGCGGTTGCCTTCGCCGGCCGCATCATCAACAACGATGCGGCCAATTCGGGCGGCGGGATGTATGCCAGCGCCAGCGCCATCACCCTGACCGGGGCCTCCGTCGGCGGATCAGAGCTGAATCAATCCAACAGCATCTCGACCACCGGGCTCAACGGCGCCGGGTTGTATCTCATCAACAACACCCACGCGTGGCTCAGCAATACGATGGTCAGCGGCAATACGTTGTCCAATCCTGCCACGGGCTATGGCGGCGGCGCCTACGTGCGGGCCGGCAGCTATCTGACCGCGACCAACAGCCAGATCGAACGCCATGTCGCGCCATCGGCCTTCGATGGCCGGGGGGCGGGTTTGTACATCTATGATTCCACCGTCACTCTGGCCAACACGCGCGTCAGCTCAAACACGGCGGCGAATCTGGGCGGCGGCGCGCGTCTCTTCGGTTCCAGCGCGCTGAATGTCCTCGGCGGGTCAACCTTCGTCAACAATCGCGCCGGCAACGGCGTGGGTGGCGCCATTGCCGGGACCAATGCGGCCGCCATCGACGTCAACGCCGCAACGTTCCAGAGCAACACTGCTTCCATCCACGGCGGCGCGATCTACCTGGACAGCGGCGCGCTTGACGCCACGGGCTGGTTTGACTTCCGCTACAACGGCGCCGGCGGCAATGGCGGCGCCGTGGCAGTATCCGGCGCGGGGACGGCGAGCTTTGCGGCGAGCGGCGATCGGGCCAGTCATCTGGACGCCAATACCGCCGGCGGCAATGGCGGCGCGCTGCACGTGTCCAACGCAACCTCAGTAAGGCTGCACGCTACTGCGGGACAGACGCTCACCTTGAGCGCCAACGACGCGGGCGGCGACGGCGGCGGCGCTCACGCCGGCGCTGGCGCGTACTTTGATGTATACGGCCAGTTTCAAGCGGCATCGAATCACGCCGGCGGCAACGGCGGGGCGTTCTTTCTGGCCGGCGGATCGAGAATCTGGCTGGATGACTTTTTCAACACGCGGCCGCAAGTTCTGGCGAATGTCGCTGCAAACGGCGGCGCGATCCACGCCACAGACAGCCCGCGCGTGGAGTGCGATGGCGTTGATTTTGGCGCCATCGGCAGCGGCAACAGCGCATCTGCCGGAAGCGGAGGGGCCGTTCTCCTGCGAGGGAGCCTGCTCCAATCCGACAACTGCGTCTACCGCGACAATCAGGCCCGGGCCGGCGACGGCGGCGCGATCGCCGCCTTTACCTCGACCGTGCGGATCGATGTCGACGCCGCGGTCGCGCTCGCGCCGATCCACCCGACAGCCGCTGAACGCGGGGACACCGTTGCCTCGCAGGCGCCGCAGGCGACCAACTGCAACGCGTTGACGACCCAGTGCAGCCGGCTATCCGGCAACAGCGCGATCAGCAGCACGGGCACAAACGGAAATGGCGGCGCAGTATTCGCCAGCGCCAGCGCGGTGTCGATCAATGGCACGTATCTTCACCGCAACACGGCTGCGCGCGGCGGCGCGCTCTACCAGGAGGGCGCATCGGCCCGATCGTGGATCAGCAATACCCTGATCTACAGCAATACCAGCCAGTTGGCGTTTGGCGCGGGGATTCGCAACGGGGGCGGGGCCATGACCCTCACCCACGTCACGGCCGCCAACAATACCGGCGGGTCGGGTTTCTCGCCCGGCGCCGCGCAGAGTTACGTCTACAACACGATCATTTATGGCAACAGCACCGCCTCCTTTGGCGCGCTGACGAAGGCGGTCTGCAATATCGATCAGGGCGGCACGGCCGGCGCGTCTGCAAATCCGTTGTACATCGCGCCGGGAGCCGGCGAAAACTACCGGCTTCAACCCGGCTCGCCTGCCTTCGATGCCTGCGCTTCGGGGCTGGCGGCGGATCTGGACAACCGCGGGCGCCCATTTGGGGCTGCCTTCGATATGGGGGCGTATGAGTCCAGCACGCGCTATGCCCTGTTGCCCGTGGTGATGCGTTAGCCCCGGTATGTCGATCCGCCAAAGCGGGTGGCGATGCGTGGTCGCGCGCGTGGTGGTAGGCTCGGCGTCCTGATGTACATCCCCTCCCATTTCGATGAATCGCGCCCCGAGGTTCTGCGCGCGCTTGTCAACGCCCATCCTTTGGCAACCCTGGTGACGCTGACCCCTGACGGCCTCAACGCCAACCATATTCCGCTGCGGCTGCACGCCGACGACGGTCCGCACGGGATCCTGCGCGGACACGTTGCGCGGGCCAACCCGATCTGGAAGGATTTCGATCCGCGCGTCGCCGCGCTCGCCATCTTCCAGGGGCCGGACAGCTACATCACCCCCGGATGGTACGCGACCAAACAGGAGACGGGCAAGGTCGTCCCGACCTGGAACTGCGCCGTCGTGCACGTCTACGGACCTCTGCGGGTCATCGACGACCCGAACTGGCTGCGCCCGCATCTCGAGGCGCTCACGGCGACGCATGAGGCCGACCAAATCGAGCCCTGGCATGTGTCCGATGCGCCCGGGGACTACACCGGGAAACTGATGCAGGGCATCGTGGGGATTGAACTCTCGATCGCCCGCATGACCGGCAAATGGAAGGTGAGCCAGAACCAACCGGCGTCCAATCAGGCGGGCGTCGTCGCAGGTCTGCGCGAGCGAGAGACAGAGGGCTCGGCCCGCCTGACGGAGCTTGTCGCGGAACGGCGAAAGACGGAGGACAGCACCCGATGAACCTACGCCTGTTCGACACCTACACCCGCAGCGTGCGGGACTTCGAGCCCCTCCAGACGGGCGAGGTCGGCATGTACGGCTGCGGCCCGACCGTCTACGACTACGCCCACATCGGCAATCTGCGGACCTATCTCTTCGAAGATACGCTCCGCCGCGTGCTCGAGTTCAATGGCTACCGCGTCCGGCACGTCATGAACATCACCGATGTCGGCCACCTGACCTCGGACGCCGACACCGGCCAGGATCGGATGGAGAAGGGTTCGTTGCGCACGGGAATGTCGGCCTGGCAAATCGCCGACCTTTACACCCGCGAATTCCAGCGCGACCTGGAGCGGTTGAACATCCTGTCGCCGCACGTGTGGTGCCGCGCGACCGACCACATCACCGAACAAATTGACTTCATCAGCGCCATCGAAGCCAATGGATGCGCCTATCGCACAACGGACGGGATCTACTTTGACACCTCGAAGGTCGAAGACTACGGTTACCTCGCCCGCCTGAATATCGAGGGCCTGCAGGCCGGCCTGCGGGTCGAGATGGCCGAGAAGCGCAACCCCACCGATTTTGCCTTGTGGAAGTTCAGCCCGCCCGGCGAGACGCGCCAGATGGAGTGGCCGAGTCCCTGGGGGACCGGTTTCCCGGGCTGGCACATCGAGTGCTCGGCCATGGCGGTCAAATACCTTGGGACGTACTTTGACATCCATTGCGGCGGCGAGGACCACATCATGGTCCATCACCCCAATGAGATCGCCCAGACCCAGGCCTGCCACAACACCCGCCTGGCGAACTTCTGGATGCACGGCTATTTCCTGCAGATCGACGCCGGCCGGATGGGCAAGTCGATGGGCAACTTCCTGCGCCTGCAAACGCTGATCGATGAGGGCTATGAGCCGCTGGTGTGGCGATTCCTTTGCCTCGGCGCGCACTACCGGTCCAAGCTCAACTTCACCTGGGAAGGGCTCGCCGGCGCGGCCACGGCGTTGAACCGCCTGCGCCTTGCCGCGCATGGGTGGGGCGAACCCGGTCTGGCAGACCCCGGCTATATGAGTCGTTTTGGCGAACAGGTTAACGATGATCTGAACATGCCCCGCGCGCTGGCGGTGACCTGGGACCTGCTCAAGAGCGAACTGGCTCCCAGCGCAAAGAAAGCCACGCTGCTCGCGTTTGATCGGGTGTTGGGGCTGGGCCTGGCGGAATGGAAGCCCGCGCCGGACACGGCGCCAGACGCCGTTATGGCCCTGGCAACCCAACGCCAGCAAGCACGCCAGGAACGACGCTGGCAGGATGCGGACGCGCTGCGCCAGGAGATCCGAGCCGCCGGCTTTGACGTGGAAGATGGGCCGCAGGGGCCGCGCATTCGGCGACTGACTGCTTGAGCTTCTCAGACATCCGACGCGCCATCACAGGCGGGCAGCCAGAACCAGAAACTTGACCCTTTCCCGAGCGCGCTCTCGAAGCCGATTTCCCCGTCCATCCGCTCGACGAGTTGCTTGCAGATGGCCAGGCCGAGGCCGCTCCCGCCGTAGGCGCGCGTGCTTGAGACATCTGCCTGGGTGAAGGGCTGGAACAACTGATTCTGATACTCTGTGCCAATTCCAACCCCAGTATCCTGCACAACGAAGCGAATCTGGCCTCCACGGCGCGTTACGCGCACGCTGATTTCACCCCGGTCGGTAAATTTGACCGCATTCCCGACCAGATTCAACATCACCTGACGCAGACGCGCCGGGTCGGCGCGGCAGCATTGCGCCACTCCCTCGACCTCGAGCGGCCGAAGCGCGATCGACTTTTCGGTCGCCCGCGCGCTCATCAGGCGAAGCACATCCTGGCAAATCGGGCGCGGATCGCAATCCACCACTTCAAAATGCATGCTGCCAGCTTCCAGGCGCGAATAATCGAGGATCTCGTTGATGACCGTCATGAGGGCCTCGCCCGAATCGTAAACGGTCTGGGCATACTCACGCTGCTTGGGGTGGAGCGGCATATTCAGAAGCAATTCCGACATGCCCAGGATGCCGTTCATCGGCGTCCGAATCTCATGGCTCATGGTAGCCAGGAAGTCGGTCTTGACCCGCGACAGGCGCAGCGCCTCCAGGCGAGCCGCGTCAAGGCTGGCATTCTGTTCCTGCAACTGACGGGTGCGTTCGGCGACCTGATGCTCGAGGGTGTCGCGCGCGATCTGCAGTTTGAGGTTATCCTCA
>Ga0073902_10001915_pt1 | contig 11044 bp, 15 predicted proteins | sample KloWWTmeKNB19Kit_FD_66667 | JGI IMG/M metagenome (GOLD analysis project Ga0073902, IMG submission 66667) | Active sludge microbial communities from Klosterneuburg, Austria, studying microevolution and ecology of nitrifiers - Klosterneuburg... | ecosystem: Engineered > WWTP > Aerobic digester >...
CCCCCTCCCCATCCCGCGCTTCGCCAGCGGGTCAGAGCCGCAGGCCGCAGGCAGCGGCTTCGCCTAAAGGAGTGAGGAAAATGGAAGCGACGACTGACCAGATCGCCACCGTTGCGGCGCTGAACGACATTGCGCGGCGAACGATGGGCGTGACTTGTCGCACCGTGATTACGCAAGGCATCGCGGCGCTGGACGAGAATACGCAGTCCGACATTCTCAAGATGATCGAGGGCTTTGAGGATTTCACACCCGACAACGATCCTCACGGCGAGCATGACGCAGGTTTCCTTTATCGCGATGTGATCGGCCAATGGCATACCCGCTGGACCGACGACAGCGCACGCCCAGCCCTCTCGGTCATGTGGAAGTTCGACTATTACGACCGCGATCTTGAATTTGGCAGCGCCGAACCGTGGAATCCCGATGCCACAACTCGCGTGCTCACCATTCTCCTAACCAGCGAATATTGAGGGAGGCCACCATGACCAAATCGCCCCCGGTGATCGAGCTTAGCTGGCGTGATGAGAATTACGGTTCCGTCTGCGCTGTCGCCGCCTTCCGCAACTATGCGGGCACATTGGATTGGAGCGACCGCACCCACCAGCGGTTTCGCGGATGCCTGAAACGCGCAGGCTTCGCCTTCCACGATGGCCGGTGCAGCTACATCGCCACCAGCGGCACCTGCGAGGATCGGCAGCGCGCCCTTTGTGACGAGCTGGCCCGCGCAGGATTCCAGATCGACAGCGGCGACGTGAGGGCAGAGGCATGAACCGCGAACGCCGCAAGCAGATCGCCGCCGCCCGCGTGCTGATCGACAAGGGCAAAGCCCTGTTGGATGAGGCGCGCGACATGCTTGAAACCGTCAAGGATGACGAGCAGGCCGCCCGCGAGAATCTACCACCCAGCCTTGAGGACAGCGAACGTGCGCAGGCGATGGACGCCGCAGTTTCCGAACTGGAAAGCGCGATTTCAGCCCTTGAAGACTTCGACGCCGACGAGATCGGCACGCAACTCGACACCGCCAGCGAATAGGAAGGATTGACCATGCAACCCATGCGCCACCTAGATCGAGACACGCGCCGCGCCCGCCTTCTGGCGGCGCGCACGCGCCCCGTCGGCGGCATCAACCGGCGCGGCATCTTCACCGGCCATTGGGACGGTGGCGATGTTGTGCGTCAGTTTCGCGGCGACAACGGATCATGGATCGGCCTTGCCGCCTACAAGGCGAAAGAAGAGCCGGAGCCGCAGCCATGAAAATCAGCAACACGGCGACCGCCGTTCGCGTCACCCTCTCCCCCACCGAGATCAGCGATTTGCAATTTGTGATCGAGGCGGCCGAGCGCGCGGGGCATTATATGCCCGCGCGCGTCCTCAACATCATGGCGGCGCTGACGCGCAGCGCCGACGATGTTCGGATGAAACAGGCCATGAAGCGGGCGGAAAAAGATCGCGTGACGCGGATCGAGCAGGACCGGCGCGCGCGCGAACGCCAATTCATGCTAGGCGACCGATACAGCGTCATGGCGAGCCGCGCCGACTACGCCGATGCGTCTTCTGATCCGGATGCGCGCCAATGGGTTGACCTGGTGTTTCATGAAATCATGCAGAGGCCGCTTCCCGATCAATACGAACTCCGGCGCGACGTGTGGCGTGTCCACGTTGTCCAACTGGACGGCGGCACGCTTGGCGCTGTTGTAGGCGGCGATTGCACTCAAACCGCCGACCCCGCCGAAATTACTTCCGTGGCGGAACAGCTGATCGCCCACTTCGAGGGCAGAGCTTGACGCGCGTGGAGCGGTGGCAGCTGCCACCGCTCCAGAGAGATCTAGAATCTGGCGATCAAAGGTAGCAGCGCCGCCGCTTGGCTTCCCAGGACCGGCACCCAATAATTCGCGGCGCGGTAATCAGGGCCGTGATCGACCGCCATCACCCCAAAGACATATCCGATCATTGGCAGCGTCCACAGCAGACGCCCGCCCAGGTCCACGCCCATCAGCACCAGCGCAACACCAAGCACAGCCCAAAGCGGAATCAGTCGTTCCATGATTTCGCGATGACGGACTATTCGCCATGCACTTTCCCGGTCATCGGCGCTAACCTGCGATACGAGGCCCATAGCTTCCCCTTTTCATCAACGGTCGCCGGCGATCATCCAACGGTTTCACGAAAATGTGAAGCACTTCGCGCGCATTCTCGCCAATCCGTTGTATAGCCCTCATCGAGCGAGGGCGAGGGACTGTGACAGCGGCCCTTCGCAAATCCTCTCGCTCAAAGGAGGTGATGTGATTTGACAGCATATGAAGCAGCTCAATTGACGATCGCAGCCGTCGCGCTCGTGATCGCAATTGTGAAGCTGGGGAAGTCCGATAAGGGCTGATCCAGCGGGGCGGGTGGCCTGACAGGGCCGCCCGCCCTAAATGTTTGAACCCGCCGTGTGACAGCACGGCGGGTTCAGGTAGGTGCGCGAAATGAATCAGCACACGAAGCATTGCCTATATAGCCCTGTTCCCTTGCGAATCCAATAACCGGCGTGCGCGCGTGGTGTTCCCCGTCTGTTCCCTTTGGCGCATAAGCGCCCAATGGCCGCGAACTATAACCGCCCCAAGCCCATTGATCCTATCTGGTATCGGCAAGGCTGCTATCTGCGCATCCATTGCGCTTGTGGTCGCCGCGTCGTCGCTCCGCTGGGCGACTTCGCCCGCTCACGCCGCATTTCTTTCGATACCCGCATTTACGAGCTGATCGCGCGGCTTCGGTGCAGCCAGTGCCGCCGCAAGCCTTATGCGGACGTGTCGCGCAACCGCTCGGGCAATTAAAATGACGGAGGATCCGATTGCTCGGATGCTTCCGGCGCTATCCGTTGGGCATGTCGCCGGCGACATGCCGCAGCATCCGCTAGGTCGCCGCTATGCTATGACCTGGCGGGCGCTTTTCCCTAGATTGAGGCGGCAATGCCGCCGCGTCCGCTGTTCGACTTTGGGGCCTGTTCCTGCCCCCTCCCGCAAGGGCTGGACCGTCTCGGCCGCTGTGCGGCCTCGCTTGGCGATCAGGCGGGTTTCCCCGCCCTTCCTTCGCTTCGCTCCGTGCAGGACGGGTGATCCCCCTCCCCCCTGATCGGCCCTGACTTGCGGCATTCCCCGCCCCTGCTCGCCGCTGGGCAGAAGTCGATGACCCGTCATCGCCTTCGGCTCCATTCAAGGCAGGGAAAACAGCACATGACCGACATTCCGTTGGCAACGATTCTTCGGATCAACGCCGCACGCACCATTCCGCTCGCTCGCTATGAGGAAGAGGGCAATTTTGACCGCTTCGGCTACATCAAAGACCTTGCCGAAAATCATGGCGCTGACCTTCCCGCCGTCATCGAGATTGCCGACCTACTAGGACCGGATGAAGATTTTGACGGCCTTGTGACCACCATCGAGGACGCCGCCGAGGGCTTCGGCTTTGGTGCTCTTATCATCGGGGCGGCCCTCATGGAGCAGCTGGGTTTCGACCAGCTGCTAGACCAGCAGGCCCGAAAGGAGTTTCATGACGGCTTGCGCGATGATCCCGTGCCGTTCACGCCCGACAACTGCGCCGCGACTTTCGGGAATATCTGGACCAACCGGCGCGACCTCTATTTGCGCGGCATCGCCAACGTCTTCGCCAAGCTGGATCGCCGCTTTCGCTCGCACAACGGTTTCAAGATCGGCGCGCGTCTCATCATCGACCGCGCCTTGAACGAATGGGGATCATGGGACCGATACGAGCGCCGCGACACGTTGCGGGACGTGGAGCGCGTCTTTCTGGAACTGGACGAAAAGCCCCCTGTTTCAGAGGGCCACAGCATCGCCTCACAGGTTGCCGATGCCGCGCGCGTGCGCGGATCGCTGCCAACCGTGATCGAGGGCGACTATTTCCGCGTTCGCATTTTCAAGAATGGCAATCTTCACATATGGTTCGAGCGCGACGACCTTCTGCAGAGCGTGAATTTGTTGCTCGCGGAATATTACGGCGAGGCCATCGGTGATGGTTACGAAACGACCGAGGCAGAAGCGGCCCCGGCCTATCATATCACGCCCGCCAAGAACTTCGGCGCGTTCATGACTTCCCCGGAGATCGCCGCCCAGGTCATCGAACATGCGAGGATCAGCACAGGCCAGCGCGTTCTAGAGCCTAGCGCGGGAAAGGCCGCGCTTGCTTCGGCCGCGCGCAACGCTGGTGCCGATGTAACTTGCGTGGAGCTGCAACCGGGCTTCGCCCACGAACTACGCGTAATCCATGGCTTTGCCGATGCGATCGAGGGCGATTTTCTCGCATTGGACCCGGCCCATTACACACCGTTCGACGCGGTGATAATGAACCCGCCTTTTGATCGAGGCCGCGACTGTGACCATGTGCGCCATGCCCTCGCCTTTCTCAAACCGGGAGGCGTGCTGGTGGCGATCATGAGCGCGCGGGCAGAGTATGGCGAGGATCAGCGCCACAAGGCGCTACACCGCATGATCGCTGGTTGCGAGGCGATCTATTTCCACGGTCGCAAATGGATCGACCTTCCCCCCGGTTCTTTCGCCCACGCCGGAACCAACGTGAACACTGTTTTGCTTGCGATCCGCAAGCCGGGTTGATCGGTGCAGGCGGTGGCAGCTGCCACCGCCTGTCCTGGCGCAGATTGAGGCGGCAAGCCGCCGCGCTGATTTGTCGCGTTTGGGGCCTGTTCCTGCCCCCTGCCGCAAGGGCTAGACCGTCTCCGCCGCTGCGCGGCTCCGCTTGGCGATCAGGCGGGTTTCCCCGTCCTTCCTTCGCTGCGCTCCGTGCAGGGCGGGTGATCCCCCTCCCCCCTGATCGGCCCCGTTTGCGGCATTCCCCGGCCCAGCGTCGCCCGCTTTCGGCAGAAGTCGATGACCCGTCATCGCCTTCGGCTCAATTAGGAAGGGAAAGCCCATGAAAATCCGTATCTACCGCCAGACCGAGCAGGACTTTGACCGGATCGAGATCGAGGGCGCGACCTTTGAAACCATCGTCAGCCGGGCAGCGGTCGAGGGGCTTCAATGCAGCGGTTACAACAGCAATCCGAGCCAGCGGCTTGAGTTGCAGGGCGCACCGAAATTCAAGGGCGTTTGCGGTCCTATGTGGGATGGCGATGCGATCCGCTACGAGTGCAGCGCCACCTATGCGGAGTTGAGCGCATGAGCGCCGCCGCCGCGATACGCACCGCGCAGGCCAACCAGCTGGGCGACCAGATCATTGCCGCAGGCTTCGCGCCAAACGGCTTTGTGCTGGATATTAACGGGGCGCTTGATGTGCCCCGTGACTTTCCCCTTTCCGCGCCGTGGAATCTGCCGTCGCGCCTGTTTCAGTTCCCCATAGAGGTTATCCGTGCAGAGCAGGACGAGCCGCGCAAGATCGGCCTTCGCCATCCTTTGCTTGCCGCCCATCCTTTCGTGCAGCACGTCGAGCGCGCGCTAGGGATCGAGATCGCCCGCGATGGCGTGACGAACCGCCACGGCTACAGCAACCGCGTTCATTCGCTCTGGCATCATGCGGTGGACCTTATCAGCGCCGGGAAATGGCGCGAATTGCTCGAAACGCAGGAGTTCACCGAACCACGCAACATCTTCAAGGCCGTTGCCTATGGCCTTCGCCACTCGCACCATGAGGACAAGAAGGCGAGCGGCCATATCAACACCGCCGAGGCCCGCCAGATCATGCGCGCGATGGACGCCACCGAGCCGACCGACCGCGCCGCGCTGATCCTAAGCCTTTCCGCCCCGTCCCCGTGCAAGCAGGACCGCAGCGCCGAATATTGGGCGATCAACGCTCACGGCCTTTGCGCCGAAGATGAGGCATGGGCCTTCATCGTCGGGATCGAGGACGGTTGGTTTTCCTATGACCGTGCCGGTTTCCTGCAATGGTCGACCAAGGGCCGCGACCGCTACGCCGCAGGCGATAGCGACAGCTTCACCGAGGCGAGCGGCCAGACCGCTTTCGCCTTTTAAGGGGAATCGAGCATGGCCCGCCATTGCATCCGAGAACCCCGCTACGTTCCCCCGGTGCAACGCATCGGGGAACAACCCGACCTGTTCGGCGGCCCGACCCTTTCCCACGTTGCCGAGCGCAAGGGACCGCCGAAAGGATGGCAGCGCCAATTGCAGAAATGGGGCCGCTGCACCGTCATTGCCGATCTTGAGGTAGCGCCGCCGTCTGTCATCGACCCTCCCCCGTCCCCGTCTCCGGTTTTCCTTGTCGCTTGCGTTGCTGCGAAGCTGGACCGCCCCGCCCCGGCGCGCGATCTTTACGCATCGCCATGGTTCCAGAAGGCCCGTGCCTATGTCGAACGACAGGGCGGCGCATGGTTCATCCTGTCAGCAAAGCATGGCCTGATCGCCCCGGAAACCGTCATCGCGCCCTATGACGAAACGCTAGGTGTAGGCGCTTGCAATCATGACGGCGTCTGCTCGCAAACAGCCAGATTTCCTGCTCACGCTATCTGCCACTGGCGGGTGGCATCCTGCTCGAATTATCTGCCAGTGTGCTCGCCATCATCCGGCGCTGCTTGCAAACGGGGCGTCGTGCTCACGCTCCCCGCCCGTGGGTTCTCCAAACCCGTCGCCGGCAGGCGCTTTTGCGAAGCAGGTTTTCAGAACAGTTCTGACAAGCGGCGGGCGGCAGAAATGCGTTGCGGTCATGGCCCGCCGGCAAGGTCGTCAGAAAGGAAGGTTTTTGCGAACAGCGGGTGGCGCATAAAACGGGCACAGATATACGTTTACGACTGAACCAGTCGAAGCGCGCTGGCCGCGACCGTCCCGAATGGGATGGTGTTTTGGGACAGATAGCTTGTTTGGAGGTAGGCGCTAAGCTCGTCGAGGTGCCTACGCAGTTTCCTCTTGCGCAGGAGATTCATTTCGTCTAAGTGCGCCGGCATCCGCCGGACCTAGCGCTTTATGCTAGGTGGCTCGGCCCGGCGCCTATCCCCGGGATAACCTGACAAACCCCGCCGCTTGCTGACCACCTTGGTCGCTGCCGCTTGGGCTTGTCCCCCCGTTAATCTGATCGCTGACACTCGGCCTTTCGCAGCCCTGTGCTGTGCAGCACGCGTGTACGCTCAGCTAAGGTTATTAGCCGATGACGCTTTGCGCGGTACAATCCGACGACCAAGACCGCTTGTTCGATTCCACCCACGTCCATCCGGGGCGTGCCCTTTCCCTTCTCCTCGATCGTATTCTGACGGTCGGCAACTTAGCTTTTGTGGATGGTAGCTCTGGCGAGCTGCTCCACTTCGGTGACCGTTCCGGTCCAGAAGTCATCCTTGGCCTTACCGCGGCAGCGGCCCGCCGGATCGTCGCCAACCCTGATCTCGCACTGGGTGAGACGTTCGTCGATGGCGAGCTGGTGCTAGTCAAAGGCACGCTTGCCGAGTTCTTCGCGCTGGTGTTTCGCAACCAGGCGGCGCTCGAGCTGTCTCAGTCCAATCTTGGCAACGTCGCACTTCGGCTTAAACGCCGGTTTCAACAGACCAATGCGCGCCTGCGCTCGCGACGCAATGTTGAGCATCATTACGACCTATCGCTAGACCTCTACCGGCTCTTTCTCGACGCCGACATGCAGTACAGTTGCGCCTATTTCGCCGAAGCTGGAATGACGCTGGAGGAGGCGCAGCTCGCCAAAAAGCGCCACCTCATCTCCAAGCTGTTGCTGGAGCCCGGCCAGCGCGTTCTCGACATCGGCTGCGGATGGGGTGGAATGGCGCTCGAAGTTGCCGCCACTGAGCAAGTCTCGGTACTCGGTGTTACCCTGTCTGGCGAACAGCTCCGGGTAGCGCGCGAGCGCGCCTCGCTCAGCAACGCGCGCTTCGAGCTTACCGATTATCGCGACGTTGAAGGCTCGTTCCACCGGATCGTTTCAGTCGGCATGTTCGAGCATGTCGGCGTCCCCAACTACGACACCTTCTTCCAAAAGGTCGCCGAGCTGCTGACAGATGACGGCGTTGCGGTGATCCACTCGATCGGTCGCAAGGACGGACCCGACATCACCAATCCCTGGATCGAGAAGTACATCTTCCCGGGCGGCTATATCCCGGCACTGTCCGAGGTGCTGCCGGCAATCGAGCGTGCCGGTCTGTGGGTCACTGACATCGAGATCCTACGGCTTCACTATGCTGAGACGCTGGTCGAGTGGCAGCGGCGTTTTCGCGCGCATCGTCCACAGATCGCAAAGCTCTACGACGAACGCTTCTGCCGCATGTGGGACTTCTACCTCGCAGCAAGCGAAAGCGCGTTCCGGCACCAGGGACACATGAACTTTCAAATCCAGCTCGCACGGCGTGTCGACGCCGTGCCGCTCACCCGGGACTACATCACCGACAGAGACCGGGCGAACGCCCGGCTGATGGCTGACGCCGCCTGAAGCGGGGTTGCCGTTGAATGCATGACGCAGGTCGAACCTGCACACACCTTTCAAGCAGAGGCTTCATGACAAGCATCACATCGATAAAACAGGATTGGCTATCCAATCCAAAGGGAGACGCCCTGGCGGGCATCGTTGTCGCGCTCGCCTTGATCCCGGAAGCGATCGGCTTCTCGATCATCGCCGGCGTCGATCCAAGCGTCGGGCTATTTGCCTCCTTCTCGATCGCCGTCATCATTTCGCTGGTGGGCGGTCGCCCGGGCATGATCTCGGCTTCAACCGCGGCAATCGCCGTTCTCGTCCTGCCGCTGATCCGCGACCACGGCGTCGAGTACCTGTTCGCTGCGACGATCCTGATGGGCATCATTCAGGCGATTGCCGGATTTCTGAAGCTCGACCTGCTGATGCAGTATGTGTCTCGCTCGGTGATCACCGGCTTCGTCAACGCACTGGCGATCCTCATCTTCATTGCGCAGCTCCCCCAGCTCACCAATGTCGGGTGGGAAACCTACGCGATGGTGGCAGTGGGGCTGGCCATCATTTACCTATTCCCGCGCCTGACAAAGGCGGTGCCGTCGCCACTGGTAGCGATCGTCATTCTCACGGCCGTATCGATCTACGCAGGGATCAAGGTCAACACGGTTGGTGACATGGGCAAGCTGCCCTCGTCGCTTCCTTCGTTCTGGATCCCACAGGTGCCGTTCACGCTCGACACTCTGCGGATCATCTTTCCGTTCTCGTTGACAATGGCCGCCGTGGGCTTGCTCGAATCGATGATGACCGCCCAGATCGTCGATGATCTGACCGACACGCCCTCGAACAAGCGTCGCGAGATGAAGGGGCAGGGGATCGCCAATTTCCTTACCGGCTTCCTCGGCGGCATGGGCGGCTGCGCCATGATCGGTCAGTCGGTCATCAACATCAAGTCAGGCGGCTCGACGAGGCTTTCGACCTTCGTTTCCGGCGTCTTCCTGCTGTTCCTGATCGTCGTCCTGGGACCGCTGGTTGCCCGCATCCCGATGCCGGCGCTTGTCGCAGTCATGATCATGGTGTCGATCGGCACCTTCTCGTGGGGATCGATCAAGAACCTCAGGAGCCATCCGTGGCAGTCGTCGGTCGTCATGCTGGTGACGGTGCTGGTGGTCGTCTCGACCCATGACCTCGCCCAGGGTGTGGTCGCCGGCGTGGTGCTTTCAGGCCTGTTCTTCGCCAGCAAGGTCAAACGCCTGTTCGACGTCTCGTCGGAGCTGAGCGGCGACGGCAAGACGCGCACCTACCGCGTGTCGGGTCAGGTGTTCTTCGCCTCGTCCGAACGGTTCGCCGACGCCTTCGACTTCAAGGAGGTCCTGGATAGCGTCGTTATCGACGTTTCCGCGGCGCATTTCTGGGACATTTCAGCAGTCGGCAGCCTCGACAAGGCGATCCTGAAGTTCCGCCGCGAGGGCACGCACGTCGATGTTCTCGGCCTCAACCAGGCAAGCGCGACGATGGTCGACCGCTTTGCCATTCACGATAAGCCCGGCGCCGAAGCAGCGCTGGGTGCTCACTAAGGAGAGGGCATCATGAGCCGTATCTTGGCGTGTATCGACGCCTCCACTTACGCAACCAGCGTCGTCGATCTGGCAGCATGGGCTGCAAAAGGCCTCGGTGTGGATGTCGAACTGCTCCACATCGTTCAACGAAAAGACGCGATCGCCGCACGGCACGACCACAGCGGAGCAATCGGTCTCGGTGTCAAAAGTGAGCTGCTCGAAGAGCTGACCCGGATCGAGGAAGCAGCTGGACGTCTCGCGATCGAGGAAGGGCGTATCCTCCTCGACGCGGGCATCGAACGCCTGAAGGGCCATGGCGTCACTGTGTCGTCGATGCACCTGCATGGCGGCATCGTCGAGACGATCGTCGAGCGTGAGGCCGATGCCGGCCTTCTCGTGATCGGTAAGCGTGGTGCATCAGGCCAATTCGCCATGGAGCACATTGGCTCCAAGGTGGAGCGCGTCGTCCGCGCCAGCGACAAGCCGGTGCTCATTGCGCCGCGCGAGTTCAAGCAGACCCCGCGTTCGGTGGTCATCGCCTACGACGATAGTGCGGCTGCGACCCGCGCCGTCGCCATGGTGGCGGCGTCACCGCTGTTCAGCGGCCTGCCTGTGCACCTGGTATCTGCAGGCGTCCGTGAACCCGACGGCCACGATATCCTTGCAAGGGCGGCCGAGCCACTCCGCATGGCCGGATTTAGCGTCGACACGTTTGTGGACGAAGGAAAGCCTGAGCAGGTTATCCCGGATTACCTGATGGCGAACGCTGACAGCATCCTGGTCATGGGAGCCTATGGCCACTCGCCACTGCGTACCCTCATCGTGGGCAGCACGACGACGACGATGATCCGGACCGTCCACGTTCCAGTGCTGCTGGTCCGTTAACGATGGACCTCGACCCCAACGCCGTTCGCCAGCGACTGCTCGCCAGGCGAGCGGCGCTGGTCGATGAGGACAGACTGAGCGAAGCAGACCGCGCCCCGGTCACGCTGGATCAGGAAAGTGTCGGCCGGCTTTCAAGGATCGACGCCATGCAGGTCCAGGCGATGGCGCTCGCATCCCAGCGGCGTCGCGCCCAGGAGCGAGAGCGGATCGATGCTGCTCTCAAGCGCATCGACAGCGGT
>Ga0073902_10001918_pt1 | contig 11041 bp, 9 predicted proteins | sample KloWWTmeKNB19Kit_FD_66667 | JGI IMG/M metagenome (GOLD analysis project Ga0073902, IMG submission 66667) | Active sludge microbial communities from Klosterneuburg, Austria, studying microevolution and ecology of nitrifiers - Klosterneuburg... | ecosystem: Engineered > WWTP > Aerobic digester >...
GTCCAGGAAGGCATTTCCACCGGCGCGTCGACGCGCAACTGGAGCGGCTACGGAACGGATGTTGCGCTGCCGGCCGGCGCGCCCGAGTGGCAGCAGAAGCTCCTTACCGATCCACAGACCAGCGGCGGCCTGCTCGTCGCCTGTGCGCCGGAAGCGGAAGCTGCGGTGCTGGCCGAGCTGCATGGCGCGGGTTTCCCCGAGGCTGCCGTCATTGGGCGCCTGGATGCAGGGCCGGCGCGGGTCGGGGTGGTGTAGGAGCCAGCTTGCTGGCGATATCGCGGGCAAGCCCGCTCCTACCTGAGCAGCGGGCGCAATACCTTCCAGACGTTCTCGAGGATGATCGGCTGGGCTTCGGCAACCGGATGGATGTTGTCGGGCAGGAAAAGCTCGCGCCGTTCCGCCACGCCTTCGAGCAAGAAGGGCACCAGCGCGGCCTTGTGGTGGCGCGCCAGATCGACGTAGCTTTGCTCGAATGCCTGCGTGTAGTCGATGCCGTAGTTGGGCGGCAGCTTCATGCCGGCCAGCACGATGCGCGCCTTGCGCGCCCGGGCGTCGCCGAGCATGGCGTTCAGGTTGTCGCGCATGAGGTTCACCGGCAGGCCGCGCAGGCCGTCGTTGCCGCCCAGCGCGACGATCACCACCGCCGGGCGCGCCTGGTCGAGCGCGGCGCCGATGCGGCTGCGTCCGCCCGACGTGGTGTCGCCGCTGATGCTGGCATTGACGACGCTATAATCCAGCCGCTGTTCGCGCAGGCGTTTTTCGAGCAGCGACGGCCAGGACTGGTTCGGCCCGAGGCCATAGCCGGCCGACAGGCTGTCGCCGACGACGAGGATGTTGCCCGCCGCCTGGGCGGCGCACGAAAACAGAAGAAAGAAACCCGCAGAGATGAATTTAAGCATTGATGCATCGGTTCCCATGGTCGAAGCCGTCGCCCTCGGCAAGGAAGTGCCCAGCGGCGACGGCCGGCTGGTGATTCTGCACGAGATTTCCTTCCGGGTCATGGCCGGCGAGGCGGTGGCCATCGTCGGTGCGTCCGGCTCGGGCAAATCGACTCTGCTGGGACTCTTGGCCGGCCTGGACGTTCCCTCGCGAGGGCGCGTGCTGCTCGGCGGCCGCGATCTGTTCGCACTCGATGAGGACGATCGAGCGGCGCTGCGCGGCGGCATGCTGGGCTTCGTCTTCCAGTCCTTTCAGTTGCTGCCGGCCCTGACCGCGCTGGAGAACGTCATGCTGCCGCTGGAGCTGGCCGGGCGCGCGGGCGCGACGGTCGAGGCGCAGCAGATGCTCGCGCGCGTCGGGCTGTCGCAGCGCCTTGGCCACTATCCGAAGCACCTTTCCGGGGGCGAGCAGCAGCGCGTCGCCATTGCGCGGGCGTTCGCGACGAAGCCGGGCCTGCTGCTGGCCGACGAGCCGACCGGCAACCTCGATGCCGCCACCGGCGCCGACATCATCGACCTGATGTTCGCCATGAATGCCGAGCAGGGCACGACGCTGGTGCTGGTGACGCACGACGAGGCCATCGCCCGGCGCTGCGGGCGGGTGCTCAAGCTGAGTGGCGGAAAGCTGGTGTAGGTCGGGCTTCAGCCCGACGACAGCGGCTATTGTCGGGCTGAAGCCCGACCTACGCAGAGACCAGCCGGGCGCAGGCAATGCCGCTTCTCACCGCCGCCTCCAGCGTCGCCGGGTAATCCGAGGCGACATAATCTCCACAGAGGTAGAAATTGGCCAGTGGCGTTTCGCAGGCCGGCCGCCGCACGCCGGGTCGGCAGGCGAAGGTGGCGCGCTTTTCGACGATGACCTGGGACCAGGCGGGCGGAGGTGTTGCGCCGACGATCCCGCAGACCTCCGCGTGGATGCGCGCGATGAGCGCTTCGTGCGGCAGGTCGAGGTGCGGACCGCGCGCGCTGGTGACGGCCGTGAGGATGTCGTTTGCGTGCTGGAACAGGAAATGCGCCGTGCCGCCGACGCCAACCATGGCGCCGGGCAGCCTGACCGGCCGCGCATAGCCGAGGTAGGCCGTGAGGATCGGCTCGTAGGAGAAACGCCCGATGTCCTCCAGCACCGGTTGCAGGCGCGGCAGCTTTGCCAGCAGGCGTTCGAGGTGATAGGGCGCCACTGCGGCGATGACGTGGGTGTAGCTGCGTCCGGAGGCGTCGCCCGCGAGGCTGAAGCCGTAGGGCGTCCACTCGATCGCGCGGATCGGCGTGCCGCGCAGTACTTCGCCGCCGCGGCTTCGCACATAGTGTTCGGCGGGTTCGGGAAACAGGGCGGAGAAGTCCGTTCGCGGCAGCAACAGATCGCTGGCTTCGCGCGCCGCCGCCAGGCTGTCGCGCAGGACGTTGAGGAAGACCTGGGCGGAGGCCTCCTGCGGCGGCGTGTTCAGCGCCGAGCTGCACAGCGGTTGCCACAGGTAGCGAATCGCGGATTCATGCTGGCCGTGCAGCGCCATCAGTTCGGCGAAAGTGATGTCCCGCTCCAGGCGGAAGTTGCCCCGCTTCATTTGCCGCATGAAATCCATGGCGGCGAGCCGGGCGCCGAAGGACAGGCCGCGCGCGGTGAACAGGGCGACGGCCAGGTGCAGCGGCGCGGGCAGGCGCGGCGCTGCAAGCTGCATGCGGCCGGGAAAGACCAGGCTGAGCGGCCGGCGCTCCAGCAGTTCATCCGGATTCGCGCCGACGAGCCGCATCAGCCGCAGCAACTCGACATAGGCGCCGACCAGGATGTGCTGGCCGTTGTCGAGCGGATAGCCGTGCGATTCGACGCGCCGGGCGCGCCCGCCCAGTGTGCGTGAGGCCTCGAATACCGTGACGGGGATGCCGCGCGCAGCCAGTTCCGCGGCGGCAGCCATGCCGGCATAGCCGGCTCCGACGATGGCGACGCGCATGTCAGCCCGCCGCCGGGCCGCCCGCGCTAGCGCGGTGAAGTGTTGTGCACCCCCTCCCATCCTCCCCCGCCAAGCGGGGGAGGTGACTGGTTTCCCCCGCCCCTGGGGCGGGGGAAGGGGGGTGGGTCGTCATAATCCCTGAAGGGGTGCGCTTGCGCACCCCTTTCCTCGGGAAAGGGGATGGGGGATAGGTCATCCTTTTCTCCAGGTGCGCCAGGCGATCCACAGCTTGCGGATCGGCGTCAGCGCCATGTGCCGGTCGAGCACGCGGCAGCCGTCGCGGCGTATTTCGCGCAGCAGGGTGCGGTAGATGGCCGCCATCACCAGCCCCGGTCGCTGCGCGCGGCGGTCCTGCGCCGGCAGTTGGGCGAAGGCCTGCTCGTAATACGCTTCCGCGCGTTCGATCTGGAATTCCATGAGGCGGTGGAAGGCGTCCGAGGTGCGGGCATGCAGGATGTCTTCGGCAGAAACGCCGAAGCGGTCGAGCTCGTCGGCGGGCAGGTAGATGCGGCCGCGGCGCGCATCCTCGCCGACGTCGCGGATGATATTGGTGAGCTGGAAGGCGAGGCCGAGATCGTGGGCGTACTTCAGCGTGTGCCGGTCCTCGTAGCCGAAGATTTCCGCCGCCAGCAGGCCGACGACGCTGGCGACGCGGTAGCAGTAGAGGTGCAGCGCCTTGAAGTCGGCATAGCGGTTATGCAACAGGTCCATTTCCATGCCGTCGATGATCTCGGCGAGCAGCTCCTGCGGCAGGTTGAAAGCGCGCGCGGCTTCGGCGAGGGACTGCGTGACGAGATGGCTCGGCTTGCCTTCATAGGTGCCGGCCAGTTCGGCGCGCCACCAGGCGAGCTTGACGCGTGCCAGTTGCGCATCGGCGCATTCGTCGACGACGTCGTCCACCTCGCGGCAGAAGGCGTAGAGGGCGGTGATGGCACGGCGGCGCTCCGGCGGCAGGAACAGGAAGCTGTAGTAGAAGCTGGAGCCGCTCTGCGCCGCCTTGCGCTGGCAGTATTCGTCGGGGGTCATGCGCTCACCCGAATGCGGCATGCAGCAGGATTGCCGGCCAGTCGCGCTTGCCGATCGCCGGCCGCCGGCGAAACACGTCGCCGCGCACCCGCTGCAGCTTGTCCAGCATGCGCAGGCCGCTGGCGACGATGAGGCGCAGCTCGAACCCGATGCGCCCGGGCAGTTCATGCACCAGCGGACTGCCCGAAACCATCATGCTGCGGGCGCGGTCGATCTGGAAATCCATCATGGCCGCCCAGGCGGCGTTCCAGCGGCCATCGGCGATCTGGGTCTCCGCGATGCCGAAGCGTGCCAGCTCGTCCTGCGGCAGATAGACGCGGCCCTTCTGCCAGTCGATGGCGATATCCTGCCAGTGGTTGATGAGCTGCAGGCTGCTGCAAACGCCGTCCGACAGAGACTGACTTTTGGGATTGCCGGCGCCGTAGAGGTGCAACAGCAGCCGGCCGACGGGATCGGCCGAGCGGCGGCAGTAGTCCATCAGTTCGCCGAAGTCGGCGTAGCGCTTTTTCACCACATCCTGGCTGAAGGCGTCGAGCAGATCGCGAAACAGTGAAAGCGGCAGCCGGTGTTCGGCGATGGCCGGCCGCAGCCGCAGGAAAACCGGATCCTGCGTCGGTCGGCCTGTTTCGATGGCGTCCAGTTCGGCCCGATAGCGATCGAGGCCATCGAGGCGTTCCTGATCCGTCAGGGCGCCCTCGTCGGCGATGTCATCGGCGCTGCGAGCGAAGCCGTAGATGGCCGCCACCGGTTCGCGCAGGCGGGCGGGCAGCAGGAAGGAGGCGACGGGAAAGTTCTCGTAATGGTCGACTGGCATGGCAAAAGTGTCGATTCGGCGGGTAGTTGCATCGCCTGCCGGGGTTGCCAGTATAGGGTAGAATGACGGCACGCGAAGGTGGCGGAATTGGCAGACGCACTGGATTTAGGTTCCAGCGCCGCGAGGCGTGCGGGTTCAAGTCCCGCCCTTCGCACCAGCCATTGCACAACCGACTGATTCAATCTAGGATTTTTCATGCAGACCAACCCTCAACCCGCAAGTCCCATGGCCACGAGTTCCCTGGAGCGCCGCATCGACATGACGGTGCCGATGGCGGAGATCGAAAAAAACGTCGAGCAACGCCTGAAGAAAATGGCGCGCACCGTGAAGGTGCCCGGCTTTCGCCCCGGCAAGGTGCCGTTCAAGATGGTGGCGCAGCAATATGGCGGGCAAGCCCGCAACGAAGCCATCGGCGAGGCGGTGGAAAAGGCCTTCAACAATGCCGTGCGCGAGCAGAACCTGCGCGTCGCCGGTTATCCGCGCATCGAGCCGAAAGGCGGGGAAGATGCCTCCCGGCTGGAGTTTTCCGCCGTGTTCGAAATTTACCCGGAAGTGAAGCTGAACGGCATCGGCGACAAGACCGTCGAGCGTCCGACGATTGAAGTGGGCGAAGCCGAACTGGACAAGACCATCGAGGTGCTGCGCAAGCAGCGCACGACTTTCGCCGGGGTCGAGCGCGCCGCCGCCAGCGGCGATCGCGTCATCATCGACTTCACCGGGAAACTCAACGGCGAGGTGTTCCAGGGCGGCCAGGCCACCGATTACCCTGTCGTGCTGGGCGAAGGACGCATGCTGCCGGATTTCGAGAACGGCATCGCCGGCCTGAAGGCGGGTGAGAGCCGCACTTTCGATCTGACTTTCCCGGCCGATTATCAGGTGGGCGAACTGGCCGGCAAGCAGGTCAGTTTCGAGGTGGCGCTGAAGGGCGTCGAGGCGCCGCAATTGCCGGCGGTGGATGCGGATTTTGCCAAGTCGCTTGGCATCGAGGATGGCGACGTGGCCAGGATGCGCGCCGAAATCCGTTCCAACCTGGAAAGCGAATTGAAAAAACGCATCAAGGCCCGCATCAAGGAACAGGCCATGCAGGCCTTGCTCGATGCGAATCCGCTGGACGTGCCGAAGGCCCTGATCGAACAGGAATCCGAGTCGATGGCGGATGCCGCCCGCCAGGATCTGGCGAATCGCGGCGTAGACATCAAGAACATGCCGGTCGACGCGAACTGGTTCACCGCCCAGGCCGAGCGCCGCGTCAAGCTGGGCCTGATCATTGCCGAGGTCGTGAAAGCGAATGACCTGCATGCCAAGCCCGAGCAGGTACGCACCCTGATCGACGAACAGGCGCAGTCCTACGAGAAGCCGGAAGAGGTGGTGCGCTGGTACTACTCGCAGCCGCAGCGCCTGGCGCAGGTCGAGGCGCTGGCGATCGAGGAAAACGTGGTGAATTGGGTGGTGGCGAATGCCCAGACGACCGACAAGGCAGCGACTTTTGACGAGCTGATGGGAAATGCGGCATGATGCCAAGAGCCAGCATGATGCACACCGACGCCATTAACAGCCAGTGGGATCCTCAGGCCCTGGGCCTCGTTCCCATGGTGGTCGAGCAAAGCGGGCGCGGCGAACGCGCCTACGATATCTATTCGCGCCTGCTCAAGGAGCGCGTCGTCTTCCTCGTCGGCCCGGTGAACGATGTCACGGCCAACCTGATCGTCGCCCAGTTTCTCTTTCTCGAATCGGAAAACCCCGACAAGGACATCTACTTCTATATCAATTCGCCGGGCGGCTCCGTCTCGGCGGGCCTGGCCATCTACGACACCATGCAGTTCATCAAGCCGGACGTGTCGACGCTGTGCATCGGTCAGGCGGCGAGCATGGGCGCCTTCCTGCTGACGGCCGGCGCCAAAGGCAAGCGCTTCTGCCTGCCCAACTCGCGCGTGATGATCCACCAGCCGATGGGCGGCTTCCAGGGCCAGGCCTCCGACATCGAGATTCACGCCAAGGAAATTCTTTATCTGCGCGCCCGGCTGAACGAGATCATGGCGCTGCATACCGGCCAGCCGATCGATCGCATCGAGCGCGACACCGATCGTGACAACTTCCTCTCGGGCCCCGAGGCGGTCGACTACGGTCTGGTGGACAAGGTGCTGGCGAACCGCGCGGAGACTGCGGCGTAACGAAAGGCCGGAGACAGTAATGACAGATAAAAAGACCCCGGGCGAGAAGCTCCTTTACTGCTCCTTCTGCGGCAAGAGCCAGCATGAGGTGCGCAAGCTCATCGCCGGGCCGTCCGTCTTCATCTGCGACGAGTGCATCGAGCTGTGCAACGACATCATCCGCGACGAGATTGCCGCCGATCATGGCGGCAAGGGTGCCAAGGGCGACCTGCCGACGCCGAAGGAAATCTGCGCCATCCTCGATCAGTACGTCATCGGCCAGGATCCCGCCAAGCGCATCCTGTCCGTCGCCGTCTACAACCATTACAAGCGGCTCAAGCACCTGTCGAAGAGCGACGAGGTGGAGCTGGCCAAGAGCAACATCCTGCTCATCGGCCCGACCGGCTCGGGCAAGACGCTGCTGGCGCAGACGCTGGCGCGCCTGCTCAACGTGCCCTTCGTCATGGCCGACGCGACGACGCTGACCGAGGCCGGCTACGTCGGCGAGGATGTCGAGAACATCATCCAGAAGCTGCTGCAGAAGTGCGACTACGAGGTCGAGAAGGCGCAGCAGGGCATCGTCTACATCGACGAGATCGACAAGATTTCGCGCAAGAGCGACAACCCGTCCATCACGCGCGACGTTTCGGGCGAGGGCGTGCAGCAGGCGCTGCTCAAGCTGATCGAGGGCACCATCGCCTCGGTGCCGCCGCAGGGCGGGCGCAAGCATCCGAACCAGGATTTCGTCCAGGTCGACACCACCAACATACTCTTCGTCTGCGGCGGCGCCTTCGACGGGCTGGACAAGGTCATCCGCAACCGCACGGAGCAGGCCGGCATCGGCTTCGGCGCGGAAGTGAAAAGCCGCGACAGCAAGGACGTTTCCGAGACCTTGCGCAAGATCGAGCCGGAGGATCTCATCAAGTTCGGCCTGATTCCGGAGTTCGTCGGCCGCCTGCCGGTGGTGGCCACGCTGCATGAGCTGGACGAGGCGGCGCTGATGGAGATTCTCGTCGAGCCGAAGAATGCCCTCATCAAGCAGTACCAGAAACTCTTCGCCATGGAAGGCGCCGAACTCGAGGCTCGTCCGCAGGCCCTGCAGGCCATCGCCCGCCGGGCACTCAAGCGCAAAACCGGTGCGCGCGGCCTGCGTTCCATCCTCGAATCGGTTCTCCTCGATACCATGTATGAACTTCCCGACATGGAGAATGTCACTAAGGTGGTGATCGACGAAGGCATGATCGAAGGCACCGCCAAGCCGATCCTGATCTACGCCGACCAACCCAAGGTGGCCGGCTCCAACTGATTGTTTCAGCTGGCCTAACCGGTTTTCTCGGGCCGCTGCTGAACTTCTTGAATTTCCTGCCGTTGACCCCAACATAGGCTCAACGGCTGTCTCTACAAAGGATAAACATCATGTCAAGCGCGCTTGACCTCCCCGCAGAACGCATCGAACTGCCCCTGCTTCCCCTGCGGGACGTAGTGGTTTTTCCCCACATGGTGATTCCGCTGTTCGTCGGACGGCCAAAATCGATCAAGGCCCTGGAAACCGCCATGGAAGGGGGCAAGAACATCCTGCTCGTTGCCCAGAAATCGGCGGCCAAGGACGAACCCGACGTCGAGGACATGTACGAGATCGGCTGCGTCGCCAGCATCCTGCAGATGCTCAAGCTGCCGGACGGCACGGTGAAGGTGCTTGTCGAAGGCGGACAGCGTGCCCGCATCGAGCGGGTTACGGATCAGCGCGCCATGTTTTCCGCGATGGTCCTGCCCTTGCCGGCCGACGAGCGGGCGACGCATGAGGTCGAGGCGATGCGCCGGGCCATCATCGCCCAGTTCGACCAGTACGTGAAACTCAACAAGAAAATCCCGCCGGAAATCCTCACTTCCCTGGCCGGCATCGAAGAGGCCGGGCGCCTGGCCGACACCATCGCCGCGCATCTGCCGCTGAAGCTCGAGCAGAAACAGGAAATCCTCGAAGTCCTCGAGGTCGGCGGACGCATGGAAAAACTGTTGTCCCAGTTGGAAACGGAACTCGACATCCTGCAAGTGGAGAAGCGCATTCGCGGCCGCGTCAAGCGCCAGATGGAAAAGAGCCAGCGCGAGTACTACCTGAACGAACAGGTGAAGGCCATCCAGAAGGAACTCGGCGAGGGCGAGGAGGGCGCCGACCTCGATGAGATGGAGAAGAAGGTCAAGGGCGCCGGCATGAGCAAGGAAGGGCAGAACAAGGCGCTCTCCGAGCTGAAGAAGCTGCGCCTGATGTCGCCCATGTCGGCCGAGGCGACGGTGGTGCGCAACTTCATCGAGACGCTGACCAATCTGCCCTGGAAGAAGAAAAGCCGCATCAGCAAGGATCTTTCCGCCGCCGAGAAGGTGCTGGAGAAGGATCACTATGGCCTGGAGAAGGTCAAGGAACGCATCCTCGAATACCTCGCCGTACAGCAGCGGGTGGACAAGCTGAAGGCGCCGATCCTCTGTCTGGTCGGCCCGCCCGGCGTCGGCAAAACCTCGCTCGGCCAGTCGATTGCCCGTGCCACCAACCGCAAGTTCGTCCGCATGTCGGTCGGCGGCGTGCGCGACGAGGCGGAGATCCGCGGCCATCGCCGCACCTACATCGGCTCCATGCCCGGCAAGATCCTGCAGAACATGACCAAGGTCGGCGTGAAGAACCCGCTCTTCCTGCTCGACGAGGTCGACAAGATGGGCCAGGATTTCCGCGGCGACCCGAGTTCGGCTCTGCTGGAGGTGCTCGATCCGGAGCAGAACTCCACCTTCGTCGACCACTATGTCGAGGTGGAGTACGACCTGTCAGACGTGATGTTCGTCGCCACGGCCAACACCCTGAACATTCCGGCGCCGCTGCTCGACCGCATGGAGGTGATTCGTCTTTCCGGGTATACCGAGGATGAGAAGGTCAACATCTCCCAGCGCTATCTGCTGCCGAAGCAGTTGAAGAACAACGGCGTGAAGAAGGAAGAGTTGTCCGTTACCGAGGATGCGCTGCGCGACATCGTGCGCTATTACACGCGCGAAGCCGGCGTGCGCAGCATGGAGCGCGAAATCTCCAAGATCTGCCGCAAGGTGGTGAAGTCCCTGGTGCTGAAGAAGCGTCACAGCAAGCTGGTGGTGAACGCGCGCAACCTGGACAAGTATCTCGGCGTGCGCAAGTACTCCTACGGCATGGCGGAGAAGGACAATCAGGTCGGTCAGGTGACCGGCCTGGCGTGGACCGAGGTTGGCGGCGAGCTGCTTACCATCGAGGCGGTGGTGCTGCCTGGCAAGGGCAAGACCATGACCACCGGCAAGCTCGGCGATGTGATGCAGGAGTCGATCCAGGCGGCACTGTCCGTGGTGCGCAAGCGCTCCAGGGCGCTTGGCATCTCCGAGGACTTCTACCAGAAGAGCGACATCCACATTCACCTGCCGGAAGGCGCGACGCCGAAGGACGGCCCCAGCGCCGGCATCGGCATCTGCACGGCACTGGTGTCGGTACTGACAGGTATTCCCGTGCGTGCCGATGTCGCCATGACAGGCGAAATCACGCTGCGCGGCGAGGTGCTGCCGATTGGCGGGCTGAAGGAGAAATTGCTCGCCGCAGTGCGCGGCGGCATCCGCACGACGCTGATTCCGGAGGAAAACGTCAAGGACCTCGTGGATATCCCGGAAAACATCAAGAATGTTCTGGAGATCCTGCCGGTGAAATGGATCGATCAGGTGCTGGAGCTTGCGCTCGAGCGCAAGCCCGAGCCGCTGCCTGAATCGGCCGGAGTGGCTGCCGTCGCTGCAGGCGATGCACCGGCTGCCGTGAATCTGATTACGCACTGAGCTGGCCGTCCGACGCATTTGTGCTGTCTCGTTGCGCGACAGTACAAATGCGGTATTTCCTCTCTGAAAAATTCAGTCATGCCTCCGAAAGTTGCTTGACACTGGGTTTTCCGGCTTGTTATAAAGCCGGTCTGCTTTCATCGTTGACCATTCATAAATCAAGACAGAGGGGGCTTTTGTGAACAAGTCGGAACTCATCGATCAGATCGCCAAGTCGGCTGACATTTCCAAAGCGGCCGCCGGCCGGGCGCTGGATGCCACCGTCGGCGCGATCAGGACCTCCCTGAAAAAGGGCGGCATGGTGACGCTGGTCGGTTTTGGCACGTTTTATGTCGGCAA
>Ga0073902_10001920_pt1 | contig 11032 bp, 7 predicted proteins | sample KloWWTmeKNB19Kit_FD_66667 | JGI IMG/M metagenome (GOLD analysis project Ga0073902, IMG submission 66667) | Active sludge microbial communities from Klosterneuburg, Austria, studying microevolution and ecology of nitrifiers - Klosterneuburg... | ecosystem: Engineered > WWTP > Aerobic digester >...
AAAAGCGCGTGGGCGGCACATCTTCGGCCAACATCGAGGCCGAGGCGTCTAACAAAACAATTGTGCGGGCCGGGGTTTGGCCCGGCTGGTTGATGTATGGCCGAATGAGCGCGAACACCAAAAACGCCAGGGTGAGCAATTGCAAAAACAACAAAATGTTGGGGCGCAACTTTTGCCAGAGGGCGTTTGCTTCGCGGTCTAGCGTGGATTGCCGCCAAAGCAGCGTGCTGGATACGCTTTGTTCGCGCCGCTGCAAACGCAGCAGGTAAAGCAGCACAATTGGCACGGCCAGAAGCGCGAACAAAAGGGCGAGAGGGTTGAGGATGTTCATGTTTCTTGGCGCCCGGAACGCTCCGGGCGCTGCGCGTTACACAATCCACCCCTGCCGGCGCAAGTCGCGGGCCACAATATCGCCGGTAGATTGGGACGTGTCCGCGAGAAAATATCGCCCGCCGCGCCGCTGGCAAAACGCCTGGGCTTCATCGGTAAAAATCTTGAGGCGCTGGGCGTAATCGCGCAACGTGGCGTTATCCATGCTCAAATCGCGGGCGGCGCCGGTCTCCACATCTTTCAAGCGCACATCGCCCTCAAAACGCGGCGCAAGTTCATCGGGGCAAAGTGTTTGCACCACGCTCACCTCGGCCCGGCTGGTGGCGAGGACGTTGAGACCGTCCTGGTATCCGGTTTCATCCAAAAGATCGGACACAACAAAGCACATGCCGGGCGGCGATGTGGCGGCGTAACGGCGCAACCACGTGTTGATGGGCATTGAGGTCGCATCGGCGCGGGTCAGCTCGCGCGAGACCGCGCTGGCAAAATGCGCCATCGCGCCCGCGCCGCGCCGGGGGCCAATGCGCGCGCCGCTGCTCAACTCCATCACCAAACGGTCGCCGCCAGACAGGGCGATGAAAGCCAGAGAGAGCGCAATCTCCGCGGCGCGCTCCATCTTTTGCGGCGCGGTCTCATCTTCGGCCATCCAGCGCATAGATTTGCTCACATCCAGCAAAATACTCACGGCGGTGTCTTCTTCATCCTCAAATAATTTAATGTAAGCCTTTTCGTGACGGGCGTAAATGTTCCAGTCCACGCGGCGCGGGTCGTCGCCAGGGGTGTAATTGCGGTAATCGGCAAACTCAATCGAGCGACCGCGCCGCGCGCTTCGGCGCTCACCCATCAACGCGCCGCGTTGACGCCGCGTTGACGCGAGGCGCAATCCCACCAGCGATTTGAGGAACGACTCCGAAAGCATGGGGCAATTCTAAGTGCAAAGTATGGGCAGGCAAAAATTTCCTGCTCGGAATTACATAAACACTCACCCAAAGCGCAAATTTGGCTTTGCAATCACGGGGCATGTAGAATTGCGCGGGTTGACCAAAAGTTGGCTCAACTGATTTAAGGAGAGATACGATTGATTATGAAAGAGTTAGAAGTTGAATCATTGGTCAGCTCGCTGCCAAAGCGCGTGAACCGGCTGGGCGAGCTGGCCTACAATCTGTGGTGGACATGGCACCCAGAGGCATGGCGGCTATACATGCACATTGACCCCGTGTTGTGGCAACAAACATACGGGAACCCTGTCAAGTTTCTCAAGCGCGTGCAGCGCGACAAACTCATCGCCGCATACAAAGACAAAGAATTTTTGGATGCTTACGATGGCGTGATTGCCGAGTTGAGCGCGTATATGCGCAAAGCCACCGCCAAACCAGACAGCAAAAACAACGGCACCTGGTTTCACGAAACGTATGGCGAGTGGAGCGGGCCGGTGGCGTATATGTCTTTCGAGTTTGGCCTGAACGCGGTGCTGCCGCTGTATGCAGGCGGCCTTGGCATTTTGGCGGGCGATCACTTGAAAGAAGCCAGCGATCTGGGCATACCGATGGTGGGCATGGGCTTCCTCTATCTGTTGGGCTATTTCACCCAGCGGATTTCTGAGGACGGCTGGCAAGAAGCGGATTACCCGCCCAACAATTTTGATGACATGCCGGTGACGCGCGTGCTTGGCAAGGATAAAAAGCCACTCACGCTTAAACTGGAAGTTGGGCACCGCGAATTTTTCTTTCACTTGTGGAAGGCGCAGGTGGGCCGCGTGCCGCTGTATTTGATTGACACCAACTTGCCGGAGAATTCGCAATCGGTGCGGGCGTTGACCATGCGCCTGTATAACCCCGACCCAGAGACGCGCATTGCGCAAGAAATTTTGCTGGGCATGGGCGGCGTAAAAGCCATCCGTGAGATGGGTTACGACCCCGCCGTGTGGCACATGAACGAAGGACACCCGGCCTTCAGCACGCTGGAGCGAGCGCGTGAACTGGTGCAAAACGAAGGGATGAATATCAACGAGGCTCAGGAGCACATCCGCAAGAGCACCGTGTTTACCACCCACACGCCCGTGCCCGCTGGCAACGACCAGTTTGCGGTGTGGCAGATTGAGCGCCAACTGAACGGCTTTTGGGATGAACTCAAGATGAGCCGCGAGGAGTTTATGAATCTTGCGCTGCACGAGGGCAATTACGGCATGACCGTGCTGGCCTTGCGCATGGCGGGCAAAGCCAACGGCGTGAGCAAGCTGCATGGCAAGGTTGCCAACGAAATGTGGAAGTGGATGTTTGTTGGGCGCGACGAAGACCTCCCGCCGCCCATCAGCTATGTGACAAATGGCATTCACGCGCCCACCTGGATTGCGCGGCGAATGCGGAATTTATATAACGAGTATCTGGGCCGCGACTGGCAGAACCGCATTGATGACGTTGAGATGTGGAAGAAGGTTTACGAGATACCGGATATTGAGCTTTGGGAAGTCCACAAGCATTACAAGCGCCGCCTGCAAAACTTCATGGTGGAGCGGGCGCGCAGCAAGTGGCTCACCCATCGCGTGCACCCGGTGCAAACGGTTGCCAGCGGCGTGCTCATTGACCCGAACATGCTGACGCTGGGCTTTGCGCGGCGATTCCCAACCTACAAACGCGCCACCATGATTTTGCGGGATGTGGATCGCCTGCTCAAAATCATTAACAACGCTGCCATGCCGGTGCAGATCATTTACGCGGGCAAATCTCACCCGAACGATGAGCCGGGCAAGCGGCTGATTCAGGATTTGTATCGCATGATCAAGAACGCCGACACGGGCGGGCGGCTGGTGTTTATTGAGGACTACGATATGACCGTCGCCCGCGCGCTGGTGCAGGGTGTGGATGTGTGGATGAACACGCCGCGCCGCCCGTATGAGGCCAGCGGCACCAGCGGCATGAAGGCCGCCCTGAACGGCGCGCTGAACTTTAGCGTGTTGGATGGCTGGTGGCCGGAGGCGTTTAACGGAAAGAACGGCTGGGCCATTGGCACCGAGCAGGATTACACCGATTTGGAGGCGCAAGACGAAGCCGACGCCGAATCGTTGTATTCCACGTTGGAGAACAGCCTTGTGCCGATGTATTACGACCAGGACGATCACGGTGTGCCGCACGACTGGATTGAAGCGATGAAGGAATCCATCGCCACGTGCGCCCCGGCATTCAGCACCCGCAGAATGCTGAAGCAATACGCGAACGAGCTGTATGCGCCGCTAGCGGTCAAATAAACAAAAGGGAAGAGCCTGAAGGTCTCACCCTGATTACTGTCAGGCAAGACTTTCAGGCTCTTTCAACTGCAAAACTCCGCCACCAAAATCTCAAGCGCGGCCACATCTTCCATTTGGCCTGTTTTGATGGCGACATCAGCCTCCATGCAGGCGATGTGCGCCCGTTCCAACTGAGGCATACTAAAACGCCCAGCCTGCTGCATGGCTTTCTTCGCCACAAATGGATGCACCCCAATCGCCTGCGCGAACGCATCTGGCGTGAGTTTGGCATTTTCTTTGGCCTGAATGAGCAGCCGCGTTTGCCGCGCAATGTGCGTGAGCACAATCAGCGGGAACTCGCCACGCGCCAAAATCATGCGCATTTCGCTCATGGCCGCGCCGGTTTCTTTTTGGCTGATGGCATCTACAAATTTGAAAATATCCGCCGAATCCTCGCCCGCCACCAGCGCCTCAACATCTCGCGCGGTCACTTCGCGGCCATTGGCAAAAGACACCAGCTTCTCCAGCTCGGTATCCAGCTTGAGCAAATACATCCGGCTATCCTCATCAAAATGATCGCGGTCGTTTTTGTTGCCGCGGTTCAATTTTGTGGTGAGAGCCACCGCCGCCTCGCGGCTCAATATGCCGCCTTTTGCCTTGGCGCGTTCAATCGCCCATTTCACCGGGTCGGCTGGCAACTCAAATAATTTCACCTCGGCGCGGTTGTTTTTTTTCAACGCGGCGGTGGCTTTGCTGATGGGATGCGCGTCGGGCAAAACACCATCTTCGGCCAAAATCAACTCGGTGGTGTCCGACAATTCCTCCAAATACTTCGCCAATTGCGATATCGGGTCGTTCTCAGATTCCTTCGCGTTTTTTTTGCGCCCCTGCCCTGCCTTGCCCAGCCAGCCACGCACCACAATCATGCGCCGGTCTGCCAAAAATGGCATCGCATCGCAGGCGGCTTGAATCTCTTTGAACGTGGCGATTGCATCCAGCGCAGTAAAGTTGAGCGAGATGACGGTCTCATCACCCAGACCGGCTTTCATCCGCGCAATATCTTCATCGCGGTTAAGGGTGTTTGGACCATGAAAGAGGTAGAGCATAATATTCAGCGCCCGGCGCGCGTCCCAACAAATTGGGCAAAGCGCGCCAGGCGCCTGGGCATGTCCCTGCGCAGACTCGAACTGCGACCTGCGGCTTCGGAGGCCGACACTCTATCCATTGAGCTACAGGGACTCAAAACCTTTAACGATTATACTCACATCTTTGGGTCATGGATAAGATTCTGGACGCGCTAAAACAACGATATCCGCAGTTTCACCTGCCGGAAAAATTTATTGTTTTCGCGCGAGAACAGGTGAGCAACGGTCACGTTTTGCGCCGGGCAGAAACCGGAGAGCGAATGCTTGGCTTTTTACGCCGCAATCACGTGGAAGATGCGGCCATTCAGAAGCTGCTCACACCAGAATCCAAACTGCGGCTTAAATTTGACTTTAACGCGTTGATGAATCTGGGCACAGATGATTTGTATGCATACCTGCTTGACCATTTGGGGTTTGTGATGGACTTGCAGCAAATTGCGCTGGACAGCGAAACCCCGACCGGGTTTAACGCGCATGGCAAGCTGCACGTGTCTACCGTGACCTTGAACGCGCTCAAGCTTTTGCGCCAGCGTGACCCCATCCCCAGCACCGACAAAAAAGACCGCGAGCTGGTGATTGGCGGCTTGCTGCATGACATGGGCAACTTGATTGGCCGCAAACTGCATGGTCTATTTGGCATTTACATCGCCTCGCAAATTTTAGAGAATTATGATTCCGACCCGCAGGTCTTTGAGCATTTTTTGGGCGTGATGGAAGTCATTGTCTTTCACGAGGTGGAGTTCGCCTCAATGCAAACTGGCTTTGCCCATCTCGGCTCATCCACACTCGCGCTCATCATTGCAGACAAAACCGATGTGAGTTTTGAGCGGGTCAGCCTAAAATCCAACGTGCCAGAGGCTGTGCAAGATTTGCACGTGTTGATGAACTTGCTGGTGGCAAATTCGGTCATTTGGCGAGACACGGGCAAAGGCGTGTTTGGCTGGCGGGTAGATTTTCGGGCTAAATACAGCCAGGATCATCTGGAGTTTTTCTCTAGTTTGCTCAAACGAACCGGGCGGGTGCGCTACCCGGAAGCATGGACGGAGCTTTACGAAGAAGCCAACATTGAGTATCTGTTTTTGTTTCAATCCAGTTTGTTGAACACATATCTCTCGCGCATGTATGTGGCAATGAGCGCCGTGTTCGCGCTGTTTCCATCGGTAACAGAATTTCATCTGGTGGTGGATGACGCCGAGCGCGGCATCAGCATCACGCGGGTGTTTACGCGGCACTTGTTTCGGCAACAAATTGCCACCCTGGGCAAATTTTTTGGCCGCGATGCCTGGCCCAGCTCTTATTTGTATCACGCGCTCCATCAGGAGGGAGCGGTTTGAATTCTGAATATTGAATGCTGAATTCAGAAAGTTTTCAGCAATCGGCATTCAGAATTCAGAATTCAGTAATCAAAATCATGTCATCATCAGTTCTTAAATTCGGAGGCACATCCGTTGGCAGCGCAGAGGCGATGCAGCAGGTGTGCGAAATCGTCAAACAGGCCACGCACACGTGGGATCACGTGGTGGTCGTCACCTCGGCAATGGGCAAGCCCCTGCCAGGCAACAAGGCCCCAGCAGATCAAATCAAGGTAACCGATTCGCTTTTGAACGCGGCCAAAACCGCCGCCGATGGCGATGGTGAAACGTATCGCCGCATCCGGCGAGAACTCTCGGCCAAGCACGAAAATGCCATCAAGGCCGTGATTGAAAACGAGGATGAACGCGCGGAAATTAGCGCGGAGATTGAGCAATTGCTGGATGGCTTTGAGACTTTGTGCGGAAGCGTAAAAGTGCTGGGCGAGATCACCCCGCGCGCGCTGGACGCGATTAGCGGGCTGGGTGAGCGAATGGCCGCGCGAATTTTGGCGGCGGCGCTGCGCAGCAAGGGCACCGACGCCATCAGCCTGGATGCCACGGAATTTGTGATCACAAACGATCATTACCAAAACGCCGCCCCTCTGATGGACATCACCAAACAAATGACCAGGGCGCGGCTGACCCCGCTTTTGCAAAAAGGCGTTGTGCCGGTTGTGACCGGTTTTATTGGCAGCACGCCGAAGGGAATTCCGACCACGCTGGGTCGCGGCGGAAGTGATTACAGCGCCAGCATCGTGGGCGCCGCGCTGGATGCCGACATTGTGTTGAACTACACCGATGTGAATGGCGTGCTGACCACCGACCCGCGCATTGAGCCATCGGCCAAAACGGTGGATGTGCTCTCGCAGGCCGAGATGGCTGGCTTGGCATTCTTTGGGGCGCAGGTGCTTCACCCGCTCACGATTGCGCCGCTGATTGAGCAGCACATTCCCCTGCGCGTGAAAAACACATTCAACCCAGATCACCCCGGCACGTTGATCACGAAAGACGGAGAGCGAAACAGCTCGCCCGTGAAAGCCATCACCCTGCTGGAAAAAGTGTGCGTGGTGACCGTGACCGGCGCTGGAATGCGCGGCGTGCCGGGCATTGCCGGGCGCACGTTTACCAGCGTGGCCCGCACCGGCACCAGCGTGTTTATGATTACTCAGGCTTCATCGGAACAAAATATTTGTCTGGTGGTGCCGCAATTGTCATCGGCCAAAGTGGTGGCGGAATTGCAACGCGAGTTTGACCGCGAGATTAGCGAAGGCGATATTGACAACGTGAACACGCACGAGAACGCGGCCATCATCACTTGCGTGGGCAACGGCATTGCCGATACGCCGGGGGTGGGCGGCAAAGTCTTCTCTGCGCTGGGCGAGCTTGGCATCAACATTTTGTCCATCGCGCAGGGCATGGGCGAGTGCGTAATCAGCGTGGTGGTTGGCGGCGAGGATGCCAAAAACGCCGTCCGCGCTGCTCACGCGATGATTGGATAAAGAAAAGAGAAATGAAGAAATAAGAAAGAGAATCCGGGGGGCAAATTTTCTGCTTCTCAAAAATGTTGCCCGCGGAAAATTTCTCATTTCTTCATTTCTTCATTTCTTATTTGCAGAACATCATGCGCATCCTGTATATCAGCCGGGGCTACACCAGCCACGACCACCGCTTCATCTGCAAAATGGTGGATGGCGGGCACGAGGTGTGGCACGCGCGGGCTGGCAACATCGCCATTCACGAGACGCGCCCGCTGCCAGCGGGGGCGCATCTTGTTTTGTGGGATGGAACCCGCGCCGCGCTGGATGCGCCGCGAGACGCGCTGCCCTTGATGGAAGATTTGCTGCGCGTGATCCGCGAGGTGAAACCCGATGTGATTCAGGCCGGGCCAGTGCAAACTTGCGGGCTTATGGCTGCCTTGTCTGGCTTTCGTCCGCTGGTCATCATGTCATGGGCATCAGACATGCTGGAGGACGCCGAGCGCGATGCCGAGTGGCGCTGGGCCACCCATTTCGCGCTGGATCGCGCCGCAAGCGCGTTGTGCGATTCGCAGGTGGTGCATCAAAAGATCGCGGAGTTTGCGCCCGCGCTGCGCATCCTGGAATTTCCCTGGGGCATTGACCTTAAAAAATTTGCGCCGCCCCACCCCGCCCGCCCCGCGCCTGCCAACTCCCAAACAATCACGTTTTTATCCACCCGTTCGTGGGAACCGATTTATGGGGTTGATGTTTTGCTGCGCGGGTTTGCGCTGGCGCGGGGGCAAGACGCGCGGTTGCGGCTGGTTCTGGCGGGGGATGGAACAATGGCTCACGAAGTTCACCGCTTCATCCAAAAGCATGATCTGGCGACGGCCATCGCGCTGCCCGGGCGAATCAACAACGCCCAGATTGGGACGACCTTTCAGAATGCGGATGTATATGCCAGTTGCTCTTACAATGATGGCTCATCGGTATCTTTGCTGGAGGCGATGGCGACCGGGCTGCCCGCGATTGTGACCGATGTGCCTAGCAACGCGCAGTGGGTTCGGCACGATGAGAATGGCTGGCTGGCCCGCAAGGGTGACAGCGAAGATGTGGCGCGATGGATGCTGCAAGCCGCGCGGCTGGACGAAGCCCGCCGTGAGGCCATCCGCCAAACCAACCGCCAAATTGCCGAAGCCCGCGCAGACTGGGGCAAAAACTCGGATGCGTTGCTGAAAATGTATGAAGAAATAAGAGATAAGAAATAAGAAAGTTGCGTGCGAAGCGTATCTTGCACTTGAAAAAATGCTATTCAATTCCTTTGAATTCCTGCTGTTCTTCCCAATTGTGACGATTGGGTATTTTGTGTTGCCGCAAAAGGCGCGCTGGGTGTGGCTGCTGGTCGCGAGCTGCATCTTTTACATGGCCTACAAATGGGAATACATTCTCATTTTGGGTTTCACCATTTGCATAGATTACATCGCGGGGATTCTCATCGCCCAGTCCGAAGGGAAAAAGCGCAAATGGATGCTGGGGTTGAGCCTGGTGGCCAACATTGGCGTGCTGGCGGTGTTTAAGTATTGGAACTTTGGCGTGGAATCTATTTTTGGAGCGCTGGGAAACGCCGCCGCTGGCAAAAATTATTTGCTCAATATTCTTTTGCCCATCGGCCTGAGTTTTCATACCTTTCAATCCATGGCCTACACGATTGAGGTTTATCGCGGGCGGCAACCGGTGGAAAAACATTTTGGCATTTTTGCGTTATATGTGATGTTCTACCCGCAACTGGTGGCGGGGCCAATTGAGCGCCCGCAGAACCTCCTCAGCCAAATGCGAGACAAGCACACGTTTGATTACGACCGCATTACGCGCGGGCTAAAAATGATGGCGTGGGGCTTCTTTATGAAAGTTGTGATCGCGGATCGCATCTCGCCAACGGTGAACGCGGTGATGGGCGGCAGTTTGGCTTCCGACCCAACCGGCCCAATGAAGTTCGCCGGGCCAACGCTGGTCATCGCCATGATTTTGTATGCCTTTCAAATTTATTGCGACTTCGCGGGCTACTCCAATATCGCCATTGGCTCGGCAGAGGTGATGGGGTTTACGTTGATGAAGAACTTCAACCATCCGTATTTCGCCACTGGCATTGGCGATTTTTGGTCGCGCTGGCACATCTCGCTTTCAACCTGGTTCCGCGATTATCTTTACATCCCGCTGGGCGGCAACCGCGTCTCGCCCGCGCGGCGCATTTTGAATGTGTTTATTGTATTTGTGGTGAGCGGGTTGTGGCACGGCGCAAACTGGACCTTTGTAATTTGGGGCGTTTTGCATGGCACCTTCCGGGTGATTGAAATGTTGACCGAGAAGGCTCGGCGCAAACTGGTAGACGCCATCGGCATCGCCAAGCACCCGCGAGTATGGACGGTTTTGCGCGTTTTGTTCACCTTTGGGCTGGCAACTTTCGCGTGGATATTCTTTCGCGCCAGGAATCTGAACGAGGCGGTTTACGTGGTGACGCATTTGTTCAGCGGATGGGGCGGCCTGCTGAACGCGACGACGCGCGGCCAAATGTTTGATCCGCTCGGCGGGTATGGTGTTCTTGCGGCGTTGTTCGCCCTCATTGGCGTATTGCTGCTGGTGGACTTAATCCAGGAACGCCGAGGCTCCATCATTGACATGGTGAACCGCCAGCCGGCAACGCTGCGCTGGGCGGTGTATTACATCGGCATCATGGCGATTATTATTTTGGGGCGAATGGCAACCGAGGGCAACAACGAGTTTATTTATTTTGCGTTCTAGCACGATGACTGATAAAAAAAACATCATCGCGGTATCACTCATTCTGGTTGCCGCATTTGCGTCATCTGCTTTGGTGTATTGGGCAACCACGCACGGCACGGGCATATCCATTGACTCGGTGGTCTACATCGAAACCGCGCTGGGCGTAAAGATGGGACAGGGGTTCACCCAATGGGGCAACCCCGCCACACATTTTCCGCCCGTTTACCCGGCGCTCATCGCCATTTCAAACGCGCTGCAACCGGGCATGGTGTATCCATCCACGCGTCTGTTGCATGTGGCGCTCATGGGCATAAACACGGTGCTGATGGGGCTGGCATTGCGGGCAAGCGCCCGAAACAGCGTTTGGGCAGTGCTGGTTGGGCTGACCCTCTTTTTGTTTTCATTCCCCATCTTGGAAAATCACGTCATGGCGTGGTCGGAACCACCATTTCTCACGTTCATGCTGGCGGGGTTTTGCCTGCTGGCGTTGTATTTTCGAAAAGGTCAATTGGTTGTTCTGGCGCTGGCCGCTTTCGCGATGGGACTTGCGGCGGTCACACGGTATATCGGGGCGACACTCATCCCGCCGCTGCTGCTCACACTTTGGGTGTTGAGCAAAAACCCGCCGCGCAAAAAATGGGGCGAGGTGATCACGGCGGGCGCGGCGGCCATCACCCCGCTTGCCATTTGGGGCATGTATAACACTTTGCGCGCCAGCCAGGCCACTGACCGCACATTTGCCGT
>Ga0073902_10001925_pt1 | contig 11024 bp, 8 predicted proteins | sample KloWWTmeKNB19Kit_FD_66667 | JGI IMG/M metagenome (GOLD analysis project Ga0073902, IMG submission 66667) | Active sludge microbial communities from Klosterneuburg, Austria, studying microevolution and ecology of nitrifiers - Klosterneuburg... | ecosystem: Engineered > WWTP > Aerobic digester >...
ACAAAGCGCGCATGCTGTCCAGCTTTTCCCTGTGTTGCGCAATTTGATTTTCGATGGCTTCTTGCTTTTTATCGTCTTTTTCTCTTTTGATAGCTTCGCGTTCGATCTCAAGCTGACGGACTTTTCTATCCATTTCATCTATCTCCTCGGGTACGGAATCTAACTCCAGTCTTAATTTAGCGGCTGCTTCATCGATCAGGTCAATCGCTTTATCAGGCAATTGTCGTTCGGGGATATATCGGTGAGATAATTCTACAGCAGCAAGAATCGCCTCGTCCAAAATATCTATTTTGTGATAAACTTCGTATCTCTCTTGTAATCCACGTAAAATGGAAACGGAGTCCTCTAAGGTCGGTTCGTCCACCATGACAGTTTGGAATCTCCTGACCAAAGCTTTGTCGTTTTCAAAGTACTTTTGGTACTCATCCAAGGTGGTAGCTCCTATGGTTCTCAATTCGCCACGCGCAAGAGCGGGCTTAAGAATATTGGCGGCATCCATGGCACCATTCCCACCACCAGCACCAATCAGAGTATGAATCTCATCTATGAAAAGGATTATTTCTCCATCAGATTCAGAAACTTCCTTGACAACGGCTTTCAATCTTTCTTCGAACTCGCCCTTGTATTTGGCACCAGCAATTAGGGCTGCGATGTCGAGTGTGAATATTTTTTTAGAAAGAAGATTTTCAGGGACGTCTTGCTTTACGATACGCCAGGCGATGCCTTCTACGATGGCAGTTTTTCCGACGCCAGCCTCCCCGATCAATATGGGGTTGTTCTTTTTTCTGCGGCTTAGGATGTGGAGCACTCTTCTTATTTCTTCATCGCGTCCAATGATGGGATCTAACTTGCCATTTTCGGCAAGTTCGTTGAGGTCAATGGCATATTTTTTCAATGCTTGATATTGATTTTCAGCTCCTTGCTCATTGACGCTCCTCCCCTTTCGAAGACCTGCGATGGCAGCTTTAAGTCCAGCCTCTTCAAGTCCAAGGCTTTTGAGCAATTTAGCGGTCTGGTCCTTTCCTGTCAATATCCCTAGGAGTAAAATCTCTAAGGATGTAAAATCATCGTTAATGTCTTTGGCAAATTTTCTAGCTCGAGTAAAAGCTGAATTCAAATCAGAACTGATATACTGCCTATCCTCTCCGTGAACTTTCGGATATGATGCCAATATATCGTCAAGTTTATTGTTTAACAAATTATAATTTACACCATTTTTCTGGAGTAAATACTGTAATAGCCCCTCATCAACCAGCCCAATACCTTTCAACGCATGAGCAGGTTCAACGTTTTGTTGTCCCATATCTGCGGCTAATTGTTGCGCTTTGACGATGGCTTCTTGTGCTTTATTAGTAAATTGATCTAGTGACATAAAATATTAAATTTTTTAAAAGAAGATAAGACAAATATTGAGCCAAGCGACTTTATCCGTCAAAATGTCATAAAATATTGATTCTCAGGGGTCAATTTGACAGTAGACGCTAAAAAGTACCTGAAAAAATAGCAAGAACACGAAGTTTCGAACTTTCAAAGGTGATAACAAAGTGGGAATGCATTTGGGTTTGTCAAAAGGGCTAATTTACTTGAAAACCGAAATAATTGTTCATAAAATTTGCTAAAAATAAAAAAGGCTTCCCAGCGAAAAGCTGAGAAGCCCAATTATCTTTAATTATTATAAGAAATAATCAATAATTAAACCATGGTCGCTATTGTACGGACATAATGAACTCTACACGACGATTAAGGATACGACCAGACTCGGTGGTATTTGGGTGCAGCGGGTGTTCAGATCCAAAGCCTCGTGATACCATTCTTTTGGGAGAAATCCCTTTGGATTCGAGGTATTCGAAACAAGATCTAGCGCGGCTATTGCTCAATTTTTGGTTGGTCTCTTCCTTACCTGAATTATCGGTGTGACCATAAATGGCCAAGCTGTATTCGGGGTATTTTTTAAGGATGGTAACTATTTTATCAAGGATCGGGTAAGACTCTGGTCTAAGGGTCCATTTACCTAGGTCAAATTGTACTGCTTTCATGGCAAAATCTAATACTGCTTTTTCTTCTTTTTCAATTTCTGGACAACCTTTATTTGCAGGAGTACCCGCTACGAGAGGACATTTATCATCCAAATCACTAACTCCATCGCCATCTGTATCAGGGCATCCTTTTAAAGCCTTTTTACCCGCAATAGTAGGACATCTGTCATCATTGTCAGCAACTCCATCGTCATCAGAGTCAGGGCATCCATCTAAGTATTTGAGTCCTGCTAATTTTGGACATTTATCCTTACTATCCAAAACTCCGTCTCCATCAGAATCTTGATCACTTGACTTTTCCTCTCCTGGACATCCCATCATCGACTTAATGCCGGCGACGGTCGGACATTTATCCATATCATCTGTTATACCATCACCATCGGTATCCTTTGGCTTTTCATCTTCTGGGCATCCTTTTTTAGCCTTTACTCCAAATACGTCAGGACAATCATCGTGAAAATCGGCTATACCATCTTTGTCTTTATCTGGGCAACCTTTGGTTTCTTTTGGGCCAGCCTGGTCAGGACATAAATCATCGTATTCTGGTATTCCATCTCCGTCTGCATCAGGACAACCATTGTACTTTTTAAGTCCTGGGATGGTCATACACTTGTCATCGCCATCCACAACTCCATCGCCATCGCTATCCTTTGGCATATCCACCATGGGTTTTTCTTCCATAGATTTACCAATTATGTATTTAAAACCAATTCCGTGTTGAAGGTTATTTCTTGACTCTTGAAGGCCTAGTCTATATGATCCAAAAAATTGAAGGGCTGCTTGTTTATTAAAGTAAATCTCTAATCCGATACCCAGTGGAATTTCAACTCCAGTTTGTCCACCTTTTTCACTAGCAAATCCAACCCCAGCAAAGATGTATGGGCTTATGGGTAATTTATCTCGAAGGTACTGATATTGCAATTGCAAATCCGCTCCCCAAAACGGTGTGGTCGTGATTGAATCCTTGAATGAAGCGACCCCTACCCTAACTGGAACCACCAAGTTCACTCCGCTTTTCAATATTTGCCTATGATATGCCGCCTCCCAGGCTGCTTTGTAATTGCTTAAAGAGGCGCCTTCTGTATAAGGTGCTAAATAATTTACAAAAACCCTTTTAAAGCTTAAGGCATTGGGTTGTCCTGGTCTTTGTGCGTATCCTGAACTACAAAATTGCAATAAAAGAAAAGCTAAGAATAATTTATTTGTGATACTTTTTTTCATAAAAGTGATTTCAAAAAATGTCAAATATTAACAAAATACTACACGCAAATTTAGAGTTAATTTGGAACTTATGATTAATTTTTGTTATAAATAATAATCTATATACATATAGTCATGATTCACAGCGTCTTAAATATGTTACTTATAAATGTGATAAAGCGTTCCTAACGCTGCCATATTGATCCAATAAGGATTCAGCTTCGACTTTTGAGACATTATTCAGCTCCATCAGCATTTTAATTCCCCTTTGTCTCAACTTAGCGTTGGTCATCTTCATATCAACCATCTTGTTGCCTAATACCCTACCATAAAGTATCATAGCTCCAGTACTGATCATATTAAGGGTCATTTTTTGTGCTGTGCCAGCTTTTAAACGAGAGCTTCCAGTAAGAAATTCGGGACCAACTTGGATGCAAATTGGGAAAGTGGCTAATTGGAGAATTGGTGCATTGGGATTGCACGTAATGCAAGCGCTTTTTATATTGTTTTCAATGCAATAGTTTAGTCCTCCTATAACATAAGGTGTAGTACCTGATGCAGCTATACCAATGATAAGATCTTTTTTTGTGATATTTATTTGTTGAAAATCTAGAGCAGCTTGAAGATCATTGTCTTCAGCATTTTCTACTGCAAAACGCAGAGCTTTTTCTCCTCCGGCTATGATACCTATGACTAAATCAGGTTCTACGCCAAAAGTTGGAGGGCATTCAGAAGCATCCAATACACCAAGCCTTCCAGAAGTGCCAGCTCCAAAATAAATCAATCTCCCTCCTGTTTTGAGGGTTTCTCCTGCGAATGAAATTACTTTGCTTATGGCCTCTAATTCATTTTGTATGGCGAGGCTTACCTTTTGATCCTCGGTGTTCATCGCCCTCGCTATCTCCAATGCAGACATTTTTTCAAGAGAATGATAAAGCGAATCGCTTTCCGTAATTTTAGGTCCCATAAGTGTTTGGTTTATTTCATCAACTTTTGGGATTCTGAAATATATCCGTTTGAAATTGTGATGGAATAATAGCCTTTTGGCAAGGCACTAATATCGAGATTTGTCCTAATAGTATCGAAGTTCTCTCCTGCGGATAAATTTGTGTGTAAGCAGATTTTACCACTGATATCATGTATATCAATAGAATAAATATTGCTGCCACCCAATGGGGGAATACTAATACTTACGAAGTCTGTTGCAGGATTGGGGTAAATCTTAAATCCATCCTGAAGGATATTGTTGTTCCGTACTAAAATAATTTTAGAAGTATGACTAGAATTATCCTTTTCTAATATCGTCAACCTATAATAATTCAGAAGTAACGGAGATTTATCCTCAATCATATAAGTAAATTCTGTAACAACTTGCTTAGCAGAAACTGATCCTATTGGCTCGAAAATACCCTGATCATTCAATTTTTCAAGTTGATACCTTTCTATATTTTCCTCGGCGGCAGTCTTCCAATAAAGATTATTGACTGCGCCATGGGATTTTCCATAAAAATTCAACAGATTTACGGGAAGTACTGATTGATAAGACCCCGATATCTGACCGTCATAGGGCTGCTGTGTTGGATTCAACCAATCAGATAATCTCGTAGAAGCCGAATTTCCGCCATTCCACGCTTTGGAAAATGTTCCGAAATAATCATATCCTGTCAAATTATCACATGAGCTCTCCCCTCCTCTAAGCTGACCAATAATAAGTTTGTTTTCATTGAAAAGAGGAGCACCCGAAGAACTTACTCCTGTTACACCTTCGGTCCACCTAACTTTATAACTCAATTCAGGAGACAATCCATTCCAAATTTCATTGACGGGCGCATTGGTTGTGAGCGAAATTTTCTTTAATCCGCCAAATGGGTGATGTATTACTGCTGCATTCTTAGGTTTTTCTGTCATCCGACTCCAACCAGCGTAATAAATGCCCCAATCGGTAGGTGGTGGAAATTTTAGTTCTAGCAGCATAAAATCCGACTCAACTTGTCTAGCTCTAATGTTGCCTACTTCTATAGATTGAAGCGTATTTACACCAGTGATTTCATTACAATTTTTGGATTGGTAATTAAAAACTACAGTCCAAGAACTTATATTTGAGTTTTCTACAAAACAGTGATTTGCGGTCAGAAAATAAGGAGTGTGGTCATTCGTAGTATTGTTAACCATAGCCCCCGAACACCACCTTTCGCCGTCAACCACCAAAAGCCCAACAGACTTGGCTACATCTGAATAAGGCGTCCCTAGAGGGCAATTCACATCAACAAAACAATCTCCACCTCGAGATTGAAGATCTTTATACAACTCTACAATATTAAATATCCCGACATAGTCATGAACTACATAATCGATGTATAATGGGTCTTGATTTTGAACCCTAGTTGGAACAAACATCTCTAAAACAAGCTCATCACCTTGAAGAGGAATGGAATGCAGTGATTGTTCTAAATTATTGTTTCTTTCTGTAATTGCACCAATTAAATAATTTTGAGTAAAATCGTAAAAAAATAGCTCCACGCCAGGTTTTAAATTAAATTTTGAAAGATGGACGCTCAGGCTCTTGGCACCAGGAGAATGAATCCTCATACGCCAAATCTTGCCATCAGGAATGTTGGTCCAAAGTCCGTTATCTTTTGAATTGAAATTTACTTGAATTTTGGTACCAAATTTTGGTGGAAGCGTATTTTCTGGATTGATTCTATTTTCTTCTTCTTTAACCGCTGAAATGTCCAAAAAAGGCAAATTAACCTGTGGAATCTGCTGAACAGATAAATTTAATAGCCTGGATTTCGGGATGCCATTAGTAGTTAGTTGCCCTAAGACGGCTTGTGTCCAAACTATAAAACAAACGAAAAATATAAAATTTCTTTTCATGGATAAAGCAACCTGACTTAAGCAACAAAAGTATTTTTCACAAATATAACGAAAGCGTTTTAATATTTTAAACAAATATTTCCAACAATTTTTCGATTTTTTCAAAAATAATTCAAGCCCCTATTCTAATTAGTCAATTTTATTCATTTATTTTACAAAAAACAATATTTCCATAATTTAATTTCGTGCTTTGAAAATATTTTTTTATTAATTTTATTGACCCAGTATTGAATAAAACTCATGCAAGCTCTAAGCATCTTTATCCTAATTTTATTTAAATAATTGATAAAAAATATTTAAATTTATTCGACTAAATCCAATTTTGGTGCGTACATAGATTTGATTTAATAGCGTATTTTAGCTATTTTTGTTGATTAAACATATTTCAATGAAAAAAATAATTTATTTGTTGATTTTTACAACAGTTTTTTTGTCTTGTAAAAAGGATGAAGGCAAAGGTGGGTCAGCTAGTATCGAAGGTCGTGTTTTTGCATATGATGTAAATTCGGAGGGGGTTCGGCAGGATTCGGGATATATCATGGATCAGAAGGTTTATATCACCTATGGCGGTGGAAATTTTGTCGACGATGAAGTACGCACGAGTGGTGATGGCTCCTATATTTTCAGAGGTCTTCAAAAGGGTACTTATACGATCAGAGTCTTTGGTTATTGCCCATCTTGTCCTTTAGACCAATATGAAGATAAAGTTGTAACCACCATTGATAAAGCTGGAGACAATGTAATCATTAGAGATTTAATAACACAATTCAAATAAAAGCCTTGGGATTAAACCTTTTAAATTTTGCAAAGATTTCTTTGGACGATGCTCGTGAAAAGGCGTCAAATGGGAGATTGGATGTAAAATATCTTTGTCATTGTGATAATTTACCCAGTTTTCTTGAAATTTTGGCCAGTGATTATAGAATCCTAACAATAGACGGTGAACAAATATTTGACTATGAATCACGGTATTTTGATACACCTGATTTTCACTTGTTTTACGAACATCAGATTGGCAAATATAATAGAAAAAAAATACGGATACGGAGGTATCTTGCGACCAATGAAGTATGGGTAGAGGTCAAAAAAAAGATCAAAGGTATCAAAACTGAAAAAATAAGACACAAGACCGATCTAGAGGAAATGGCGGGATCTATGCCACCCAATTTGCCAAATTCAATCGAGCATGAACTTAAAGATTGTTCTAATCTTAATCCTGTTTTGGATGTAAATTACAAAAGGATTACCCTTGTAAATTTGGAATTGAACCAACGAATTACTATAGACTTGGAGTTGACATTTTATCACGAATCTAAGAAATTGTGCTTGGAAGATTTGGCCATCATCGAGTTTAAATTTTTACCAAAAAATGCTCCAACTTTGAAGGATTCTACTCTGAAGAGAACAGGACTTTTCAAATCAAAATTTAGTAAATATTGTGTAGGATTGGGACTTTTGGCCTCAGTCAAGCAAAATTTACTGGCACCAGAGTTTTACTTATGCGAAAAATTAAAAAACAAACACCATGTTTGAGACTAATTTAACCGATATACAGCATGGTCCTTTAAATGCCATCACCGAATTACTTTGCAGATTTGGGTTAGACCTCACCATTATACTTCTTATAGTAGGATTTATTTATTATCCCAGACATAAAAACAAGGATTTCCTATTTACCTTTATCATTTTCAACATTTCCAATTTTATAATATGTTATTTATTGGCTAACAGTAAATTGAATATGGGATTTGCCTTTGGTCTCTTTGCTATTTTTTCTATCATCAGGTATAGGACGGTTATGGTACCGATCCGAGAAATGGGATATTTTTTCATCAGCGTAGCCTTGGGCTTGATCAATGCATTATCAAGCTGGGGAGATGTTAATTCCATTGTAATTTGCATAATAAGCAATATTTTTTTCGTTATGATGGTTTTCATTCTTGACAAAAATATGGGCTTAGACCATGAAAACAATAAAATAATTCAGTATGAAAAAATAGAAAATATCAAGCCCGAAAATTATGCAAACTTGCTTGAAGATTTGAGAAATAGAACAGGACTCCCAGTTCATAGAGCGGAAATCCTAAAAATTGATTTTTTGAGAGATATTGCAAGGATACAGGCGTTTTATTATTCGAAAAAAAGTGAAGGAAATTATCACGATTATGGTAATGAAGAATAGATATGTTTTGATTGCATTATCCTTGTTTTGGACATGGGTAGCAATAGGGCAAAGTACAAAAAGTGATGATTTTAGATTGCGGACAGATGTGACTGTAAAGCATGACTTGAGCAAGAAATGGAGTATCTCAGGGCAATTCCAGACCAGATGGTATGACAATTTAGACGATTTCAAAGGATTTTATTACACACTTGGTTGTGCCTATGAGCCGATTCCGAATCTTACGATCAAACCAGAAATCAGACTTTTTACATCTTCTTCCATCGATTATTTGCGCTGGGGTATTTTCGCTGATTACAAGCACAAAATCGCAAAGAATAGTCTATCACTCCGATTGGGTTATACTGAAGAATTGGATGGAGTCGTATGGGGCGATTTCGATCTAGAAAGCAACCAAATAATGGGACGAGGTAAGCTAGAATACCAACATCGACTCACTAAAAAGCTATTTGGAACTGTTAGTTCAGAATTATTCTTTGAATTGACTGACAAAATAGAACTTTCCAGAATCAGAAATTTCCTAGGATGTGAATACAAATTTTCCAAAAAAATTTCAGCTGAAATCCTTTGGATGTTCCAACCGCAGTACAAAAATTCGTCCCATACTCACAATATTTTTGCACTACAAACTGGCATTACTTTCAAAATCTAGAAATTATAGCTTTCCTCAGGTTTTGTGGTTTTTATAAAAATGCCTTGATCGTCAATGTTGAACTTGTCAATATGATACATCTTACCAACCATACTCCTCACGAAAAAATTATAGTCATTGTCCACTTTGCAATCAACCACAACATTCGATCCATTGGTTACCTTGCCAGCTAAAGCCAGAACCCCAATTAATTTACCCTCTGCGTTGAAAGTTCCTGCATAGGCAAATTTACCTTGTTCGCTGCTTTTTGCATAAACTTTGACATCATGACCCTTGATTTTGGGCAAATTTACTATGGCTTTGTAAGAATCTTTGTTTTCTCCAATTACCACTTCCGTCGGGCCCATTACAGTTCTAAAATCTGAAGGAGATATCGACGTGAACGTGCCGAATTCCTTGGAGATTACCTCACCAGAAAGCATCATTGGCAACCCACCGTTTTGAAATACACTTTTGAAGCCCGCTTCAGATTTAGTTTTTTGATCACCGAAATGCTTGATATCTTCTGGATTGTTAGAAACTGTAAGCTGATTGGCCTCTCCTTCTTTTTTTACGGCAGAGTTGTTGTTTTTACAAGAAAACAGAGATACCAACAGTAGGCTTAGTAGTATAAAATGTTTCATTCTAATTCTTATTTTTTTGATTTCAAAAATGTTAAAATATATTTTTTTTCGGCATCAAAGATAAATTAATAATTATATATAAAACAATGATATTCTATAAAAAATACATTAATTAAAAACATATGCATTAGATAGCCTCGATTAATGGATTGTTAAAAATGAAAAATATTTGCTTTTAATTGTATATTTTTACCGCAAAAAAGCCATCGAGCCAGAAATCCCTCATATTATAGAAGACGAGAAGGTTGATAATTCGCCTGCGATGAGGATAATCCGAATTGTACTTGGGGTTATTCTTTCGATTTTTCTGGTATTTTTCATGTTGACATTTATCTTGCTTATCCCAAGAGTTCAGAATTTTATCGTCAATAAAACCACTACTTATTTATCCAAAGAATGGGGTACCAAAGTCAGTATCGATGAATTGGTCTTGGATCCGATCAAGCAATTACAAATAAAAGGTCTGATAATTTACGACAAACGCAATGATACATTGCTTTATGCTGGTAGAACCTACGTTGGATTCAGTAAAAACATCTTTGAATTATTCAGCAACAAATTTTCTATAAAAAAAATAGAACTGGACAATGCTGTAATACACACAAAAAGACATAATCTCCAAGAAGGTTACAATTACCAATTCTTAATCGACTATTTCGGCGGCAATGATACGGTCCCTTCCAAGAGTGATTTCAGGTTGGACGTCAAAAACTTGAAGATCAAAAATACCAAATTTTCACAAAATGATTTTGTCCAAGGGAATCAATTAAAGATGGAATTCCCCAATGGGGTCGTCAATCTTGATCAGCTGGATTTAATAAGGAATAGTTTTGCAATCAAGGACATTATCCTTGAAGATCCTTTCATTTCAGTCGAAAAAAATTTTCCTAAATCTGCATTGGAAGCTATAGCAGACCGAGAAAAAAGCGAGACCAACACTGTAAAAGCGCCCAAAGAACCCTTGGATATGAGTATCGACATTGTAAAAATAAAAAATGGTCGATTCATGCTACACAATTGGCGTAGAACCCCTAAAAGGACTATTGGAGCCAGTTATTTCGATTATGATCACCTTGACATAGGGGATATCAATTTGAGCTTAGAATGTATCCAATCAAAAGATTTGGATTTTGTTGGAAAAATAAATCAAATCCAGGCAAAAGCTGACAATGGCTTCGCACTAGAGGAATTCAATGCTCAAGAAGCCAAAATTTCCTCAAGAAGGACTGAACTGAATGGGGTGTATGTAAAGACCCAAAAAAGCATCATGCAAGACACGATTATCTTCAAGTATTTAGGTTTCGATAGCTTTCATGATTTCAATGACAAAGTCATTATGGAAGGTAAATTGAAAAATAGCAATATCAAAGTTGAAGATATCATCACGTTTGCCTATAAGTTGGATCAAAATTCTTTTTTCAAACGGATTAGAAGCGAAAATTTGAAAATTGATG
>Ga0073902_10001929_pt1 | contig 11017 bp, 10 predicted proteins | sample KloWWTmeKNB19Kit_FD_66667 | JGI IMG/M metagenome (GOLD analysis project Ga0073902, IMG submission 66667) | Active sludge microbial communities from Klosterneuburg, Austria, studying microevolution and ecology of nitrifiers - Klosterneuburg... | ecosystem: Engineered > WWTP > Aerobic digester >...
GTAGACACGGAAACAGGTAAACACGGAAACAGGTAAACACGTAGACACGGAGACACGGAAACGGGCAAACACGTAGACACGGAAACAGGTAGACACGGAAACAGGTAAACACGTAGACACACTTTCACTTGTTTACTTGTTTACTTGTGTACTTGTGTACTTGTTTACTTGTGTACTTGTTTACTTGTACTCACGCATCCTTTACCAATTCATATCCCTCTTTCGAGTCCTGCACCGTCCATCCCAGCGCGGCAATCGCGTCGCGCAGACGGTCCGACTCTGCCCAATTTTTATTCGCGCGAGCGGCGAGACGTTGCTCGGCAAACGCGATCACTTCATCAGGCGGTTTATCTTCCTCGAGCGACAACACGTTGACGACCATATCCCAAGCATGAGCAGGGATGTCTTTTTCAAGCGGGCTGGGAATTTTCACTTCACCCAATTCACTCAAGTTGAACTTCGATCCAGAGGGATACATCTCCGGGTCACATTCGCGGACAATGGACACACTGCTCACGCCGCTCACCTCGCATTGACCCGACTCAAAATCCACGATGAGACCGGTGTGTTCATCCAAGCCGATGGTTTGATTCTCAACCGGGACGAGATCGCACCACTCGGCAAAACGATCCATTCCGATGAAACAACGGCTCGTGTCCAAGTCTGCGCCGCCTTCGGCGTTGTTCCAATGCGGGATGAACGAAACGTGCAAGCCGAAATCGCCAAAGAGATTTAATCCGTCCACCGCGTGGACGTCCTGCCCAACTTTGTAAATTTCATACACAGGCAGCGCGTGCGCGCCGATAGAGATCGTCGCGGCGGAGGCAAATATCAGCGTCGCGCCGAGGCGGTGGCGGGCGCGGATCACATCCCACGTCAGCGTCCCATGCAAATTACGAATCGCGTACGTCGGACTCCCCGGTCCCATGAAGATCATGTTTGCGTATAAAAGAGGCTTGACGATTTCAGCATCATCCGGGCTGAACGCGGAATTTTTCTTGCGCGCGGGGACAACATCCACAACGGGTTTGTAGTTTTGCAAGCGCGTCTTCATAAACTCTCCCACCTTGCCAACTACCTGCGACGAATTCAATTCAAAGCCTGCAGGCGTTTCAAGCAACGCGATGCGAAGCGGTTCATTGATTCTCTTTGCAAGCGATTCAAAAATGCGCCCGCCCGCCAGCGACGTTTCACCAGAGCCGAGGAATGCGATTTGTCCGAGTGTCATGGTAGTTGGATGATGCGGTCAATTCATCTATTACATTCACTTCAACAATTCTTTCGCCTTCTTCCAAATCGCGTCGAACATCTTCACGGTCAACTTTCCCGTTGACGTGTTTTGCTGGCTGGGGTGATACGAACAGAGCAGAGTTGCAGGCTGAAAGTTTAAAGTTGAAGGTTGAAGATCAAAAGTCGCGCCATGAGAGAATTTATATTCTGAAATCCGCAAGCCGTACATTTTCAAAATTCTATCGAATGCTATTCGACCAAGACAGACGATCACTTTCGGCTTGATGATTTCCAGTTCGCGCGCGAGATACGCCTGGCAATTGTTCAACTCTTCGGGACTCGGTTTATTATCCGGTGGAGCGCAACGCGCGGACGCAGTGATAAACATATCGTTCAGACGAAGACCATCGCTTCTCGACTCCGCCTCCGCCTGATTCGCAAACCCAGCCTTGTACAACGCCGGATACAAAAACCTGCCCGACGCGTCGCCGGTGAACATGCGTCCCGTCCGGTTTGAACCGTGCGCGCCGGGGGCGAGTCCCACCACGAGGATGCGCGCTTTCGGATCGCCGAATCCCGTCACCGGCTTGCCCCAATATTCCTCATTGATATACGCTTTGCGTTTCACACGCGCAACTTCTTCGCGCCACGCAACGAGGCGAGGGCATTTGCGGCAGATAGTAATTTCTTTGTTGAGGGCTGAGAGAGATGACATATAGAAAGAGAATTGGAGAATTAGAGGATTAGCATGGCATCGCCAAACGAATAGAAGCGATAGCCTTCCTGAATTGCAGTCGCGTACGTTTCGAGAATCTTCTCTCGCCCCGCGAACGCGCTGACCAGCATAATTAACGACGACTTCGGTAAATGAAAGTTCGTGATCATCGCGTCAACGATTTGAAATTGATAGTCAGGCAAAATATATAAAGATGTCGCTCCTACATATTCCTTGACCATCGGCGATTGACCATTGACCATCGTCTGTTGTCCATTGTCTATGGTCATTCTCGCGGCTGATTCAAGCGTCCTAACCGAAGTGGTTCCCACTGCAATGACTCTGCCGCCTCTCGCGCGCGTTTCGTTAATTGCATCCGCTGTTTCCTGAGTCAACTCACACCACTCGGAATGGATTTTATGTTCTTCGGGATTCGCTTCATTCACCGGCGCAAACGTATCCAAACCAACGTGTAAGGTGACATAGGCGATCTTCACGCCTTTGACCTGCAACTCCTCCAACAAACGCGGCGTGAAGTGGAGTCCAGCCGTGGGCGCGGCGGCGGAACCGGGTTCTTTAGCATAGACCGTTTGATAACGTTCGGGGTCATCCAACTTTTCGTGAATGTACGGCGGCAGAGGCACATTCCCCACTTTGGAAAAATACGGCTCGATGGGTTCGGAAAATTTTATTAATCGTTCCGATCCGTTCAACTCCTCGACGATCTGAACTTCCGGTCCGTCTTCCACTTGTGCCAATCTGCCCACGCGCAGACCTTTGCCGCCGACCAAAGCCTCCCAAGTGAGTTCATCGCGGCGGCGCAATAACAGGAGTTCAACTCGCCCGCCAGTTTCTTTCCGCGCAAAGATTCTTGCAGGGATCACGCGCGTTTGATTCAACACCAGCAGATCCCCGGCTTTGAGGTAATCCGTCACATCGCGGAAGATGCGATGCTCGAGTTTTCCGCTCTCACGGTGCAACACCAGCAAGCGCGACGAATCACGCGGCTCGGCGGGCGTCTGCGCGATGGATGACTCGGGGAGGTTGTAGTCGAAGTCGGAGGTTTGCATTTCGCTTGAACGATTCATGTCCCTGCGTTCAAACACTATTTATCCAGCCAGAACAGAGAGAGTTCTTCTTTGATCGTTTTGAATTCGGGATCGCCGGTAACCAATGTTGCATTTAGTTCAATAGCAAGAGAGGCGGCAAAAGCATCGGCATAGGAAATTGGATATCTGGCTTTTAGCCATGCCGCGGCGAGAATCCTTTCTTCCGTTGCTTCATAGAATTCCACTGGAAAGGCTCTCAAATCCTCCAATATTATTCTCGCTTTAGCAATTCCTTGCTCGCGGCTGATAATATAAACCAATTCACCGACATTCATGTAACTCATTGCCAGACTAACTTCCCCATCTCCCGCGTTCTTTAATAGCTGAGTTACTTTTTCTCCACCGGGTTCAGCCTCGAAGTGAGCGATCAAGGCGAATGTGTCCAACACAAAAGGTTGCGCCATCTTTAGGAGCGGAGTCGCTTAATTTTTTCTTCTTCCCGCGCCAGTTCCTCTTTTCGTTCTTTGAGCAACACTTCGGTCAGCGATGTTTTTCCCGCGTATTTTCCGTAGGTCGCTTCAATGTGTCGAAGGCGCTGGGCTTTCGACATTGCAGGTTTCCTCGCGCGCAAAATCTTTTGAATTTGCCGATAAGTTTCTGGGGAGAGTTCTATTGTTTTTCCAGTAGGAGTAACCAAGTGTGGAGTTGCCATGGCAGATTACCTTTCGTTATGCGTGGATTATACACCGTGCGGCGCGATGAAAGATTCGGGTAGGTTGTAGTCGAAGTCGGAGGTATTCACGATGCGATAATGAAAATATCTTTAATTATTGACTTTAATAAGTTCGTTAGTTTCTATATTAAGTTGAAATTCCACTTCCCCGAAAACATCTGACAAGGTCAATATATTTTCTGATAAAGATGAAATAAAAATTCTTGGTCCGCTGTAATCTTCAGTTGGAAACGTATCGCCAAGAGTATCTTTATCTATCAACTTTCTCAAGATTTCGCTTCTAACAGTATACACAAAAATAGAAAAACCACTCTCAGACGAATTAGCTTCATGCTCCTCGGTAAATATTATTAATCTGGAATTATCTAAAGACCATCGAAATTCCAAGATTGTATATTTTTCTTTAAATGCTAGACTTTGCTCATCGCCAGTTATCAGATTTCGAATCTTGATTATATCGAGAAGATCAGGATGCAAAAACGCAAACAAGCTACCGTCTTGTGAAAATTCAAAAGAATAACCAACATCGTTAGGTTTTAGCCAGACATCAAGAAGCCCGGTGTTCAAATTCAAGCGGGATAAGCCATACCCACTTGAATAAATCAACCATGGGCTATCAATCGAGCAAAGACATGCGGGTTCCAAATACAAATACATTCCATCCTCGGACCACCGATTCGGCACCCAATACCATACAGGTTCGTTGCCGCTCAAATCGTCACTTACGGCTGGCAAAGTCCAATTCAACCCGAGAGACTCGTTCCAAATTTTTGTATAAATCCCTTTGTCAGAGCATATTACAGCATTCCATAACTCATTTGTGAAATAGGCGGCTGAAAGGTATTTTGAATACCAAGATCTTTCAGTGGCTGCGCACGATGAAACAGCGGCTTCCTCAGTTAAATAGATTGAATCCGGGGTTGAAGTTATAGTTTTCGTGAGAGCAAGTTGGGGAGTACTTGAACTTGTAGGCGTAATCATCAAACTTCTGGAAACTGTAGTGGTGGGTTTGGTTGAAACAGTTGGAACAATTAATGTCGATATAGGCACATCCTGCAACTTCGTAGCACAACTCGTTACGAATAGAGTAAGTAAGCCAAGACAAATTATCTTATTCAATCTCAACGCTTTCTATTTTTTCAATAGTTGGAAAATCACATTCACAACAATCGTCAACACTACCGACACCAGAATCGAAGTTGCAATCGGGAAATAGAACGATCCGTTCTCGCCCTCGATGCGGATGTCGCCGGGCAGGCGACCCAGCGGCAAGCCGAATTTCGCGGCAAGGTACACTCCCCCGCCGATGAGGAATAAGATGATTCCGCCGAGCATGAGGTAGCGGGCGATGGATTCCATTTGAGTTTAAGGTTTGAAAGTTGAAGGTTGAAGGCAAAAAACCTTCGACCTTCAACCTTGAACTTTACAACAGTCTTGGTTGCCCCTCTTCCACGTAATCCAACCCCAAATGCTCATACGCGGATTTGGTCGCGACGCGTCCTTGCGGGGTGCGATCCAGAAAACCGAGTTGCAATAGATACGGCTCGACCACGTCCATGATCGTATCCTGTTCTTCGCTGATGGACGCGGCGATGGTGTTCAAGCCGACGGGTCCGCCGTTATATTTTTCGATGATCGTCCGCAACACGCGGCGGTCTACGTCGTCAAGCCCGAGCGGATCAACTTGCAAAAGGTCCAACGCTTCTTTTGCGACAGATTGCGTGATCGTCCCATCCGCGCGGACTTGGGCGAAGTCGCGGACGCGGCGGAGGAGTCGCAAGGCGATACGCGGCGTCCCACGCGCCCGCTTCGCAACTTCCCTTATGCCTGATTCGTCCGCGGAAACTTTCAGCATCCCTGCGGCGCGCGCGACGATCAGACGCATCGCTTCGATGTCGTAATAATCCAACCGATAGACCGCGCCGAATCTCGCGCGCAACGGCGCGGTGACGAGGGCGAGTCGGGTGGTGGCGCCGACCACAGTAAAGCGAGGCAGTTTGAGGCGCAGGGAACGAGCCGAGGGTCCTTTTCCGATGACGATATCCAGCGAGAAATCTTCCATCGCGGGGTAGAGCACTTCCTCCACCGCGCGTCCGAGGCGATGAATTTCATCAATGAAGATCACGTCGCCCGCGCGCAAGTTGGTGAGGATGGCGGCAAGATCGCCCGCGCGTTCGATGGCGGGACCCGCCGTGACCTTGACGTTGACGCCCATCTCGTTGCCAAGCACATGCGCGAGCGTGGTCTTGCCCAGCCCAGGCGGACCGTAAAACAAAACGTGATCCAACGCCTCGCCGCGATGTTTCGCCGCATCAATGAGGATCGAAAGATTCTCTTTGACTTGATCCTGACCAATGAGGTCGGCAAGTTTTTGCGGACGAAGCGCGTTATCCACGCGGTCGTCGGGTTTGGATTCGGGATCGAGGGGGCGTTGTTTCGGCATGGAGGGATTATAGCAAATAAAAAGGGCGACCATCAGGTCGCCCAACAAAATTTATTCTCGCGAGGAAGATCAAAACCTCAGCCACGGATTTACACGGATTTCACGAATTTTTTTTCCAATCCGTGTCAATCCGTGAAATCTGTGGCAAAGACTTTTAATCCAACGGCTCGAACACGACCTCAACCGTCATCCCCCACTTCACGCGCGGATCAACATCATGCGCCGCGATTCGCACGGTGTAGATCACGTCGCCGCCCTGCAAAATGGACGACTGACTGATCTCGGTCACAACGCCGTTCATCGTGATTCCATCAATTGCATCGGCAGTGAATGTGACACTTTGCCCGACAGCCAGCTTCACAACTTCGAGTTCGGTGACATCGGTTGTCTCGATCACCCACGCGGATGTATCGGCAACGCTCACGATTCGAGTCTCAGGGGAAACCTGCTCGCCCGTCTTGACAGCCACCTCAGCGACGACGCCATCAAATGGCGCGGTGATTGCGTAATTGGAAAGATTCGACTGCGCCGCTTTGACTTGCGCTTGCGCGTTCTCCAAACGAGACGTTGCCAACGCAAGTTGATCGGCGTTTACACCGTCGGTTGAAATTTCATATTGATATTTCGCTTCGGCTTCGGTTGCAAGCGCGGCATCCAACGCGGCGCGGACGGTATCGCGCTCGCGCGTGATTTCATCCAAGTTGCGGACGGCTTCGTTGTAGTCATCCTGCGCGGTTTCCAGATCGTCTTCGGCAGTCTTGCGCTTGGAATTATCTTTGTCCAAGTCTTTATATTTATCGAACTCGTCCTTCGCATCCTGCAAATCGGAGTCGCGGTCGTTTACTTCGGCTTTGGCGTCTTCGATGCGGTCTTCGATGGAATCAACGTTCAAGTCTTCCCATTCGCGTTCGGCAGTCTCGCGGACGGTTTGCGCGTTCATGTAAGCCGTCCACACGGCGGCGAGGTTGGAAGAACTATTTCGATTGAGCGCATCCATTGCTTGTTGCGCGCCGATCAGTTCAAGATTCGCGGCGGCGATCTGAGCCCAAGCCACGCTTGCATTGGAAAGTTCCGCCAACACTTGTCCCTCTTTCACAGTATCGCCGATCTTCACATGGACCGTTTGCACAATGCCTCGCGCTTGAAATGTGAGATTCGCCGCGTGGACGGGTTCGAGCCGTCCCTCGGCGATCACGCTCTCAGGCGCGGCAACGCTGTCCGCAACTGGGGCAGGCGTCCCTGCGGCTTGATTCGCGCAAGCGGTCAGAGTCAGCGCGATGATGGCGGTAATCATCATAAAAGTCTTTGTTGTGTTTTTCATTGCATCCTTCTTTCGTGTTTATGTACACAAGTACACACGTATACACGTACACATGTTTCCCGTGCTTCCCTGTTTCCTTGTCTACCTGTCTATTTGTTTAATTGTCTACTTGTTTCCATGTTTACTTGTCTACTTGTTTACTTCTTCACTTGTCTACTTGTCTACTTGTCTACCTGTTTACTTCCTCACTCATACGCCAACACCTCACGGATTGTCAGCCGCGCCGCGTTGCGGGCGGGGACAACGCTCGCCACAGTCGAGAGTAATAAAACCAACGCGAGCCAAATCACATAACCTTGATAGGTGAAGACCACATCAATCGCAGATTGGAAAATCGCAAGGCTCACAATCGTTGAAAGCAAATACGAGAATGGGATCGAAAGAATCACAGCCAGCGCAAATGAGATCGAGCCAATGACAATTCCCTCCGCGATGACCGTGCGCATCACCGCGCGATCATCGGCGCCGATGGCGCGCATGATTCCGATCTCGCGCGTGCGCTCAAGCACGTTCATGCCCATCGTGCCAGTCAGTCCCATCGAGCCGACGATGGCGGTGAGGATCGCCATGATGAGCAGAAACGCCACCAGCGTATCGAGACTCTCCACCGCCGTATCCAACGACGCGCTGCCCGCCTCCGCCACGCGGACTTTGAATCCATGCTCGCGGAAAAATTTATCCAACTCTTCGGCTTTGGCATTTTGATACGCGCGGCTGTGTTCTTCGGTGGCGAGCCGAAATGAAAACGAACGGTTCGCAAGATTGTTCAATTGCGAAACATATTCATACGGCGCGTATGCCAGCACGCCTTCGCGATCTATGAATTGAAAAATGCCGATCACTTGCCATAATTCTTCGCGCCCTTCGATCTTGATGTGGACGAAGTCGCCCGATTTGAGAGTCGGAAAATATTCGCGCGCGCCTTCGCTGATGGCGAGCTTCTTCACATCGTCCGCGTGAATCCAGCGTCCATCCACGAGGATTGGCTCGACGAGTTTGCTATCCGCGGGCGGACCGAACATGTTGAGATTCTCCATCACATCGCCGTTCGCATCGAGCAATTCGCCGCTCAAAAATTGCCAGCCTTCCACTTGTTGCACGCCGTCCACTTGCATCGCAATTTGTTCGATCTCACTCAAACGATACGGCTTATCGAAATCGAGCGAAACATCGGCGGAAAAATATTTACTGATCTGCCCGATGTACTCATGCAGTGAGACGCGCACGTTGAAGACCGCGATGAAGATCGCGCCGCCCATCGTCAGCGTGAACAACGTCAACGCGAGACGACTCTTGCGGCGGAACGTGTTACGCAGTGAAATGACAAACGGACGCGGGATGTGGATTCCGCGCGCGGCGAGGACTCTCGTCGCTTTGACCTGAATCCAATCGGACCACGGCAGACGCTTCTCTTCGCCGCTTCGGGCTGGTTGCTCGTCGTCAGCCAACCCGCCGCTGAGAGCGCGTAGAACCGTGATGCGCGAACCGCCGACCACAGGCGCGAGTCCCGCGATCAATGGCACGAACAAGCCGACCAAAATTTGAATCAGAAACGCCGTCGGCACGATGCGATAGCCGAGCAAATTGAAATTCAGTTCGCTTGCGATAAACTCCGCAAGTCCATACGCGCCCGCGCCGCCGAACGGAACCGCGATCAGCAACGCGATGATTCCGAACGCCATGATAAGCGCGATGTACATGACGAAGACTTGCTTTTTTTGTCCGCCCACGAGTTTGATCACGCCGATGTGACGGAGGTGTTGATTCAACAACGCGCTCAGCGTATTGGCGATCAACGAACTGGAGAGGAACACGATCAAAATTCCCAGCGCCATCAAGATACCGAGAACCGCATTGATGGTGTCTGCCAGCGGATGTTTGTGCGCTTCGGAAAACCGCGAACGGACGACGATCTGTCCGTTGTTTTCGAGTTTGTCCTTCAACGCCGCGCCCACCTCGCGGACGTAGGTAATGTCGTCGCCGTCGCCTGTCACCGTGACCAAGGCGCGGTTGAACGATTCAGGCTGACCGAGATAAGGAAGCGTGTCCATCGTGATATAGCCGAACGGAGAGGCGAGGAAATCTCCCGCGCTTGAGGCGGTATCCTGCACGATGCCCGTCACAGGCAATGTTTTGATCGAACCGTCGGGGAGTTGAAATTCGAGCAAGTCCCCCACTTTTACATCGAGGTCCTTCAAGGCATTTTGCTCCAGTAACACTTCGCGCTTCTCTGGGACGGACGCGCCTTCGAGCGGAGTCAATAAATTGATTCGGTTGTCTTCAAAACTCTCGAACGCGTTCATGTCGAGTGTGACCCATTTTTCAGTCCCTGGCACGCGCACACGCATGTTGAACACGCGCCGCGCTTCGGCATCGTCCACATTTTGCTGATTGCGGATCGAATCCAGCGTGTCTTCATCGAAGTTCGTCATCCGCAGTTCGATGTTGGCTGGCACGTTCGCCGAATACGACGCGCTCATATCCTGCTGGATGATCTGGTACGCGCCCGCGATGACGCCAATCGAAAACACGCCCACTGCAATGGAAAATACCACCAGCAATGTGCGAGCTTTGTTATCTATCAGGTCGTGCAATACTTTTCGCCAACGAGGTTTCATAGTGATTTACGATTTTCGATTTCAGATTTACGATTTACGATTTGCGATTTTGGATTGACGATTGACGAATACGCAATACGAAGTACGCAGTACATGTCGAGGTGTCTAATTATTTCCTTTTTCCATTCGCCGAGTCGCCGACGATCAAGCCGTCTGCGATGGTGATGTTTCTTGTTGTGCGCGAGGTGAGCGAGGGATCGTGCGTCACCATCAACACGGTCTTGCCGCGGCGCGCGAGTTCTTCAAACAAATCAATGATGATGTTCGCGGACTTTGTATCGAGGTTGCCCGTCGGTTCGTCGGCGGCGAGCAGGGGCGGGTCACATGCCAACGCGCGCGCAATCGCGGCGAGTTGTTGTTGTCCCGTTGAAACCAGCACGGGCAATTTATTCGCAAACTTTTCAAGCCCGACCAGTTTCAACATGTCCATCGCGTGCTTGGGGCGCTCATCGAAGTCGTACATGTCGGCATAATCCATCGGGAGCATGGCGTTTTCAAGCAGGGTGAGCATGGGCAGTAACTGGAAAAACTGAAACACGATTCCCAAATTTCGCCCGCGCCATTTCGAGCGCTGACTTTCACTCACGCCCGTGTAAATATCTGTGCCGCCGATGACCACTTTGCCGTCTGTGGGATGGTCAATGCCTGTGATCATGTTCAACAGCGTGGATTTGCCGCTCCCAGATTTTCCAACAATCGAAACGAACTCGCCGCGCTTGATGGTCAGGTCAACGCCTTTCAAGACGGTGAACTCGCCCGCCGCGTTCTTGAATCGCTTGACGACTCCGTGCAGGTCAATCATCGCCTCAGGCGACGACATCGCATGATGGTGTGAACCAGACTTCCCCTTGGGGCGACGCGGGGTCATTTCCGCCTCCACCATGATAATTTCCGCTTGGGATTCAAAT
>Ga0073902_10001932_pt1 | contig 11008 bp, 8 predicted proteins | sample KloWWTmeKNB19Kit_FD_66667 | JGI IMG/M metagenome (GOLD analysis project Ga0073902, IMG submission 66667) | Active sludge microbial communities from Klosterneuburg, Austria, studying microevolution and ecology of nitrifiers - Klosterneuburg... | ecosystem: Engineered > WWTP > Aerobic digester >...
TGCGAAGGAGGGCCTCTGCTCGCTCCTGTGCGTGCCGATGCTGGTGCGGGAGAAGGCCATCGGCGTGATCAATACGTATACGTCCAAGCCGCATACCTTCACGGTGGAGGATGTCAAACTAATGCAGGCGATTGCCAATCAGGCCGCGATTTCCATTGAGCACACCACGTTGCTTGAGAAATCGTTTGAAATGCAGGAAGCCTTGCAGGTCCGTAAGTTGCTCGACCGGGCCAAGGGATACCTTATGCGGTCGAAGCGGCTGTCGGAAGAAGACGCGTTCAAGTTGATTCAGCGGCAGAGCATGGATCTCCGCAAGTCCATGCGAGAGATAGCCGAAGCGATCCTGTTGGCCGGTGAAATCGAAGATCGTGCCGATAAGAACCGGGCGCGACCCACTTGAGTCCAACGGAAGTCAAACTCCGAGGAGGACTCGTCGCAGTACGGAAAATGGCGAAACGAGACGCGAGGTGGCGGCACTTCATGCGGGGCATAGGAGTCGTCCTCGCGATGGCTCTCCACACCGCCTGCGCCACCGGGCACTACACGCCTCTCGTCGGGGCCGATCGCGATGAGATGGAGCAGCTCAAGGAGAATGTCTATCGTGTGGAATACCGCGTCAGTTCGTTCACGTCGCAGGAGCAGTTGGATGCCTATTTGCGGCGGCGTTGCGCGGAACTAACATTACGCGAGGGGTACGATTTTTTCCACCTGGCCCAGCGCGCGGATGTTCTGGCACTCTTACGACGAACGTCGATGACGGTGACCATGTACAAGGGTAAGAAGCCGGTGGGCGCTGATGACGTCTATGACGCGAAGGAGGTCCTGGCTGCACCGGTGATCGTTCCGATGCACAAATGTCGGCTGACGCGTGCCGATTGTTAAGCGTTTAGAATGCATCTGACGCTACGCGAGCAGCAAAATTTATTGATCTGAGATGACGGCCGGTTTGGCGAAGGGGTTCGAGGGGCGGGGCTGAAGCCAACCTATCCGGAAGCGGCGCGTTGACCGCGGTGGACATTCTCGAAGAGATTCGCGACGGACGGTCGGAATCGGAATTCAGGACTCGTGGCGCCACGGTGCTCACTCGCAAAGACGTCATGCCCGGTGTGCCGGAGATGATTTCCGTGCTTTAGCAGGCTGCGAAAACACTCGGTTGTTGCGCATACGTTATGATCAACTCATGCGCCGTTTCGGTATCAGAATCACCCGCATCCTGGTAGGGTGAAGGCATGTTCCGCATGCGGAAGCGTGTCGCCGCGGTGAAGAAGTACCGCGAAATCGGCAAGCAGGACATGAGACTGAACAATGCGCTGCTGCGTATCGAGGTCGATCCGGAGACCTATGTCCTTAAAGCCGTCGAGCATTCGCTCAAATCTGATCCGCTTCCTGTGTTGTCGATGGCTTAGCGGTATTTTCTGTCTTACGTTAGGGTGTAAGTCAGGGGCAAGAAAAAGGACTCCCGGGTGTGCCTCTCAACCCCGGCCTTTTGGACTCGCGCTGTGGGCCGCCGGTTGGTCGAAGGAAGACACGATTGCCGCGTTTTTCTATCAGACAGCCACGGGGTTTGTCGCGGCGGCGATGAAGTTGATGCCGTTTGGGCAGCGTGAGGGACAGCGATTACTGGACAGTTGGATCGAGGTGATCAAGCGGGTCAGGCACAAAGCGGCGCGTCAACGAATGCTTCATTCTTGGTCCCCGGTTCAGGACCTTTACGCGATGCGGCACAATCGGTTGGAATCACGGCTGTTTCGGCCTTAGCAGCGAACAGCGTATGGCATCAGCGAGGTCCTGACCCCATCCTCCACTTGACGGCATCTCCCTTCATTTGTTAAGAGTGCAAGAGTTCGTAGAGACGACGAAGTCCCTACAGTCACGCAGCACGGATATTGAATCGGACAATGGCGTCCGCGGCTACAGACCAGTAGCCCGGACGCTTTTTTTGTTTTGCTGAGGCAGAGGGTCTGACGACAGGATGGTTCGGTGAACGATTCGGTGCAACCAACCCGGTCTTCATAGGGTTTCAACACGTACGATCGGTTCAATCTTCTCGACTTGAGAGGGCATCATGCAAGCAGGACATACCAGTTCGCATGCGCGTAAGAACGTTGTCGTAATCGGCAACGGGATGGTGGGACAGCGGTTTTGCGAAAAATTGGTCCAGTACGATACCGCCCGGCAATATCGGATCGTGACGTTTTGCGAAGAACCGCGGGCGGCTTATGACCGCGTGGGCCTGTCCGCATTTTTTGCCCACCGGGATGCCGAAAAGCTGTTGCTGGCAAAGACGGAATGGTACGAAACTTACGGCGTGGAATTGCATGTCGGCGATCGCGCCAATCGGATCGATCGTGAGGCCCAAGTGGTGTATTCCGACAAGGGGAGGAAGATCGCCTATGACTATGCCGTAATTGCCACCGGCTCCTATCCCTTCGTCCCGAAAATTCCAGGCATCAACCACCAGGGCGTCTTTATGTATCGCAAGATTGAAGACCTGCAAGGCATTTTTGCCTATGGGTCGACGGTCAAGCGGGCGGCGATCATCGGCGGAGGCTTGCTCGGCCTGGAGGCGGCGAAAGCGGCCTATGACCTCGGCCTAGATACGCATGTGGTCGAATTGGCGCCCCGGCTGATGGCCAGGCAGCTCGACGACGCCGGCTCACGCACATTGGTTCGCAAGATCGAGGCCCTCGGCATTTCCGTGCATCTCAACAAAGCGACCGAAGAAGTGCTGGGCAAAGGGATCGTCCAGGGTTTGCGGTTCAAGGACGGTGAAACACTTGCCGTAGATATGGTGATTGTCTCGGCCGGGATTTGCCCCCGAGACGAGCTCGCGCGAGCCTGCGGACTCAATGTCAGCAAGAACGGTGGGATCCTGGTGAACGATCGGCTGGAAACCAACGATCGCGCCATTTTCGCCGTCGGCGAGGTCGCGCGGCATGGAGGCATGATCTATGGGCTGGTCGCGCCCGGCTACCAAATGGCGGAAACCGTGGCTGTCAATCTCACCGGTGGTCGCGCATCTTTCACCGGCGGCGATCTGTCGGCGAAGTTGAAGCTCGTGGGCGTGGATGTCGCAAGTTTTGGCAATGTCGACGCCAGCGCGCTGTTCGCAAAACCGATCGTCTGGGAAAATCCCTTCGAGGGAGTCTATAAAAAACTGCTTGTGAGCCATGACGGCACGCGCCTGCTCGGAGGCATCCTGGTGGGAGATGCCTCCGACTACGGCCTGCTCGCCGCCATGGCCAAACGCGACGCCCCGCTTCCTTGCAAGCCGGGCGAACTGCTTCTCGGCGCGTCAAGCGGCGGTTCAAGGCTGGGCGGGGTGGAGGCCATGCCGGAGTCGGCGCAAATATGCTCCTGTAACAACGTGACCAAGGGCGCCGTGTGCCGGGCCATCCGCGAACAGAATTTGACCGATCTCGGGGAGGTCAAGGCGGCGACCACAGCCGGGACCGGCTGCGGCGGCTGTCTGCCGCTCGTGACGGATCTGCTGCACGCGGAGATGAAAGCGGCCGGCATGGCGGTCACCAATCATCTGTGCGAGCATTTTCCGTATTCCCGGGTCGAACTCCTCGCCCTCATCAACACGAAATCCTTGCGATCCTTCGATGACATCATCGCCCAGTGCGGAAACGGCCTCGGATGTGAAGTCTGCAAACCGGCCGTGGCCTCGATTTTGGCTGGTTTGTGGAACGAGCACATCCTGAAGCCGGAACATCGCGCGCTGCAGGATACCAATGATCGGTTCCTCGCCAACATCCAGCGCGGCGGTCTGTACTCGGTGGTCCCCCGCGTGCCGGGCGGCGAGATTACGCCGGATAAACTGATCGTGCTAGGTGAGATCGCGAAGGCCTACGGCCTGTACACCAAGATTACCGGCGCGCAGCGCATCGACCTGTTTGGCGCTCCGGTTCACCGGCTGCCGGAGATCTGGGAACAACTCGTCCAGGCCGGCTTTGAAAGCGGCCATGCCTACGGCAAAGCCTTGCGGACGGTGAAGAGCTGCGTCGGCTCGACGTGGTGCCGCTACGGGGTGCAAGATTCCGTCGGGTTCGCCATCCGGTTGGAGCACCGTTACAAAGGAATTCGCGCCCCGCACAAGATCAAAGCCGCGGTGTCAGGGTGCGTGCGCGAGTGCGCGGAAGCACAAGGGAAAGACTTCGGCCTGGTGGCGACGGAAAAGGGTTACAACCTGTATGTCTGCGGAAACGGCGGCGCCCACCCGCGACATGCGGAACTGTTGGCCGCCGACCTCGACGAGGAGACGGCGATCAGGTACATCGACCGGTTCATCATGTACTACATCATGACCGCCGATAAACTGGCCCGGACTTCCGTCTGGATCGAGAAAATGGCGGGAGGCCTGGAACGGGTCAAGGAAGTCATCATTCACGACGCGCTCGGTATTTGCGCCGAGCTTGAGGAGCGAATGCGGCATCTCGTGAATACCTACGCCTGCGAATGGGCGGAAGTCGTTCGCGATCCAGAACAGCGGAAACTCTTTCGCCAATTCGTCAATAGCGATGAGACTGAGGCATCCATCGAATTCATCGGCGAACGAGGCCAGTCCCGGCCGGCCGATTGGCCGGTGGAGACCGTGTCTCTCGAACAGTTCCGCGCGCTCTGGAATATTCAGCTGACCGCAGCCGATCACGCGCAGGAGCCGCAACGTGCCTGGGTGAAGGTGGGAACGGTTTCCGACTTTCCTCGCAACGGGGGGGCCACCGTCAAGTACGGGAAGGTCCAGATTGCGGTCTTCAATTTTGCCGGCCGCGGCGAGTGGTATGCTTGCCAGCAGATGTGTCCGCACAAAAAGGCATTCGTGTTATCCCAGGGCATTATCGGGGAGACGGGCGGCACGCCAAAGATCGCCTGTCCAGTGCACAAGAAAGCGTTCTCTCTCGAATCCGGGAAATGTCTCAGCGGGGATGAGTATGAGATTCGCGTGTTTCCAGTGAAGGTAGAGGCCGAGGACGTCTTTCTGGAACTTCCTCCCACCACGGTCCTCGATCAACTTCTGGCGACGGAACTTGGCTGTCGTGCGGCCACATCACCCGCCCCCATCCCTTTGTGACGACATAAGCCATCAGCTCTTTTGTTCCTATGCACCGAGAAGACGAACAACTGTGTGGCAGTAGTCGAGTGACGGCAGCGCAGGCGCGCCATATTCCGGTCATCGGCGTCGGGGAAAACGGCGTTAGTCGAGGCTCTCTGTTTGAAACTGCGAGATCGGTAGAGCCTGGCGGTGGTGACGAATGATATTTTCACGAGGGAAGACGCGGAGTTCCTCACCAACGTGGCGCGCTTCCGCAAGACCGGATTCTCCGGGTCGAAACCGGCGGCTGTCCGCACACGGCGATTCGCGAAGATGCGTCGCACAATCAGGAAGCGTTGGATGCTTTGCTGAAGCGCCATCCCGAGCTTGAGCTGATGTTTGTCGAAAGCGGAGGCGACAACTTAGCCGCGACATTCCGCCCCGAACTCGTCGATAGGGTCATCTATGTCCTCGATATGGCGGTCGGGGACAAGATTCCGCGCAAGGGCGGGCCGGGCATCACACGATCCGATCTGCTGGTCATCAACAAGATCGATCTCGCGCCGCATGTCGGAGCCGATCTCTCCATAATGGATCGGGACAGCAAACGGATGCGGGGCGCCTTGCCGGTTCTCTTCACCAATCTCAAGACAGGCCAGGGGCTCGATCTGGTAGCTGCTTGGGTTGAACAGCTCTTGCCGCAGCAAGCCTGGACCGTGAAGGGTAAGACGTGAAAGGTGAATCCAAGAGACTGGCTTCGAGGTCTGCGGCGGTGCCTGTCCCTGTGCTTGACACAGTCGGTCGGTGCGGAGCGCTAAGCTATGAGTTCGAGCGACCGGGCCCACGCACGATACTCACACGCTCGTCTTGCACGAGTCCCTGGCATTATGTTCCTCCTTCGTATCTCGACGACAGCGGGTGTGCCTACACCTGGCTGGTCAATCTCTCAGGTGCTTGGCCGGCGGCGATCACGTCACGGTGAACGCGCAGCTCCACGCCGGGGCGCGTGTGTTGATGACCAGCCCATCGGCTAACCGTGTGTACCGAACTGTGTCCGAGCCGGCCGTTCAAGAAGTTCGTCTCTCGATTGCTTCAGGGGCTCGGCTTGAATGGCTGCCTGAAGTGACGATTCCGTTCGCCGGGTTTCGTTTTCGCCAATCGATCCATGCGGATCTTGCGCCAGGCGCGACCGTCGTATTGTGGGATGCGATGGCGTCCCTCCGGATTGCGATGCGCGAACGGTGGGCGTTTGCCGGCGTCGAAAACGAGATTTGCCTCAGAACTGCTTCTGGTGATTCGGTAGTCGAGCGGTTCCAGGTCACTCCGGAAATGGTCGGCAAGCTCGCGGCTGAGTGGAACCATGTGGCTTCATGGTGTGTCATTGGTGACGGAATCGAGTCAGGCATGTTGAAGCGATTGAAAGACGCGACGGTAGACCTCCTGGGGCGGCGACCAGGAGAGGTCTTCGGGGGTGTTTCTGAACCGTCTGCTCCAGGTCTGGCTATCAAGCTGGTGGCTCGATCGGCGGCGGGGCTTACCGAGGTCGTGGAGTCTCTTGCGGCAGTCGTTCGAGCCGAACTCTGGGGACTTTCCCCAGCGGTGATCCGGCGCTATTAACGAGGCTGATGCGGGAAGGGAGTTTGACTCCCCGTGACTCGGATGCTATTTCTTGCCGGAGTTTGAGCGGGATACTCAAAACGTCCGCCAGCCGGCCGCAGGCCGATAGCTGAAGGCTGAAAGCTCTTTATGCGCGTCTTTCGAATCGCCATGGCACAGATCAACCCGACGGTCGGTGATATTCCCGGCAATGCCCGGTTGATCAAGACCTGGATCAGAGAAGCCAAGAAAGCCAAGGCGGAGGTGGTGGCTTTTCCGGAATTGGCTGTGACCGGGTATCCGCCGGAGGATTTGTTACTGAAACGGCGGTTTGTCGAAGACAACCAGCGGGTACTGGACGAACTTGCCCGTGAATGCGTCGGGATCGTCGCCGTAGTGGGGTTTGTCGGTCAGGGCTCGATGGCCAAGGCGCAGCCGGGCTTGCCGTCGGTGCTCTCTGAGGATCGGCACGAACTTTATAATGCGGCTGCGATTTTGGCAGAGCGGCGTTGCATCGGCACCTATTGCAAATGGCTCCTTCCAAATTATGGGGTCTTTGATGAAGGGCGATACTTCCACCCGGGAAGCAGGCTGCCGTTGGTTGGCCTGAACGGCGTCACGATTGGCGTCAATATCTGCGAGGACATTTGGCTGCCCGACGGTCCCACACGAGCACAAGCAGCGGCCGGCGCTGAGGTTATTGTGAACATCAACGCCTCTCCTTTTCATATCGGCAAGAGCCGGTTTCGCGAGCAAATGCTGGCGACGCGCGCACGTGAGAACGGAGTCATTGTCACCTACACCAATACGGTCGGCGGGCAAGATGAGCTGATCTTTGATGGAAATAGTGTGATCGTCGACCAGAACGGCGACGTCATCGCCAGAGCGAAGTCCTTTGAGGAGGACATGCTGGTGGCGGATCTCAATGTGGAAGCGGTGGGACGCGGGCGACTGGCTCATGGACGCAAAACGAGTCTCAGCGGAAGGATCGCGGCCTCGGTCGAGCGGATCGTGGCTACGGCGCCTTCTTCGGTGAGGACACGGTCTCGGATCGTCCCTTCGCTGGAGGCTCCGCTCGGTGAATTTGATGAGGTCTATAAGGCGCTGGTGCTTGGCGTGAGAGACTATGTGAGAAAGAACGGCTTCAAGTGCGTGGTGATTGGACTTAGCGGTGGAGTGGATTCCGCATTGACAGCTGTCATCGCCGTTGACGCGCTCGGCGCGGACAATGTCTTGGGCATCTTCATGCCATCCCCGTATACATCGCGGGAGAGCGGTGAAGATGTGGACGAGCTGGCTCGCCGGTTGGCGATCGACTATCAAACAGTCGCGATCACGCCGATGTTCGAAGACTATCTGCGATCGCTGGCATCGGCGTTTCAAGGCAAGCCGGTCGATACGACTGAAGAGAATCTCCAAGCCAGGATCAGAGGCAACATCCTCATGGCGTTTTCGAACAAGTTCGGTCACCTGGTTCTGACGACCGGGAACAAGAGCGAGATGAGCGTGGGGTATGCCACGCTGTACGGCGACATGGCCGGCGGGTTTGCCGTGATCAAGGATGTCCCGAAGACCATGGTGTATGAGTTGGCCAGATTGCGGAATCAGCAAGGCCAGACGGCAGTGATCCCCAAGCGGACCCTTGATCGGCCGCCCACAGCCGAACTGAAGCCGGAGCAGAAAGACGAGGACAGTCTTCCGCCCTATGCGGTCCTCGATCCCGTTCTAAAGGCTTATGTCGAAGAAGATCGGTCCGTGGAGGAGATCGTCGCGATGGGGTTCGACCGCGACACCGTGGCGCGTGTCGTGGACCTGGTGGATCGGAGCGAGTATAAACGCCGGCAGGCTCCGATCGGGATCAAGATCACGCATCGTGGGCTGGGAAAAGATCGCCGCATGCCCATCACGAACGGGTATCGCAATTGTTAGCAGGATGCTCAAGAGCCACCTTCTGAGATGGCGGTGTCAACAGTGTATGAGGAACACCGTTGACGGCTGGGATGGAGGGGGATAGACTGAGATTATGCAAGTACAATCCCATGGCTTCCGTTCGGTTCTCACCTGCATACTCGTCGTGCTCTTTTTCGCGTTGAGCTTCAATGCTTATGCCTGCCTCCTTCCGGTGAATGGGGCTACTGCTGCTACAATGGGCAATGGCTGTTCGACTCCAGATGAACAACCTGTCTATCAGTTCTGCGATGCGTTTAAGACGCTCGGCGTGCAGTCTGCCGATAAGCTCCACCTCAACAATGACTGTCAGACGATCTGTTCCGAAGACACCGCCTCGTTAGCTCTTCACGTGATCCTCACCTCACACAGCAGCCGCTTGTCCCATCATCCCACAGTCGGTCCTCGACAGGATCTCCTGCTCAAGATTTCCGTGCTTCGTATCTGATCTTCCCAGCCCGCAAGCCGTAATCGCTCCGCTGTCATAGCTTCTGCCGTTCGACGCCCGGTTTCAGCGTCCGGCCTACCGTCTCGTTCTCTTGGCCGCGTACAGCCGGAGCGCAGACAGGGCATCGAACGTGTGGGAACTCTGGGAGGTCATTGCTATGAGACAGAATAGACGACGTCAGTGTGTGACGGTTGCGTCAGTGTTGGTGATGTTCTTCAGCAGCGGACTGTCGAGGGCACAGGATCCCGACTCTGCGCTGCGCAATAGGCTGGTACTGCCGGAGTTGATCCAAGAGGTCCTGGCTCGGAATCCCGAGCTGGTAGCGGCCCGCAAGCAATGGGAAGCGGCTTCGCAACGGATTACGCAGGCGCGGTCGCTGGATGATCCCACCCTGTCAGTCCAGTTGTGGAATGTCCCGCAGACCTTCAACCTCACGCAGGCACAGAACAATATCTTCGGTCTTTCTCAGAATCTCCCATTCCCCGGCAAACTCGCGCTCAAAGGCGACGTGGCGAGTCGTTCGGCCGAGATGACCGAGCAGGCGCTGCGCGCGAAGGAACGGGAGTTGGTCGCCCGTCTCAAGCAGGCCTACTACGATCTGTTCCTCACACACAAGGCGATCCAGATTCATCATGAACAAGTCGAGCTGCTCGGACAGTTCGTAGAGAGTACGACCGCGAAGTTCCGTACGGGCAAGGGAGCCCAGACCGACGTCCTCAAGGCCCAAATCGAGTTGTCCCTGCTGTTCCAGCAGCTTCCCGTCCTGGAACAGCGTCGCGAGACCGCCGAAGCGATGCTGAATACGCTTCTGGATCGGGATGCCACCACACCCTTGGGCATCCCTCAAGAGCCGTCTCAGATCCCGCTCGACAAAACCCTCGACGATCTCCACCGTCTTGCGCTGCACGAGAGACCGGAGCTCAAAGCCGCCGGGCTGGCCGTGCAACGGAACGAGCAGTCCCGTGCGCTGGCCCAGCGTCAGTACTACCCGGATTTCAATGTGGCGTTTCAGCGGTTCCAGAACTTTCAGGCCAACGACGGATTCGGTGCCTATGTGGCGATGAGCATCCCCTTCGCGTTTTGGACCAAGCCGAAGTATGACGCAGGCGTGCAGGAGGCCGCGGCGGCGCTCGCGGCCGCACGGGCGGAGCACCATACCTTAGAAAACCTGACCCGTTTTCAGGTCAAAGACCTCCTGGCCAGGCTCCGGGCGGCTGATCAGGTGGCCACGTTGTATCGCACCACCATCTTGCCACAGGCCGAGCAGAGCCTGGACGCGGCGCGCGTCGGGTATCGTGCGGGCAGAGCAGGGTTTCTGGATCTGATTGAAACCCAGCGGGCGTGGCGAGGATCTCAGCTTGAGTATTTCAAAGCGCTCGTGGACCGACAGCATCGGCTGGCTGAACTCGAGCAGGTTGTTGGGGTCGACCTCGATCGCCAGAGCTAATTCAGACCAAAAGGAGAAACCCTCATGAACCGACCGATATTCAAAAACAGTGTCGTGGTTGGCGCCGTGGCGATCGGTGTGATTGCCGGAGTCGCTGTCGGCTTCTTCACCGCGCACAGAATGATGACGGGTGACATGAAGCAGATGGATATGAAAGGGATGCCGATGGAGGGCACGATGCCCATGAAAGACATGGAACCCATGCCAGGTATGTCCGGAGCGCCATCGGGGGCGGTAGTGGTTCCGGCTGTGATGAGACAGTTGATCGGAGTCAGGAGTGCCCCGGTCACCTACGCGTCCTTGGGGCAAGAGATTCGCGCGGTCGGCACGGTCGGCTACGACGAACGTGGCTTGACTCAGGTCACAGTGAAAACCTCCGGGTGGGTGCGAGAAGTCTTCGTCGATTCGATCGGTCGCCCAGTACGCAAAGGCGAACCCCTCTTCACCCTCTATTCGCCGGACCTCCTGGCCACGCAAGACGAGTATCTCCTCGCCTTGAGAACGCAGGGCCAACTGGCTGCGAGTCCTCTCGCTG
>Ga0073902_10001938_pt1 | contig 11003 bp, 7 predicted proteins | sample KloWWTmeKNB19Kit_FD_66667 | JGI IMG/M metagenome (GOLD analysis project Ga0073902, IMG submission 66667) | Active sludge microbial communities from Klosterneuburg, Austria, studying microevolution and ecology of nitrifiers - Klosterneuburg... | ecosystem: Engineered > WWTP > Aerobic digester >...
CCCTTAAAGCAGACACTTGTTCAGCCAGACTCGTCCATAATTCACTATAGCCTTCTGTCTCTTTCTGTATTATTTTTAATTTACCGGAAACAAGAATATTATTAATTATTGCAATCACTCTGCTACCTTCATGTAATATCGGTTTCCACTGATTTGTTACTTCAGGGGTTGTATTGGCATCAATGATCGCAGTACCACTTCCATTTAATTCATCTAACCTTGATTCAATATCTAATAACTCCAGAAAATCTTTTTCCAGAGTAGCATTAAAATTCTTAATCGATAATAATGCCTTTAGTCCGGGATTTTGATTCTTATTAATTCCTCCTCTTGAAACACCAATTACATCATCATTTGTTTTTCTGACAACTTGCCCTTCTATTGTTTCCATGCTATTAAATTTAATATCGTTTTACTATTCTAACAAAGGTTCAATAATATGAAGTAATAAGTGTTACAAAATATTTAGGGTAACTTACAGAATTCACACATTGTATCTGGATTAATCAGATTTATGGGAATTTTAGCGCTGATTTTTTAAGACAGAAACTTCCATGTTCTCTTTGTGTCCGGATAGCTATCGGGATTATGTTCTATATGTTTTATTTTTTAAAACATCCCAAGCGGTACCGTAAACACCACCCTGGTTCCCGTACCAACACCACCCTCATCAGCTAAGTCAGAAATATGAAACTGGACCTTTTTGTGCTTCGATTTATTCAATACAACAAGTCTTTCTTTCGTGATCTGAATCGCTGAAAGACGATGAAAAATATTAGTGTCAGTATTTACCTGCTGATTATGATTTATTCCGGTTCCGTTATCTTTTACAGTGATCTGAAGTTCATTCTCACCAACTAACTTGTAATCAATACTAATATGTCCATGAGTTGTCTTTCCTCTGAAACCATGCTCAATTGCATTTTCGATAAATGGTTGCGTTAACATCGGTGGAATATTTACTTCATCCAGATCATCGATCAAAGTGGTGTCAATTGTATATGTGAAGTTATCATCCATTCTTAATTTCTGCAATTCCAAATAAAATCTCAATGTCTCGAGTTCTTTCTTCAGCGGAATAAATTCCTGAACCGACGAATCCAGGATCAAACGCATCAATCGTGAAAAATCTGATAAATATTTTCCGGCAAGCTTTGGTTCATTCTCATAAATATAACTTTCAATCGTAATTAGTGCATTGAAAATGAAATGTGGATTCATCTGCGTACGAAGTAGCTTTTGTTCCAACTGCAACGATCGATGCTCCAGTTTCATTTTGTTATTTCTGAAAATCAATCCCCCGAGAATAATAGAAAACAAAAGAATGCCTCCGAGACCAAATAACAAAAGTTGATTTGTCCTCAACTCAAGTGATTTCACTTTCAACTGACTTTCAAGAATCACATTTTCCTTTTGCTTATTTTCTGTTTCGAACTTTGCATGCATTTCTGCAATTTGTTTCACTTTTTCATCAGAATGCATGGAATCATTTAAATTTGAATACTCCTCCATAAATTTGAACGCTTCCTCAAATTTTCCCAGTTTCTTATAACAACTTGCTAAAGCCACTAATGCATTGGCCTGAAATTGCTTCATTCCCAATTCCTCTGAACTTACAAGCGCTTTCTTATTATATTGTATAGCAGTCTCATAATTTTCCATCTTTTCATAGATAGACCCTCCGATTATGTACATATGATTCAACTTAAAAATATTGCCGATCTCATTGAGAAGGCTCTCTGCTTTTTTGAAATAAACAAGAGCAGTATTCAAGTTGTTTTTAGTCGTATAAATATCTGCCAATCCCAAGTAGGCAGTTATTGCACCATCCGGATTCTCATTTGAAAGCGAAATCATTATTGACTGCTGATAATATTTGATCGCTTCATTATACAGATTCTTTCTTGTAAACACATGGCCGATATTATTCAGAGCAGAAACCTGAGCGCCTTTATTTCCTAATGCATTGAGAATAGCAATGCCTTTCATATACCATTCCAATGCCTTGTCGTCTTCGTGCTGCGACATGTAAATGATGCCAAGATTGTTGGAGATTTTTGCCAGCCCAATTGAATCGTCTAATTCCTCTCTCATTTTATAGCTTTCAAGAAAATATACAAGTGCCTTTTCATAATTCCCAAGAGCGAATTGTGCATTTCCTCTATTCGAGATCACTGAAGCTATTCCAATTTTATTACCTAATTGCTCGTAACGCTTCATTGCACTATCCAGCATCACTGTTGCCTTCGTATGTTCACCTTGCTTTATGAAAATAATACCGATATTCTCATAAGCCGTCGCTAAATATTGCGGCTCGACTGAACTGTCAGAATAGATCACATTGGTAAAATACTTCAAAGACTTCTTTACGTCTTTTGATAGAAAGAACTTTCCTAGTTTAACATTTTCTTCAACTGATAAAGTATCTGCATTGCCTATGGCAATTAGTTGGCGTAAGCTATCACTCTGCTCTATCTCCAGCGAGTACGCAGAATTACAGATCATCAAAAACAATAAATAAAATAGTCCTCTTTTAATCATAATCTATTAGATCACACAATTCCATTCGGCTACAAGTTAATTTAAAAAACAAATCATTCTAAAATCCAATCACTCCTTTTCTGATTTGCAGTTGATTTCTACATAAAAAAGCCGGGACACTATCCCGGCTCTCAATTCTAAATGCCTTCGACTCAATTCCGCTGAATCACCAACCTATCATTTAAGCACTGATTAGAATTACTAACTTCTATCACATAAATTCCATTTGAAATGGAAGCCGGTATTTCAATGTCTACATTTGAATAATTATCAACTCCGATCTTCTTTGAATAAATGTTTTTCCCTGTCACATCATATATATTCATTGTAGAGCCACGAAGATCAAATCCGTTCGATGAAATTGTTATTCTATCTGAAGCAGGATTTGGATAACATGAAATCGTTTTGATGTTTTTTGTTTCATTTATTCCAACTCCAATTCCTCCCGGTAAAGAATCCGGATGAAGTTTGAAAAGAAACGTTGCATATGGGTCCTGAAAGACTTCTATCGTATCCGCACCAAAAAAAATGAAATCATTTCCTAATGGTATCAATTTACTTCGAGGCTGCGCCAACGGATAAATAATAGTTCCACTTCGGGTTCCATTTGTCTGCACCAATCGATTGATCATGTCCATTCCGCCATCCGGATACCACGACATTGCAAAAAACATATTATCATTAATAATTTGCGGACGATTCACAAAAAACGGTGCCACATCCTGCATTCCCCATGCCATACTTGAACCTGCTGTTGTCCCATCTGATATTGCCAATCCTGTTGAATCATTATCTGCTCCATTGAAATAAACATAATTGCCCAGACTCATCATCGCCGGTCTTACTGTTAATCCGTTGTTCATAATAACCTGAGTCGTTCCTGCTACTGATCCATCACTCTTCCATAGCTCAGCACCAAACCCCGCATCGTATGATGCAAAATAAAATACTCCATTCATATCTGTTGCAACATTATCTTCATCCCAAGGATATAAAGTTGTTTCTATTCTAAATGTTCCTGCATCTGTACCATCCGTTCTCCACCAGTGTTTTTGAGCAGGTCCAATTCCTCCTGCATCATCGCCATGAAAATAAAGATCTCCTCCGCTATTCGTAAAATGTGGATTGATACAAGTAAATCCTGTGCCATCATCAAATATTCCTCTGGCTCCGGGTATCATGTCTTTTACTAATTGCGTTCCGCCCGCTGTTCCATCAGAACAGAAAAGTTCCCATCCGTGAGTTCCATCTGTCGCTGCAAAATACAACTTGCCATTGTACACAGTAAGAAAAGATGGATTAGACGATTCTGTCCCCGGATTTAGATCTACTACTTGCGATGTTCCTGCATTATTTCCATCCGTAACCCATAGCTCATTTCCGTTTGCAAGATTACCTGCATTCATATAAAGAAGATTATTCATTTCACAAAATGTCGGCACTTTGTTATTTGTAAAATCCCAGCCCATCATTCCCGAATTAAATTCGTAGAACATATTTGTTCCGGCATTCGTTGCATCACTCTTCCACAATTCCATACCGTGTACACCGTCGTCTGCAAAAAAATAAAGTCTGTCTTTAAAAACATAATTTTCATACTGAAGTCCATCTGTTCGTGAAGAAGTTGCCCAGCAGAAAAGGTCGCCGGCGTAGTTTGGATTAATGTCTTTCACTAAACCCGTTCCTGCAGCTGTACCATCAGTGGCCCAAAGTTCATACTCCCATTGTAACGCTCCCTCATGACCGTAAATAACTTTTCCGTTTACTGCCTTCATACTTACTGCATCTACAACATCAGGACAGATTATCGTGACTTGACTAAATCCCGTAGAAGTTGAAATGCAAAACAGAAATATATATAATATTCTTTTCATTTTGATTTAATGTTTAGAAATTGAATTTAGATTGTGTTGTTAAACTATTTACTAAGATTGACTTTCTTCACAATTGTACTTTTTGCCGTGTTCAACTTCAGAAAATAAATACCGGAAGGTTGTGCAGAAAGATCGAGTTCGTTGTTTGTAATTTCTGCGGGAATCTCTTCACCTAACAAATTATAAACCATGAAATTTAAAATCGGACTATCGATTGATTTTAGTGTGATCTTTCCAGTTGTCGGATTTGGGAATACCTGAATATTGGAAATCGAATTTGCTTCTTCAAGTCCTGCATTCAAAGGAGTATGAAATGATCTGGACTCTTCGTAACCATAGAATGCCCCACCAAACAAAAATGAATTTAAAGAATCTGTTGTGCTTCTGATGTTGTAATACCCATTTCCAAATTCACAACAAATTCCACCGCCGGCATCTGTATTGATCACAAAAGTATAACATGAATTTGGATTTAAATTCCACATGTAAGTATAAAAATTGTTATTCAAGTATACGCCTGGCGGACTGGATGCAACAGTGTCTTCATTGGCATCGAGTAATTTCCATGATGTCCGCGAATAAGTTCCCGTAAGCTGAAGGTCGAGTGTCAAATTAAAATCGGGTGCTTCGGGTGCAAGAGTCAAAGTTGCTTCCTGGATATTTCCGACTGTATAAATTTCTGAACCGGTGGTAACATTAAATTCATAATTTATTCCTTCGATCAGATTCACATTTTCAAATGTTACATCTTCGTAAGTATCTTGTGCAAGATTTCCTGTCCAGTTTTTACTTTGAAGCACTGTTCCATTAGCGCTCACTTCAACTGTTGCAGATGTCATCGGTGTTGAACCTTGATTGTATAGTCGGGTAACAGGATGTTCGCCATCACAAAATTCGCGGTCGCCGGTATCAAACAATGTCGCATCAATCGATCCATTATCAAATGGTGCCGGACATTGCGTTTTCCATTGTTGCAGAAATCCTTCAAATGTTGTTCCCATTGGAACCCGCACTCCATTTGTAGATCCCGGACAATGAATAAACAATGACGGATAACCATTCATAACATAATTACTCTGCACTGCTGCTCCTTGTCCATAAGGTCCAATGATGGGATACGGTGTTGTCTGGATCCAGTTTCCCATTGCTTGCTGACCAACACCGGATAAATTGGCCATGGTACTTGCAGGGTCGCCATCGACAAAAATGATGAAGAGGTCATTTGTTCCTTCGGGACCAAACTCATGATAAAGTTTCTCCATAATTCCTGTGATGTGAAAATCCCAGCAAGGTGAACACCAATTTGCGCTGACATCTACAAGTACTGTCTTGCCTGTGTTTACAATAGAATCGATGTTGTAAGAGTTTCCATCAATTCCTGTTGCTATCCAATTTTGATTTTGAGCACTGACACTCAAACCTGTCATTACGAGAATGACGAAAAGTAATTTTTTTAACATGATATATTTTCTAGGGTTAGACTCTGAAATTCAAATGTAGAAAACTATTTCGGTTAAAAAATGGCTGATGTACAGGCGTAGCGGTTTGATTATCCTACGTTACAGCCTTTGAAAAATGACAAAAAGAGAATAGTTGTTAAATTTTACGCAAAGGAAGGGATGAAGCATTTCTTTCTTTGCAAATTCTAAAGGATATAGGTATTTTACTGTCTGTTTGATTTAAGCCAGAAATCAGAAATTATCTTAAATTGCCGCATGTTAAAAAACCAAAGCGACATACATTCATTGTCTACTTCAAGATTGGTTTTTATTTTATTCGCGGGTACGCTTATTCGCTTTTTATTTGGATATCTGCTCAAACCCTGGCTCGAAGCGCCTGATCAACTTGCATGGGGATTGAGTATTGATGAAATGGTTGCAAGTGGAAACTTTAATTACACACAATTGATGCATAATGCATTTGAAAGCGGTAGTTGGGTGACGGGTTTATTGTCGATTCCATTTAGATCAATTGCAAATATCTTACCCGCACTCTCATGGTCTGCATTGTTAATAGATCTATTGTCCAGAACCATTCAGATCAAAATCGTTCAAAATGTATTGGGAAATAAATCTGCTATTTGGTTTGGCTGGTGGACAATATTCTCTATCCCCTTGATCTTACCTTGGTCAACTGTAAATTGCGGATTGCATTCTTTGTCTGCCTTTTTTCCATTCTTGTTTTTATTTATCATCACAAAAATTCATGGAAAGAAATTGGCACCAATTTATCTTGGACTATTCTGTGGACTATCAATGTCGTTTTCATTTGACAATCTGGTACTCGCACCTGTTGCAATGCTTGTAATCCTTTGGAGTGAAAAAACAACGATGAATAAAATCGCCGCGCTCTTTTCTTTTCTGTTGATTTTTTTCATTGCATTCTTGCCATTTCTTCTTGCAAGGAAATTTTTGAATACCGGATTTCAACTGGAATCTGAATCAGTGCTCTCATTACGTGGAGTTGAATTCGGAAATCCATTTACAGTAAAGCATTTTGGAAAATTTATTGCTGTATGGATTACAACACTTCCTCTTTCGCTATTAATGCCCGGACTCTCATTACTTTTCACTGCAATAATTGGTGTGATACTAATTACACTAATAGCATTCGGATTAAAATCTTTCTATAAAGAAAAAGGTCTTTCATCTGTTATTAAAATCTGCTCGTCAGGCCTTGTAGTCACATTCTTTTTGTTCTATGCCTTCAGCCCCTTCTACTCAAACTATTTGCCGGGAAGGTCCTATGTTTCATATCGACATCTCACTTACATAGTCCCTTTCTTGATTGCAATAATGATCTATGGAATTAGTATTTCGGGGAAAACCGGAAAAATGATTTTTGCATCCTGGATGATTCTTTGTATTGCCGGAACATTTATTTTTACCATACAGCAGCCATTATATAAACAACCATTATATAAGCCGGCCGGATGGATATTGGCAAAGAAATTCGGACACGATGTAGATCATATGCTACCCATCAATTCAATGGCCGAAGAAAAATACAGGAAGGATATTTTGTTTGGTTACGGCTGGGGTCTTTCAGCTACATTATTTGAACATACCGGTGACAGTTCTTCAATCAACAAACTCATTCATCTTGTAGAAAAGTTTCCCGATGAAAAAATTGATCAGGTGAAAGCGGGTGTGCGTTTCTCTTTTGATAGTAGTGTAACTCCGGTATTGGACAAGAATGTTTTATTTGAATTAGAGAAAAAAGGGTTCTAATTGAGGGTCTATTGTTTAAGTATTTTCACTTCTGTTCTTCTGTTTTGTTTTCTCCCTGCCTCATCTGTATTCTCTGCAATTGGTAAAGTATCTCCATATCCTTTTGCTTCCACACGACTAGTGCTAATCCCTTTTTTTACTAAATAGTTTTTTACCGAGTTAGCCCTGTCCTGAGAGAGTTTTTGATTTGCCTCTGTGCCACCTACATTATCTGTATGCCCTGAAATCTCAATTACTGTGGTTTTTTTCTGCGACATGTAATTTAATAATTCATCCAATTCTGTAAATGATTCCGGTTTTAAAGTTGATTTACCCGTATCAAAAAACACATTATCTAATGTGAAAGTAGTGCCGGGTGTAATGGTAAGTTCGCACTCTGCAACGACACCTTCAGCATCCGGAATTTCCATTACAGTATATTCTTTTTTTGACGTCACTGATTGGTATTGTACTGTATATTTGTCGCCAATGGGAATAAAAAGTTGAATCTTTCCGTCTTTTTTACTGATGCCTGAATAGACTTTCTTGTTTTTTACGGAAATAAAACTCACTTCTTGATTTTCGATTGGAGTTTTTAAATTACTAACCACAATAACGTTTATGATTGCTTTCCCTTCCGGTGCTTGTTCAGAAGTTTGAGAATACGTATACGATGCGTTAGTAAAAAGTATCAATAACAGCAGGTTTTTCATTTTATTTTTGATATCAAACGTTGAGTCTGGCCCTTTTATTTCAGGATGGCGCAACTTTACTTATTACGTCCGGAGTTCGGTTAAACTCATATGAGTTTCCCACTGCGATGAAATTGCAATTCTTCACCTTGGATCTCTAATTAGGATTATCATTTATTCTGCCCCAATCGAAATCCTATATTCCTCTGTGTCACATCCTGATCTAAAAATGTTTGCAAACCGCTCGTATAACTTTTCGACATCTGATTGAAAAGATAATCATAGAACTTCTGGTAGTCGGCCTGATTTCCTTCCACTATTTCAAACTCTTCTTCGTATTCGATCAGTTTTACCAGAAACTTGTTGTCTTTATTCTTCTTAAATAACATACCAAGTATTATCGTTTCTTGCGGAAAAACGTCCTTGCCTTCATAAACATTGATACCGAAAGCACATTCCCAATAAGAATCCGGTCTCAAAAACATGGTGTTGAAAAGAGGAGCCGGAATAGATTCATATTCTCCTTCTTCATTCAACTTAAAATAGGATAATTGCGAAAAAGGAATCTGAAAATACTCTATTACACCTTTCCACAGATCATATGCAAAATGATGGCAATCGTCGCGGTAATTTTTAAATTCACTACGCGCATTTTTATAAGTTTCACAGAGTGCTTCAAATTTTGTCATATCATTCCACAGTTTGAATTAAAATTATATATATTTCCAATCAAGCATCGTGATTTTTGTCACAGCAACAGATGACCTGTCTCAATTTATCTATCGCTCATTTATTCTCTATTTGTTTTTTAGCTTCCATCCCAAAAACAAAATTTTCCTGAATATTATTTCCCATGCGGCTCCAAACTCGGAAACGTTTTCCCATCACGAACATAAGCATCCAAGAAATTTCTTGAAACATGATTCACTTCATCGACATATTCAATCAAACTATGTTGCCCGCCTTCAAAAAATTGAAACCGTACGGGATGTTTAATTTCATAGAGTTTGTTTAACATAGTAAGTTGCTCCTCGGGAGATACACGCCAGTCTGCACTTCCTGTTAAAAGTAGCAATGGTGTTGAAGGAGAAATTTTTTCAGCCCAATAAACTGCAGATCTTGTCTTTAAAACCGAATCCCTGTTTATAAAATAGCCCAACGCCAATTCAGAAAATACTGAATCCATTTCAGGACGCTTCTTTGTTTGAATAAAAGCTTCGGCCATTCCTGATCCAACAACTGCAGCTTTAATTTGATTCGTCATTGTCAATGCACGATACGTCATCATTCCTCCGCGACTCCATCCATACATTCCAATTCTTGAGGTGTCGGCTTTCTCTACATGAGAAAAAAATGGAATAAGATTAATAACATCATTCACATCACTCCCACCAAATTCTTCTTTTCCTTCACTGCCTTTATTTCCGCGATAATGACTTCCAACAACTACATAATCCCAACTCGACATCTCTGCAAAAAATCTGACAAGTGTGAAATCAGTTGTGCCGCCGTAATCTCTGTTGCCACCTCGGTTAAAAATAATGCAGGGAAACTTCCCGGACTTTTTCGGAACAGACATAAAGCCATTTACTTTTAGTCCGTCAGACAAATAAGTTATTTTGAAAAAGTCAACGGCATTTATTAATGCTTTTGCATTGGGCAATCTTTTTTCGATCTGCGCCATTGATGTATCAGCAATGGTGTATGGTATCTGCTCAATTATTTTCCCGTTTTGAGCATTGACAGTGCTTTGAAAAATCAGCAACAGAAAAAATAAAAGGTAGTAATTTCTCATTTGAGTTTATTCTATAATTATTTTTTTAGTAAATTGTCTGTTACCATTAATAAGTCTAATAGAATAAATCCCTTTGCTCAAATTGCAATCGATCGTCTCTCTGCTTCCGGTAATTCTCACAGTGTACACCTTTTCTCCTATTAAATTATAAACTTCCACATCCGATATTTCAACTTGTGTTTTAAAATCTAAACTTAATTCAAATGTGCCTTTAGTGGGGTTTGGAAATACACTAAAGCCGGATTCAATTTCTGAAATTGTTTGAACTTCTGTTGTTAAAGCACATACACCACATGTGCTGTCAATTGTATACACCCAAATTGCATTGGACCATAAACCACATCCTGACAATCCACCAAACATGTAAAGGCGATCTGATCCATCTGTCCATCCAATTGGACCCTGAAGTGCGGGTGGAGAATTCGTTGGCGATGACACTCCTCTAACACCCCAACGTGGACAACCTTGAAGAGATGAATCTGCACTGATCATCGCCCACTGTTCTGCTTTCGGACAATATTTCCATAATGAATTATAATATCCATCTCCAACAATGACTCCCCAAAAATTGCCTTTTGAATCTTTCCATGAAGCTCTGCATTCCGTGGCCATACTTGGAATATTTAAATCATTCATCATACACATTGGACCATTTACTCCAAATGTATTCCCCATAGTATCGCCATCCATCCATGTCCAATTCATGGACTGAACATTAAATTTCCAGAAATCAATTTTATTTGAGCGCATTGAATTCCAACTTTCATACCCTCCAAAACACCAGAGATCTCCATTGTCATCTTTCCAATTTGGATATACCATTCGTCCACCCGGTGTATTAATCGCACTCTCTACTCCACGTATCCCATAAGAACCACGCTGATTAGGAATC
>Ga0073902_10001941_pt1 | contig 10993 bp, 5 predicted proteins | sample KloWWTmeKNB19Kit_FD_66667 | JGI IMG/M metagenome (GOLD analysis project Ga0073902, IMG submission 66667) | Active sludge microbial communities from Klosterneuburg, Austria, studying microevolution and ecology of nitrifiers - Klosterneuburg... | ecosystem: Engineered > WWTP > Aerobic digester >...
GTCAGAATCTTTGAATTCCGTCCGGATGCTGAAGAACGTATGTCCATCATGACCGGTGAATTACAAAAGACAATCGATTACAAACCAATCTTTGGTCATCATGCAAAATCTATGGTCGTAGATGGAAAGATCGCCGTCATCGGCACTTTCAACCTCGACCCGCGCAGTGCCAATCTCAACACCGAGTGTGTGGCTATTGTCCATTCGGATCTAATCGCTCAGGGAGTATTAAAAGGAATGGAAGAGGAATACAAACCCGGCAATAGTTGGGAGATAACTAAGGATTTCAACCCTGATTCAAAAGTTTCGAGAAAGAAGCGATTGAAGACCTGGACGAGGAAGGTGCTGCCGAAGGGGATACTGTAAGGGATCGGGTGATGGGTGATCGGGTGATCGGGTGATGGGGGATGGGTAATGGGTAATGGGTAATGGGTAATGGGTGATGAGTGCAGTTCCTTCGCATTCAAAAAAATTAAATAAATTCTCTCTATTAATAATGAATAACTTAGCAGTGATAAGTAGGTGAAAAATGTGACTTAGGTAGCCGATTTGGGTGGATTAGACATAAAAACGAGATGTACAGCAATCAGCTCCGCTCCTTGCCGCGCAACGTTCCGGCAGCTGCGCCACCTGATGTGCTCTGCTAATTGGACTCCGCACATCATCCGTCATAGCAAAATTCAAGAAAAATCTTCCTCCTGTGGTGGATTTTTTCAAAATCTGCCAAGTCGCAGGAACCTTATCTGTCAACATTAAGGACAAAAAACAACTAACAAATTACAAGATAATATAATGGATAATATATTTTGGACAGCATTCAGTAATGACGAAAGACACTCCGCAATTAATAAAATTCAGAATATGGTTTCAAAATATGGAGCCATAGTTGATGTTCATTTTTTTTCAGATATTTCTTTAAGTTTGACTGTTGAAATTGAAGAATTCAAAATCGACAAATTGTATGACGAACTGACCAAAATTACAGTAATTCAAAAGCCTGATTATTTAAATTCAATATCTAAAATTGAAAGAACAATTTATTTGAATATTACATTCACAAAAGGAACAGGCAATCTCAAAATCGAAATTCCTTCTGTACCCGGCTGACAATAATAGTATAAGAAATTTAATTACATCAATATTTAAAGTTTTAGATTTAAAGGTTTTGGAAATTTTTATTAAACAGACGAAATACACAATGAGTAAAAATGTCAAGCTCCTTTTAGTTTTTCAACTTTTGTGCAATTTGATATACACACACATCTTATACGAAACGGAATTATTTAATTGACCAATATTTTGCCGTATAATACCGAGATGAAAGTCTTTTGACCATCCCAAAACTTCGGGATGGACTATTACGAATTTCCATTCGGTATTACTCACCGGACCATTGGAGAGAAAGGTAGTTGACAAAATATTTGATTGGCGAAAAGTAAATTGAAGTAGTTACAAACGTAAACAGAGCTGGGGTGCAAACTTCAGCTTTTGTGTTTTATGAATGTGCAATAGACTTAACCGTAGTGATAAGAAGATCCGGTTATTATAGTTTGGGTGATTTGGATTGAGGAAAATATGGAAGAGGTTTTGGTTTAAATCAATATCTTTGGTAAGAATGGAGGACATTTATTGAGCAAAGCTGACGATATGGGGTAGATATGCACCATTCTGTTTGGGTTAAAAATGAGTTAGCAGCTATTTTAAACAACGACACCAAATAAACTATGGCATTATATCCTGACATACTTTTTCATTTCACGACAAAACAAAGTCTTTATGCAATTTTGAGCGACACATTTAAGGTTTCTTATGCCCGAGAACGGATACTTGGCGGAAATAAGACGAAAGAGTTTGCAGTTCCAATGGTTTCATTCGCAGATTTAAGACTAACAGAGTTAAAAGGCAATATTGGAACTTATGGAAAGTTTGGAATTGGTATGACAAAAGAGTGGGCAATAAATAGAGGTTTAAACCCTGTAATGTATGCAAGTAAAGAAAGTTTGTTTACGGAAAACTTTATTAAGGGAATTGAAGACTTTTTCAACTTAGTTGTTAACTCAAATGATACAACAGGTCGTTTTGAAACAGCTTACAACAATACAATTAACACTCTTCGATATATTAAAAATTACAAAGGAGACTTAATTAGACGAGGAAAATCAACAAAACCTAATTACGTTTTTGCTAATGAGAAGGAATGGAGATATGTCCCACCAATTGTGGGCGACATTCTTTCATTCATACCAATTGACGAAATAAAAACATCACAACAAAAATCATATTACAATCAGAAAGTTGCACACTTAAGACTTCATTTTCAGCCGGACGATATAAAGTATTTGATTGTTGAAAAAGACAGCGACATAAATTCTTTAATTAGTCATTTAAGGCAAGTTAAAAACAGGTTTTCGCCCGATACTATCGACAGACTTTCAAGTAGAATTTTGACTTATGAACAAATTGAAAATGACATATAGAAAAACAGCTGCAAACTCGGGTTTTGCGCCAGGCGGGCTGACGTGCAAACTTGGAACTTGGTGCTTCTAATGAACTTTAGCAATAGACTGAAGCTTTGTGCTCCGAAAACTGCCCGAACGCAAAGCCCTGAAACGTTATGTGGAATAAATAAAAACCTAAAGAATGGATGAATTTTTAACAAATGGGCATTTTGGATACTATAATGAATTTTTCATTCAAACTGTATTTATTCATAGAAAAGAAGATAATTTGATAATAAACTTCTTTACAACATTCACTGCGATTGAAAACAGAGGAGAATTTAAAGAGGAAAAAATTAAACTAGGAAAGATAAACAATAAATTCAATGCTGGTATAGTAACAAGGTTTGTATCCAAAATAGATTTCACCAAAGAGATTTTGAAAATACTACATCACCAAAATTTTTCTGATGACGGAGTTAGTATACATATTAACAAAATGACATTACTTGAGAAACAATTTGTTAGTTGTGGAAGTAAGCATTCACTAGTAAATATAGTTTGCCCTACTCGAAATTCATATGTCTTTGAATTGTATGACTACACAAAAAGCAATTTACTCGAATTGCTAGAAGATTCAACAGCTCTTTCATTACTAAATGATGAGTTACAAAATTACAACATTAACTTATCAGCTATACCAGAGAGATTTGGAAATATATTAGTAGTTTTTCCAAACGGATTAATAAAAGGAATTAGTAGAACAGAAAACCCCATCGTGAATATTGAATGGGACTCTAGATATACTAAGCAATCTCTTACCAAATGCATATATGTACAAAATTCCGAATTGGTAAGCGAATTTAGCTTTGGAGATCTAGAGGATGGAAAAACTATTAAATTTCCTGTAAAACACAAATCACAGGAAGTAAAATTAATTTCAACAGAATCAAATCTGCTTTTGCTAACTCTCGATAATTGTTACGGACTTACTATTCAAATTGGTGTTTCGGCTTTACTAAATGATCCACGAATACTTAAAGATGGTAGTCAAATGACAATTGGTAAGAAACCTGGAATTTCGGTTCAAGGAACACCACTCGATAAAACTTTGCTTGCAGTTAAAGAAAGTTTGAGGGATCAAGAAATACTTGAAAACGAAATAAAGCTTAAACATAAACAATATGGTGTTGATTCCGGGATGTCAAGCTCCAACCATTTAGAAGACTTAAGGACATTAATAAGCCAATATGGAGATCAAGGATTTTGCATTTGGGATCCTTATTTAAGTGGTTCTGATATAATTGAGTTAGTTGTTAATCATTTCGATAAAACATCGAAAGTTAGAGCTTTGACTTCTAAGAAGGCATATCAAAGTGGAGTGTATCATTCTGACACAGTATCTGAGTCAACTAAAAAAGAAATTTTCTTTACTGAAGAAAAGCACAAAATACTTGACGCTTCTAATTCAGTAGGTTTAAATATTGACTTTAGGTGCGCTCATGGCTTTAAAGAGTCTTCATTTCATGATAGATTTATAATTTTCCCTTCGATTGGTGTACTTAAAGAAATAAAAGCTTGGTCTTTAGGAATATCTATAAATCAATTCGGTAGGGAGCATCACATATTACATGAAGTTGAAATTCCTAAGTATATTTTAAAGGCTTTCGATCAAGTCTGGAGAAAATGTAATACTGGAGAACATATAATTTGTCAAATAGATAAAACCACATAAAAATAGATGATGATGGAATCACTCCTACGTCGCGACTCCACGTATCATTATGCGTTAAAAAAATTGCCAACAGTGTTCGTTTCCGTTTGGGAGAATCCAGATTATTCCATCTCTGAATATTAAATCTCCGGCAAGAGTAATTTGGCCACCGAAATTAACATGTATGTCAGCATCTTAGCGATCCAAAACATCCAATATCCATTTGTCAGTTTGAAAGTAAATGATATCTTTGATAAAAGGCGACACGGTTTGGCGCATATTCATCGGATGTTAGCAGTGTATTCGCTATATTGTAGCCCATATAACTAAGTTACCTGATATTTTACAAACAACTATAAACAACTAATGAATTTTATAGACATTACCACTCTGGCTATATCAACTGAACTTGACGTCTTAAAGCGAGATACCCAACGTAATAGCTTGTTATTGTATCAACATAAAGGTGACTTTTTTGCTGATGGTAATAGGATCGGAAATGTTGATCAAAATATTGCACAGACAAAGTTTTTAAAAGTTTTAGAAAAAGCAAGGCAAGATAATTCAGATCTTGTCTTATCTCCAGAGTATTCTTGCCCAGTAAGTATAATTAAGCATATCATTGCTACCGATGATATTCAACCGCTAACGAACAAAATTTGGGTTTTAGGAGGTGAATCAATTACTAAAGAGGAACTAGGTCATTTAAGTGATACTAACCAAGAAAATGTTTTAGTTCATTTTGAAGATGACGTTTTAAATACAAATAAAAGATATTTAGACCCACTTTACTACATTTTTAGAGGAGTACATAATGGTCTAAACAAGTTGATTGTTCTTATTCAGTTCAAAACAAGACATATGGGAGTCTGGTCAGGTGATGTTGAAAGGAACAATTTAATAGAAGGGAATAATATTTATATTATAAAAAATAGCAACACATCTGTTAGGTTGATGTCTTTTATATGTTCTGAAGCAATGAATGTAAGAACAGATTTAACCCAACAAATTAAAAATGACATTTTATGGGATGATATGCCGTTTCTAATATTCCATCCTCAAATCAATCCAGATCCTTCACATCAAAATTTTGTGGATTTTAGAAAGTTTATTTTAGAAGCTGAGAAAAAGGAAGTCATTTCGCTAAATTGGGGTGTTGGTACTTTTTTTAATGGAAATAATTGGTATTCTGCGAGGGGTAATACAGCAAGAAGTGGTATTTTTTTCAAAACAGATGAATTAAATTACGAAAACAATCGTGTAATTAGAAATCATAAAAAGGGTTTATTTTTTTTACATATCAACAAGAATAAATTTGTTTATTATTTTGACGGTGTTCCTGAATTATTCCATATAGAAAATCCACCAGTACATATTAATGAAGGTGAACCTCCTCAAAGAAGAAGAGAAGGCCCTGAGGTTATTGAAATATATTGTTTTGATAATGCAGCATCAACTTTTAATCTAATTCAAGCTATTGATGATAAACATTTACAGTTTTTTATAGATAGAGGAATCGCTAATAAATTTCTACTTAATGTGGATAATTCAATCGTAGATAAGGAAAGGCTAATAAATATTTCTACTGGCAAAGTCACTGGTAAGCTTGAAAGTAAATGGTGCGATGTCATTTATTTAAACAGCTTTAATCTGAAAGAAGCAGATGAATGTAATTGTAGAATGACATACGTGGAAGATACTTATGTATCAAGTGAAACGATTAGAAGTCTTAATTGCGCCAATTTAATAGAACTGGATCAGGCAATTCTACCAGATAAATCCCAATATCCGGAAAGTATAAAAGATCTTACTCATTATAATATTTTTCTCTCATATTCTCTGGAGGCATCTACCTATAAATACAAGTACAATTTAACAAACGATAATGGTGAAATAAGAAAAGCAACGATTTGTTATTTAGGGAATGTTTCAGCCAGCCAGGTTAAAAATACATATGATGAATTACAAAAACTATTTGAAGAAGGTACAGAAGGGAAAAGGAGAATTGTTGTTTTTTATAAAAACGGAACAGATATACATTCTAAATATGATGAAAGTGCTGGCAGTATTACCAATCCCTCTAATGATAACAATTCAATTCTTTAAAAATTATGAGTACTTCCCAAATAATAGATAAGTCGAGAGAATTGTTTACTCAGTTTGAGCCGATTAATGATACATTGTATAAGGGTAACTATCAAATAAATGATAAGTTAGCAGGAATCTATTTTTTAAACTTTAGTGAAAGGATAAGTGAAGAGGATTTTGAGGAACTTCAATATAAATATTTGGCCGAAGAATTCTACAAAAATGAAGACAGTCTGCAATGGAATATATACTTACTCTTCATTAATAGTACTATTAATGAAGAACTAAAGTCAAAGATGTTATCTAACGATAAATATGCTCGTAAGTTAATCTTCCAAGAAAGTGAGTTTCTGGATTATTTTGAGTTGGAAAATTCAAATCAAACCTCTTTACCAGACATAGTTTCTGAATGGAAAAATGAACTTAAAAGTGCAGATTTACAAGAAGTGTATAGTGAAGCTACATATGTAGATGCAGTTGATAATTTTCTTGAAAATTCAACAGTTAAGGAAGTTAACGCTGAAGTTACAGTTAATTTAACAAATACACTAACAGTAGAGAAAATATCAAATATCAATCTTAAAGAAAATTATAGAGATTTTCCATTGGTAAGAAATTTTGATTTTGGCTCAGTAAATCTGATTTATGGAGTAAACGGATCAGGAAAAACAAGTTTACTCGAATCAATTGAACTCATCTTAACTGGCAGATCAAATAGAAATAGTGATAAAGACGAGGAAACGGGATCAATAAGTGGTGTTTTAAATAATGATATTGAAGAACTATACACTCCAAACGATATTGGGAAATACAAGTCTAGAGATATTAAGTGGTATAGTCGTAATCATCTTGTAAGAGGAAACAATTGTTATCAATCATTCAATCAGTTTAATTTTTTTAATACTGATGCTGCTTACCAGTTTGCATCTTCCGATCACGAAGATCAGATTAACGAATCATTAAAGCAAATTGTTCTGGGAGCTGAATATACATTTTTGAGAGATAGAATTCAAGGTTTTGAAGGAAGGCTAAGACCTGAGCTTAATACTGTAGAAAGAGGATTAAAAGAGCAAGACGAATTAATAGAAAATCATACACAATTAATTAATGACTTAAAATCTGATAGTAATTTTGAAGATATTAAGAAAAATATAGCAGGTAATATCCTAGCCCTGAAGTATAAAAACACATTATCTGTAGATAATTATTCAATTTCAAATTTGTATATCAATGAAATAAAGACGGAAATCGAATACATTCTCAATCAAAATCTTGTTTTTAACCTTAACTCCCTTAATAAATTAAGAAGCAAGATTAATGAACAATTAGATACCGTAAATTCTCTAAAGGATAAGTACAATGAAAGAATTACCCAACGAATAGATTTTCTTAACCAGCATAAATCTTTAGAAGTTAAACGTGGTAAAATAAAATCAATACTTAAATATTTTGTCAGTGAAGATTTAAGAAGCATAGAAAATACTGAGGAGCAACTTCAAAAACTTAATTTGAAATTGTCAAAAATAGAAAAGATTAAAAAAGAGTTTTCTATATTAAATCTTGAATCTTTTCTGAATGAGAATAAAGGATTTAAGGATTTGCAAAACTTCAAAAACGAAGATTTTCAAAAGGTTAGTTCTGATAGAGAAGAGATAGGAAATGAAATCAGAATATTAAGTGAAAATTTTTCAGCTATTGAAGATATACTCAATAAAATCAAATTATTGGGTAAAGATTTTATATCTCTTAATGAACATTCACAAAGCTGTCCTCTATGTGATCAGCAAATTTCACATAATGAACTATCTGATAAATTAGATGAAGATTTTAAAAACAATGTTGACAAGAGCATATTGGAGGAAAAATCAAAAAAACTATCGGAGTTAAAAACTAAAGAAGCTAACTTAACTTTTGAATTAACAACTTTAAATAGTTTGAAATTTGTAGCTGAGGAAGAAGTGTCTGGTTATGAGACATTGTCTGTAAAAGAGATTGCATTCCGCTTAAATTATATTTTAAATGAAGAAGTATTAGTACTACAGGGGAAAACAAAAATAGAAACAACTTTAGCCCAAGTAACGGCTATTGGAGGTTCTGTTTCGGAGTTCAAATCATTAAAGGAAGAAATTGGTGCATATTTGAATTCTGATAATTCTTTTGAAAAAATTGATATAGATAAGCTTTTATTGCGTTTAGAAGATGATATTAAGAAAATAGTCGATAATGTTGAAAAACTCAGTCAGGAGAATGATTTACTTATTTGGAACTTAAATAAGTCGCTTCAGCTTAAGGAAGCCACAAACGATATTTCAGAAATATTAGATGGAATAAAATCTCAGGACGAAAATGTAAAAGCTTTAGAGAGTAGCGTTGTTAAAATTAAGGCGTATTTAGACCTTCAAGATGACCAATCTTTAATAGAGTTAAGTAAAGATTTGTACATTTTAGAAGAAAATATCAAATCTCTCAAAGACTCTGAGAATAGACAAAAAGAACTACAAAGAGTAACAAAAGAATTGGAAGATGCAAAATCTTTCATTTCAGAAAATACACTTAAACATTCTCGTCTTAAAAAAGCTGTAGAGATACTTCAAAAACTAAAATCAAACGATGGTGAGAGTGTTTTAGCTGGTTATTTTAATGACAATTTGAAAGAAATAAGAGATATATTTAAGACGATCCACGCACCACAGGAATTTACAGATTTAAAATTTGAGAATAAGAGATTAGCTTTGTACAAAAATGCTGTTAAGCATTCAGTAAGTCAAATAAGTACCGGACAAAGAGCCGCATTAGTAATATCTATTTTTATTAGTCTTAACCGAAAGCTGAAGAATGGTCCGAAAATTATAATATTCGATGATCCAGTTACTTTTATTGATGATTTTAATGCCCTCTCTTTCTTAGATTTTTTAAGATATTTTATTGTCAAGGAAAATAAACAGATATTTTTTGCAACAGCTAATAAGAAATTCTCAACGTTGTTTAAAAAGAAATTTGAATTTTTGGGAGAACGTCAATATAAAGAATTTCAACTTGAAAGATAAAATCATCAGCTAACAAGCGTTTGGTTTAATGGAGGGTTCAGTGGTTAATTGAAACTTCTACCTCGCATTAACTTTTGTGGTTAAATGAAAGTTTAGAGCTCCGAAATCCGCCACTGCGCCAAGCGACAAACCGTTATAGCCTCCGTTAAATCAATAGACTGCCACAGTGGATCTTATCATCAATTATTCTCCCTAACAAATTCCCATTCCGTACCTTCACCCCCCTAAACCAACAACCTCCTTATGTCTGAAGACTTTAAAAAAGTATTGGAACAACAACTCTGGAACATCGCCAATACGCTGCGTGGCAAGATGAATGCGGACGAGTTCCGGGATTATATCCTGGGATTTATCTTTTATAAGTATCTAAGTGAGAAGATGGACCTCTTCGCCAATGAGATATTGAAACAGGACAATATCAAGTTTAGGGATATTACGCCGAAGACGAAAGATGGGGCGGAGTTTATAGAAGCAATCAAGGAGGAGGCATTGGACAAACTGGGTTACTTCCTAAAGCCGGAAGAATTGTTTGCAGAAGTGGCGAAACGTGGGCAGGGAGACAATGAGGATGATGTGGACAAATTTGACGCAAGCAAGACCAATTTTATTTTGGAGGACTTGCAGAAGATCCTCATCAATATTCAGCTGAGTACGATGGGGACGGATAGCGAAGAAGATTTTGACAATCTTTTTGAGGACATGGACCTGAACAGTTCCAAACTCGGGAAAACACCCGAAGCTCGGAATGTCATCATCTCAAAGGTGTTGACTCATCTGGATAAAATTGATTTTAAACTGGAAGAGAATGACCACACGTCGCAACAGGAAAATGACATATTGGGCGATGCGTATGAATATCTCATCGGACAGTTTGCCAGTGGGGCAGGAAAAAAGGCGGGTGAGTTTTATACACCTCAGGAAGTTTCCAAAATATTGGCGAAGATCGTAACCACGGGAAAGAAAAAACTAAAATCTGTTTATGATCCTACTTGTGGCTCGGGCTCTTTGTTGCTGCGGGTAGCTAGGGAGGTGCAGGATGTGGGTAGCTTCTACGGACAGGAGATGAACCGCACGACGTACAACCTTGCGCGCATGAATATGATATTGCATGGTGTTCATTATCGCAGTTTTGATATAAAACAGGACGATACCCTCGAACATCCACAGCATATAGACCAACAATTCGAAGCTATTGTCGCCAATCCGCCCTTTTCGGCGCAGTGGAGTGCCAACCCTTTGTTTACCAGTGATGATCGGTTTAGTCAATATGGAAGACTGGCACCGGGAAGTAAGGCCGACTTTGCCTTCGTGCAGCACATGATCTACCACCTGGCTGACAATGGCACGATGGCTTTAGTATTGCCACATGGTGCATTGTTCAGAGGTGGTGCTGAGCAACACATCCGTCGGTATTTGATAGAAAACAAAAACTTTTTGGATGCTGTCATTGGATTGCCTGCCAATATATTTTATGGGACGAGTATTCCGACCTGTATCCTGGTTTTTAAAAAATGTAGGGTAAATCCCGAAGACATTTTATTTATTGATGCTAGTGGAAGTGATCATTATGAGAAGGTAAAAACTCAAAATGTGCTCAGAACTAAAGACATTGACCTCATCATCGAAACCTATCGCTCGAGGACAGAAATAGAAAAATTCAGCAAAAAAGCATCGCTGGAAGAAATCGCCAAAAACGACTACAACCT
>Ga0073902_10001942_pt1 | contig 10993 bp, 9 predicted proteins | sample KloWWTmeKNB19Kit_FD_66667 | JGI IMG/M metagenome (GOLD analysis project Ga0073902, IMG submission 66667) | Active sludge microbial communities from Klosterneuburg, Austria, studying microevolution and ecology of nitrifiers - Klosterneuburg... | ecosystem: Engineered > WWTP > Aerobic digester >...
TGCGCGCAGCCGACATTTTTGAGCGGGTCAAGGCCCATGTCGCCCGGCATGCGCCGGAGGTCGAGGTCGTATTCCAGGGCAGCATGGAGCCGAGCAAGACCCCGATCGAATCGATCTACACCGAGCCCCTCCGGCGTGGCATCGTCGACGCCCAGGGCGCCGAGCCGCTGTTCGTGCCGGCCCTGGGAGGCAGCCTGCCCGATTACGTCTTTACCAAAATTCTGGGCATCCCGGCCTTCACCGTGCCGTACGCCAATGCCGATGAGGCCAATCATGCCCCGAACGAGAACCTCGAGCTGTGGCGCTTCATCGCCGGGATCAAAACCGGCGCGGCGATGCTGACCCGCCTGGGGGCACTCCCCGCATAGGTCCCCGGAAGCAATGGTCGCCGGCTCCGCCGGCGACCATTGCTTCCGGGCTACATTAGGCGAACAACGGCTCAAACTGACCCGCAGTGGCGATCAGGGCCTCCTGCTCGGCCAGACTGAGCGGTGAGAATTGCTCGCAGGCATTCAACACCAGGGGCAGCACCCGCGTGTCGCCGACGGTGCAGATGCCGGTCACCCCTGGCTGGGACAGGGTGAAGTTCACGGCGGCCTGGATGTGGGCAGGATCTGTGAACGGCTCATACCAGGTTGGGGCGGTCCGCGCCCGGGTCCCCCATGGCGCCCGAGTGATCGACTTGATGGCCATCACCCCGACATCCCGATCGCGGCAGGCCTTGAGCAATGCCTCGCCGTTCTCACGATAGACCGGGTTGGCCCATTGCACGAAGTTCACCGGGAACAGGACCGAGTCGAAGTCAAAGCGGTTGAGCGCCTCGCGAAAGACGGCCGGGCTTTCGATGCCGTGGCCGGTGATGCCGATGTAGCGGGTCAATCCCTGCTCGCGCGCTTCGCGAACCGCATCCAGCGCGCCGCCGGGCCGGGTCGCTTCGTCCAGCTGGGCCATTGTCGTCACGGCATGGAGCTGGAAGAGGTCGAAGGCCTTGACCTGCAGAAGCGCGAGCGAGCGGCGAAGCTCGGCGGCCGCGCCTTCGCGGCTGCGTTCCTGCGTTTTGCAGCCGAGAAAAAACCGCTCGCGCAGTTTGGGCATCCACGGCCCAAGGCGCTCCTCGGCCTTGCCATAGGATGGCGCGACATCAATGTGGTTGAGCCCGTGCTCGCCGATCAGCTTGACAGTCGCATCGGCGACATCCTGATCGACCTGCCCAAAAGCGGCCGCGCCGAAAATGGCCACGGTGCTCATGTGCCCGCTGCGGCCAAAACGTCTGGTAATCATGTAGATCCTCCTGCAATGATCATAGCCCCAAAACGCAAATCCTCTCGCCGGAAATGAATACCCCCGGCGCAGCCGGGGGTATTCATTTCCGGCAAAGCTACTGATCGCCGAGGTAATCGCGAAGCTTGCGGCTGTGGTGCGGGTGGCGCAGTTTGCGCAGGGCCTTGGCCTCGATCTGGCGCACCCGTTCGCGGGTGACATGCAGGGCCTGCCCGACTTCCTCGAGGGTGTGGGTCTTGCCGTCCTTGAATCCGAAGCGCATTTCCAGCACGCCACGCTCGCGTTCGCCCAGGTTGCCCAGTTCCTTGCGGACCTGCTCTTTGAGCATCTCGAGCGAAGCGCTGTCCGACGGCGACATCTCGGTCTCGTCCTTGATGAAGTCGGCAAGCATGCTGCTCTCTTCGCTGCCCACCGGCGTGTCCAACGACATCGGTTCAACCGCGGCGCCAAGGATCTGTTGCACACGCTTGACGGCCTGCTCGCGCTTGCGGATCAGTACTGGGTCAAGCGGCTTGCCGGTTTTCTCGGCCTCGAGGATCTGCATCTGCTCGCGCTCGGTGAAGACATTCATCTCCATCGCCAGATCCTCGGAGGTGGGCTCCTGGCCCAGCTCCTGGGTCATCCGGCGCTGCAGGCGCAGGATCTTGTTGATGGTCTCGACGAGGTGGACCGGGATGCGGATGGTGCGGGCCTGATCAGCGATGGCCCGGCTGATCGCCTGGCGGATCCACCAGGTGGCATAGGTGCTGAACTTGAAGCCCAGCCATGCGTTGAATTTGTCCGTTGCGCGCAGGAGGCCCATATTGCCTTCCTGGATCAGGTCGGAGAATGAAATGCCGCGCCCGATGTATTTCTTGGCGATGCTGACCACCAGGCGCAAATTCGAATTGACCAGCAGCTTGTGGGCGCGGTCGCTCAAAGACTGCAGCCCGATCAGATGCTCCTCGCTCTCCTCGGGCGAAGGGAGCCAGGCCATGGCCTCGTCCCATTCCATGGATCCGAGCGCATCGTCGGGCACCTGCTCGAGCTGCTCGACAACAGGCGCGGGCAGGATCATCGCCGAGAGCATCGCGTCGAACATCGGCCGGCTGATCTGGGTGACGGTTGGGTCGCTCACCCAGCCGATGCCGCGCAGATAGGCGCGCATGTAGGAAGGCGTATTGTCGCCAAAGCGGGCCGGGGTCAACCGCGCGTCGGCGATCAACGCCGCAAAATCAGGCGGCGAGAATGGTTCCTTCGGGGTGGCTGCGGCCATGCGCCGGCGGGCCTCGACACCCATCTCGCGCCAGGCTTTGATGAGGCGATTGAAGGCGGACTCAAGCACGGCTTCCGCGCCCAGCTCCTTACGTACGAGTTCCACCAGCGACGTTGCCCGAATGACGGCGCTGATGCGCAGCTCCTGGTCGGCCGTCAGCAACGGCGTCTCGCCGATCTCACGCAGATACATTCGGACCGGATCAGCGCCCTCGCTGCCGCCGCTCCCGTCGCCCTCGCCGCCCCGGCGCTTTTCCAGATCGCTGAGATCGTCCTGCGCGTCATCATCGGCTTCGGCCAGGGCATACGCCGCCGCAAGATCGTCCTCCTCGGAGGCAAATAAATCCGGGCTCGAATCCTGGCCGCCGTCCTCGGCCATATCGTCGTCGCCAGCGTCCTCAATCGCGTCCGCATTGCCGTCCATCAGGATCTGGGCAGGGTCCAGATCATCCAGATCCCGTTCCGGCGCCGGACGCGCGCCAGCACGACCCGGACGGGTCGTCTTGGCTTTGGGGCTTCTGCGCTGAGGCGTTATCACGAGATGGATGACATGCGTTTTGAGGGGCGCGGCAAAGCAAAGACCACCCCGCGAAGCGCAGATCGAGCGATATTGTAGCGACGAATTGAAATAGCGCGTTCAAACGGAGACGGGCATGAGAGCGGCGGTCTCGGCGACCATAACCACAGGCCGCTCGAGGGACGCGGTCATCGCTCGAGATGGGCCAGCACCGCGCGCGCAATCTCCAGCGCCGCGGCAGGTCGCGCCACCCGTGCTGACGCTTCACCGGCGCGCGCAAGCGCCCGAGGATCGGCCAGCCAGGCCGTCACCTGGGCGAGCACACCATCGTGCGTGGGGCGGTATACCGCGGCGCCATGATCGAGCATGTAGTCGCGGTTTCCGTCTTCCTGGCCTGGCACGGCGTCATAGATGATGATTGGCAGCCCTGCCGCAAGGGCTTCGCACAACGATCCTGTGCCAGCCTTCGTGATGACGATGTCGCTGGCGCCCATCAGCTCCGCCACGTTGTCGACAAAACCCAGCACCCGGGTGGGCAGGGCTGCATCCAGAGCGTCCAGGGCCGCCTTCAGCGCGGCATTCCGCCCGCAAATCACGATCAATTGCGCGCGCAAGGGCGCGCGCATCAGGCCGGCCGCGGTCGCATACAGCTCGCCCATCCCCTCGCCTCCGCCCATGAGCAGCAGCACCGGCTTGTCGGCGGCCAGCCCGAGCGCGAGGCGCGTTTCCGGCCCAGCCTGAAGACGGCTGACAAAGTCCGGCAGGATGGGATACCCGGCGATGGCGAGGCGATCCGGAATCAGAGCATGCCGCATGGCTTGCGCTCGGACCTCTTCGTTGGGTACGATGATCAGGTCGGCCACCGGCGTGAAATGAAAGGCGTGCACGTCGCGCAGATCGGTCACCACGTGCATGTAGCGGGCCTTGCTTCCGGTCGCCAACAGGGCCCGCGGCATGAACGGGTTGAAGTGGGGTTGACACGAAACATACACATCGGCCCGGGTGTCGCGCTCGAAGGCGATCACCCGCCGGCCGTCGAAGGCCATCGCCCAATGACCGATGAAACGCCGCCGCAGGTCGCCATCCAGAGCGTGATAGCTCAGCCGGTGCAGCCACGGCGCGTGGCGCATCGTGTCGGCGTAAGTCGCCTCGCTCCGGTTGAAGGGGAAGGGCAGGTAGGCGATGCTATTGGAAAGTGTCACGCGGTGCGCGCCGCCGGCGAGCCCCAGAATCGCCTGCTCGATGGCCTCGGCGGCGGTGCGATGACCCCCGCCCGTGTCGGAATAGAGAAGCGCAATATGGGCCATTTTGCAGTGATTCTAGCCGCCCCGGCCCGGGAGTATCATAACCACAATTCCACCCATACGGAGATCACCATTATGCGAAACAAGATCACCATCATCGGCGCCGGATTTGTCGGCGCCACCACCGCCCACTGGCTTGCTGAACGCGAGCTTGGCGATATCGTCCTGCTCGACATCCCGGCCACTGAGAACATGCCCAAGGGCAAGGCCCTCGACCTGGCCGAAGCCGGCCCGGTGCTGGGCTACGACACCAAAGTGACCGGCACCACCGACTACGCCGACATCAAGGACAGCGACATCGTCGTTGTCACCGCCGGGGTGGCTCGCAAGCCGGGCATGACCCGCGAAGATTTGGTCGGTATCAACCAGAAGATCATCACCGACGTGGCCAACAACATCGCCGCGGCCGCGCCAAACGCCATCGTCATCGTTGTCACCAATCCGCTCGACACGATGGCGTTTCTTGCTTACAAAGTCCTGAGCCAGCACGGCTTCCCGAAGAACCGGGTGATGGGCCAGGCCGGCGTGCTTGACAGCGCCCGGATGCGGACCTTCATGGCGATGGAAATGGGCGTCAGTGTCGAGAACACCCACGCCTTTGTGCTCGGCGGCCATGGCGACGAAATGGTCCCGCTCACCCGCTATAGCACGATCGCCGGTGTGCCGATGACCGAAATGATGCCCAAAGAGCGCGTCGACGCCATCGTCCAGCGCACCCGCTCGGGCGGGGCCGAGATCGTCAACCTGCTCAAGACCGGCAGCGCCTACTACGCCCCCGGCGCGGCCGTCGCCGAGATGGTCGAGGCCATCCTGAAAGACAAGAAGCTCATCCGCCCGTGCGCGGCTTATCTTGATGGCGAGTATGGCCTGAGTGACATGTATTTCGGCGTCCCGGTTGTGCTGGGCCGCACCGGCATCGAGAAAATCATCGAGGTCAAGCTCAACGACGATGAAGCCGCGATGATGAAGAAGAGCGCCGACCTGGTGCGCGGCACCATGTCCGCCCTCAAGTTCTAGAAGCCTGAAGAACATCCTGCGAGATGGCAATCCCCGCGCGAAGCGCGGGGATTGCCATCTCGCAAAACATTCTCAGGCCGGCTTATCATTTGCGCCATGCGCACCCTGCGGGCCAGCCTGCTCGATGAACCGCCCCAGCGGGTGATGGCGATTGCCGAAGCCTGGGACATCCCGCTCGAAGCGGCCTCGCCGGCCGAAATGGCCGAGGCGCTTTCGACCGCGATGCGTGACTCGGACATCGATGGCGCCCCGGCTGCCCTGCGCGTCCGGGATGGGCTGCCCGCCGACGCCCTCGCCGCGCTCAACCAGCTTCTCGTATCCAACGGCCGACTGCCTGCCGCTGCGTTCGAGCGCCGTTTTGGCGAAATCCGCCCGATGGGCCCCGGCCGGCTCGATCGCGAGCGCCCATGGCGGGCGCCCGCCAACGCCGCCGAGACGCTGTGGTACCGCGGCTTCATCTTCCGCGCTTTTGATCGCGCCGCGCGCGACCCGGCCGAATGGTTTTTCGTGCCGGCCGAGCTGCGGGATGCGCTGATTCCCCAGACCGCGGCCCCTGCGACGCCTGCGAACCCTTCGGCAAGCTCAGGGCCCAACTCAGGGGCCAGCCCGGGGGCGATCGATTCGAACCTGCTCGACGACATCACCACGCTCCTCATCCACATTCAGACCGAGGACGCCCGGGTGCGGCGCGATGGCGAATGGGCGCGCGAGACACGCCAGGCCGCGGGCCGCTGGCTGCGCGAACCCGAGGGTGTGTCCGATGGCCGGCCGGGTGGGCGATTCGCCTTCCTGACCGGGCTGGTTGGGGCAATGGGCTGGGCGCGCGCGCAGGACGGCCGCCTGCGCCTGAACCCGCAACCGGTCGCAAGCTGGCTTCAACTCACGCCCGGCCGCCAGCGCGACGCGCTATTCGCCGCCTGGCGCGACAACCCTGACTGGAATGACTTGTGGCGGGTGGCGGGGCTGTCGTTTGAGATGACCCACGCCTGGTCGAATGCGCCTGTTCGGGAGCGCCAGTCGGCGCTGCGCGCGCTCGAGGCGGCGGCCGAGCGCGCCACGCCAGGCGGATGGCACACGCTTTTACGCGACCTGCGGTCATCGCCGCCGCCCTGGCAAGCCGTGCTGGCCGCCAGCGCGATCGTCGCGGCGGTCAAGCGCGACGCGCCGGAGTTTATGCGCCCGGACGGGCGTTACGACACCTGGCACATCCGGGATGCGCGCACCGGCGAGTTTCTAAACGGGTTTGAGCACTGGGAGCGGATCGAAGGCGCATATCTGATGGCGCTTCTGAGCGGTCCGCTGGCGTGGCTCGAGACCGATCGCCTGGGTGAGCCGGCCATCGCCGCCCCAGAACCCAGCTTGCGCCTCGGGAACGGCGCCGAAGTCATCGCGCTGCCGGGCGCGCGCTTCGCTCGCTTTCAGTTGGCCCGCATCGCCCAGCCCCTCGGCCCGCGCGAGGATGGGGGCTGGGTTTTCGCCCTCACTCCGCGCGTGCTGGGCGCCGCCGCGCGCCAGGGCATCACCGAACATCGCGCGATTGAATTCCTCGAGAAGGGCGCCGGCGCGGTCTTGCCGGCGGCGCTGTCGCGGGCCATCGGCCGGGTCACCGAGCGCGGGGCTGAAGCGCGGGCCGAGGCCGGCGTATTGCTGCGCGCCCGCGAGCCGGCCCTTCTTGACGCGTTGCTGCGGCTGGATGCCGGCCGGAGAGGGTTGATCGAACGGGTCGGGCCGGGAGTCGCCCTCATCCGCGGGTCGGATGTTGGCGCGCTCGCCGCGGCCGCGGCCGAGATGGGGATGTTGATTGATCTTGAGATGTAACGCGCGAAAGGTTTTGATTTTGGAGGCGATATCCCCCGCCCCGGCGTACGCCGGGGCGGGGGATATCGCCTCCAAAATCAAACTCAGCGCACAGCGCCCGCCACAAACGCCAGGATCGTCTCCGGATGCTGGTCGGTGGCGAGCAGGAAGCCCCGCCCGGGCAGCTCGGCCAGGCCTTCCCAATTGCGGGCTGTGGCGCAGCTCAACAAAGTCAGTTGGACAGGCGGTGTATCGGTTCGCTCGATCCGGCCGGCCGCCGCCCGCAATTCGACCAGGCGCTCAACTTGCGGGCAGGCCGCGTGGGTGGCGCCTGCGCCAAAGCGGGCGGCGATCGGGTCCGCGGCGGGCTTCAGTTTGTCGCGGTCGCCGGGAAAGAAGTAGTTGATGACCCAGAACCGGCCATCCGGCCCGGCCGGGGTGGCATCGGTCAGGCGATACTCGAGCGCCGTCATCGTCATCGATGCCGCAACGCTCAGGCGGGCCGGGCCCGGCTCAAAGACATGCGCGACCGGGCGCGGGTTGACGGCCGCGCCATTCGCCTCGTAGAAGGTGACCAACCGCCCGTCGACAATTGTCATGGCCTCGTCGGTGGTGTTGTCGAGCCCGGCCTGAGCCGGGATCTCCATCCGCGTCATCGCGCTCAGGCTCGCCGCCGATCCGTCGGGGGCGATCTGCCCGGCGACGATGTAGCCCAGCATCGCCCCGAGCCCGGGCAATCCGCGGTGGGTCTCGAGCGTCAGGAACATCTGATCGCCAATGAACGCGATTGATTCGTAGCCCTCGTAGCCGCCGACCCGATACGGAATCCCGTCTTCGTCCAACGGAACGAGCCGGGGCCTGAGCGGGCCTTCGGCCCGGCCGTCGAGCGCGTCCAGGATGGACTGGCGGCGCAGGGCGAACAGCCCGCCATATCGGTCGGGGTACTGTGGCAGAAGGATCAGATCGTCGCCGTGCCAGGCCAGGCCCGAAATCTCGGCCAGAGGGGTGTTGAGCGGCGCGGCAAGCGGGATGACCCGGCTTTGCGCCTCGGCCGGCGCGCCAGGGGCGGGCGTCGCCGCCGGGGCTGCGGCCGAGCAGGCAGCCAGGGCCAGAGCGCCGATGATCAGAACACGTGCCAGCATCGGGCCGATCATACGCGCTGAATCCCAAGCACTCCGTTTGGCCGCGTTGACCGCCCGCAACGCCGGACTGATTTGACAGTCTGCGTTTGATCACTAAAATCCGCCCATCATTTGGCAATGCAGCCGGCCCCTGCCTGACGACCTCCACGGGAGAAAACAAGAATCATGCTGACCATCGAATCCATCATCCATCTCGTCATCAGCTTGCTGATGGCGGCGCTGCTCGTCGCCGCCATCCGGCAGCTCCGCCGCAAGTCGAATTCGTACGGCTTGATCATCGTCGCCCTCATCAGCGGGCTGATCTATGAAAACCTGATCCTCGGGTTGGGCGGGCTGATCGGCTACGGCGACACGCTGAAAATGCTGAACACACCCCGCTTCATCTCCCACGCCCTGTTCACCCCGATGCTGATCATCTATGCCATCGGGATGGCTCGGATGGCTGGCCTGAAGTGGGCCCAGTCGCGGGCCTGGCATATCGCCTTCTGCGTGTTGGCCACCGCCCTGATCGCGTTTGGCGCGTTCCAGGACATCCTCAACCTGAAGCTTGTGCCGTATGAGACAGGCTCGCAAGTGCTGGGCTATCGGAATGAATTTGCCCTGCTCAAGGGTCCGCCCATCCCGGCTGTCAGCGCCATTCTTGTCATCATGGTGATTGGCGGCCTGTTGCTGTGGCGGGCGCGCTGGGCCTGGCTGCTTGCCGGTGGCGTGTTGATGCTCATCGGCGCGATGCTGATGCTGCGTTTTCCACTGGGGGGAAATCTCGGCGAGTTGGCCCTCGGGCTGGCCATCGTTGCCACTTTCCGTGCGGCCGAGCGCGGCGCGCTTCGAGCATCCAAGACGGCCCAGACAGCGCCAGCCTGACATGAGTTGCGCGGCCGTGCCCGCCTCCCGTATAATTGCTTCCCGCAACCAATACGGGCCGCTTTTTTCGCCACCCCGCGACAGCGGCGCGAGATCGAAGAGACAACGAGGTAACCGACATGTCAGGACACAGCAAATGGGCCACCATCAAGCGCGCGAAGGGCGCCACCGACGCCAAGCGCGGCGCCCTGTTCACCCGCCTCGGCCGTGAAATCGCCGTTTCGGCCCGCGAGGGCGGCGGCAACCCCGAAACGAATTTCCGTTTGCGTCTGGCCATCGACAAGGCCAAGGACGCCAATATGCCCAAGGACAATGTCGAGCGGGCGATTGCCCGAGCCACCGGCGTGGGCGGCGAAGGCGTCATCCTCGAGGAGCTCTACTACGAAGGCTATTTGCCATGCAAAGTGCCGGTCATGATCAAGGTCGTCACCGACAACCGCAACCGCACCGCCGCTGATGTGCGCAAGACCCTGACCCGCTCGGGCGGGATGATGGGCGAGGGCGGCTCGGTGGGCTGGCAGTTCAAACGGATGAGCTACTTCGTCATTGAGCGCAAAGAGGGCGTCGATCCCGATAAGGTCTTCGAGGCCGCCCTCGAGGGCGGGGCCGAGGACGTCAAGACCGGGGATGCCGTTATCGAGGTCTTCGCCGACGCCGATCAGTTCCGCTTTGTGCGGGACGCCCTGCAAGCGGCCAATATCAAGGTGTCAGAGGCCGAACTGGCGATGATCCCCAACACCCAGACCGAGTTGCACGAGCAGGATGCCGAGAAGGTCCTCAACGCCGTGGAGGCTCTCGAAGAGCTCGACGACGTGCAGACGGTCTATCACAACATGGCGTAGCGTGCAGCGCCGGTTTGCGCCGGGCTCGCCTGCTCAACAGAAGAAGGGAAGAAGGAAGGGGACGTATTGTTTTCTCTTCGTTCTTCCTTTCTTCTGTTTATGGTGATGCATGACTGACGGTGGAAATCGCTCAATCCTCGTCTTGGGGATCGACCCTGGCATCGCCACGACCGGCTACGGAGTCGTGCGCGAGGAACGCGACGGCTCGCTGGTTGCGGTGGCGTACGGGGTGATCGAGACCCCCAAGGAAGAGGCCTTTCCCGCCCGGCTGCAAGCCCTGCGGGGCGAGCTGCAGGCGCTGATTGCGCGTTGGAAGCCCGACGAGTGCGGGATCGAGGCGATCTTCTTCGCCACCAACGCCCGGACGATCATCCCGGTCGCGCAAGCCCGCGGGGTAGCCCTGCTCACGCTGGCCGACGCCAATTTGCCGCTGGCCGAATACACCCCGCTGCAGGTGAAGCAAGCCGTCAGCGGCTACGGTCAGGCCGACAAGCGCCAAATGCAGGAGATGGTCCGGATGTTGCTGAATCTGGCCAAGATCCCTCGGCCCGACGACGCCGCCGACGCGCTGGCGATCGCCATCACCCACCTGCACTCGCGGCGGATGAATCAAGCAGGAAAATAGCGCCGGGCAAAGTCGGTCAAACAGAAGAAGGCAGAAGGAAGGAAAAACCTTCCCTTCTTCCTTCTTCTGTTAACTGATTGGATCACCGTGCGGCTTTCCATTCGAATGGCCCCGCCCCGCGCAAGGCCAGCACCGCTGCCGCCCGGCCGCGGGCCGGCGTGCGCAGGGTGATCCGCGTGCCCGGCCCGGCCTGGAAGATCGCCGCCCCGCGCGCGAGCTCGATCGCCCGCCCGAACAATGCCCCAAAGTGGGGGAGCGCCGCGCCGAGGTCGGGGGTGATAATGTCCAACGAGGCGATCCCAGTCGCGAGGTTCCGGTGTTTGCGGGCGGCCCCGGCCGGCACGCGCAGG
>Ga0073902_10001944_pt1 | contig 10989 bp, 11 predicted proteins | sample KloWWTmeKNB19Kit_FD_66667 | JGI IMG/M metagenome (GOLD analysis project Ga0073902, IMG submission 66667) | Active sludge microbial communities from Klosterneuburg, Austria, studying microevolution and ecology of nitrifiers - Klosterneuburg... | ecosystem: Engineered > WWTP > Aerobic digester >...
AATGGAGAGGACTATGGAAGCAATTAAAATACCGATTGCTGTTCCATATTGACCGGAATTGGTCATGTTGGTAAAAGCAAAATACAGGCCAACAACCTCAACCAATGTTGCACATAAAAAAATAATGGCCTCCGATTTTTTTCCACTACCTAAAAAAATAATGCTGTGAATAAGATTTACAGCATTGAAAATATAAAAGATACCTAATAGTCCTCCTACCCCAAATAGAGCAAAGAAAACAGTCTTTGAAAAAAATGACATATGATAAAATTGTATTTCTTAAATAAAAAGTTGCATAATTATAAAATGATCGCTCGCCGTCAATTTACAAATCAATTCCACCTTCCTCCGGCAGAAACTATGATAATTATTGCCCAAATAACATATAACAAAACAAGGCCAATAGGTAGATACAATAAAATTGCCCCAAGCCTGGCATAGTTTGGACTCTTTAATGAATAATAAGATCCAACTACCAAAAAGGCTAAAATTCCACCAATTGCAAGATTCCTGCCACTGGCAAGAAAGGATTCTTGATGTCCCATAGACCTGTTTGCAAAATATACAAAAATATTGATTGCTGCTAAATAAAGAAAATAGACAGACACAATCGCAGTACCAATTAATATATACAACTGGATTCCTTTCATGACGTGTACATAAAAATAAAAGAAAACGAATAATTATAAATAATCAACTAATCATAACATATATTGCCTTTCGAAGGTACTAATTTTATATGACCTCATAATAACTTCTATATATTTCTTTCAGTCCTTTCGAAAATGAAATTTACCACTGATAACCGAATATTTTCCTGATGGGTTCTAAAAGATTAAAATTGTAATATCTAACCATGCTGCATAATAAGTACTAGCGAATTCATTGAAATTCAAACGGCTGTTTATCCATTTAGGACTTAACTCAAAATATACCCGTTACTATTTTTAAACAATCTACGAACACCTTCGTTCTTAATTTATATCTTTGTTTTACAAACCAATTACATGAATTCATTTTATCAGACAAACTATAAACCGATGTGGTCAACTTTTGTAAAAAAATGCATTTGGCTTTTAATAATTGCTGGATCTCCAGCCATTTATGCTCAAATAGATGCTGGATTATTCAGATTTCCGGATGTCTCTTCAGATCAAATTGTATTTACTTATGCCAATGATCTTTGGTTGATGCCAAAAGAAGGTGGGACAGCTCAAAAACTGAGTTCGCCTAAAGGAATTGAATCATTCCCAAAATTTTCACCGGATGGAAAGATGATTGCCTTTTCAGGTAATTATGATGGCAATAATGAGGTCTACGTTATACCTTCACAAGGAGGTGCTCCAGTAAGGCTAACCTATCACAGTTATTTTGACCGGGTGGTCGATTGGCATCCGGATGGAAAGAATATATTATTTGCTTCTGGTAGAGAAAGTGAAAAAGAAAGATTTAATCAATTTTATACCATTCATCATACTGGGGGATCAGCCTCCAAACTGCCCTTAGCCTATGCTGAATTTGGATCTTATTCCCCGAACGGTGACAAAATGGCTTTGGTATTCCGATCAGAAATTTTTAGGACCTGGAAACGCTACCGTGGAGGTGACGTCGCCGATATCTACATCTATGATTTTAAAGAGAAAAAATCTCAAAACATTTCTTCTAAGATCAATGCAGGTGAAGAATTACCAATGTGGCACAACGAATCAATTTATTTTCTGTCTGACAATGGGCCAGAAAAAAGAATGAACTTATGGAAGTATGATCTAAAAACCCAATCAAGAATGCAATTGAGTTTTTATAAATCGTATGACGTGCACCACCCATCCATTGGTCCATCAGACATTGTTTTTGAAGCAGAAGGTAAATTACATTTATTGAATTTAAAAGATCATAAGATTAGAGAAATTAAAGTAAATCTGATTAATGACCAAAATTTAGTTAGACCCTCTTATGAGTCTGCAGAAAAATTTATTGCACATACTACCATCTCTCCTGACGGTAACAGGGTGCTTATGGAAGCCAGAGGTGAAATTTTTACCTTGCCTGCTGAAAATGGTTATGTCAAAAATTTGACAAGAACATCATCTTCAGCAGAAAGATATCCTGCTTGGTCTCCTGATGGCAAATCAATGGCCTATTGGTCAGACGCAACCGGAGAATATGAATTGTATCTGAAAAATTTAGATGAATTTGTTGAACCCATAAAATTGACCAACCTTGGCAAGGGTTTTAGGTATCAAATTTTTTGGTCACCCGATAGTAAAAAATTGGCCTTTATTGATAAAGCAATGCAAATAATCATCTTTGACAAAGAAAAAAAATCAAGTCATAGCGTTGATAAAGCACTTAGCTGGGCACATTGGCCATTAGAAAGTTTTATACCCTCCTGGTCATCTGACAGCAAATATCTGGCATACTACAGAGATTTGGAAAATTCACACAATGCAATTTTCATCTATGATCTGGTTAATAAAAAAACGAATCAGGTTACGAGTGGATATTATGATTGTTCTTACCCGAGTTTTGATCCTGATGGAAAATATCTGTACTTGCTAACCAATCAATCCTTCGAACCCATTTACAGCGATCATGACAATACATTCGTATATCCCAATTCCACCCAAATAGCTGCAATTTCTTTGGCTAAGAATACTCCTTCGCTTTTGTTTCCAAAAAATGATACAGTCCTGATTAAAGTCGATGAACCCAAAAGCGAAGCAATTGATTCAACTGCGAAATCAACTAAAGAAAAAAAGAAAAAGAAGATTAAACCAGAGGAAACTGCAGTAATGCAAATTGATTTTGAAGAAATAGAAAGAAGATTATTCCTATTGCCACTTCCGGCAGGTAATTACTCAAACCCAAGTGCCGCAAGTGGTAAATTAGTTTACATCAAATCTCCAAATGCAGGATCCGCAAAAACTGAAAAATCTGCACTTAAATATTTTGATGTTGAATCCAGAGAAGAGAAGACCATCCTGGAAGGAATAAATTCTTATAAACTTTCTTTTGATGGTAAAAAAGTGCTTGTTTCCCAACAAGGGAGTTGGGCCGTACTCAAAGTAGAAGAAGGCCAAAAAACAGACAAAAAACTCCGTGTAAACGAAATGGAAACCTACATCAATCCAAAAGAAGAATGGAGGCAATTATTCATGGATGCCTGGAGATTTGAAAGAGACTATTTCTATGATGAAAATTTGCATGGTGTAGATTGGGATAAAGTTAAAGACCAATATCTTAAACTTTTAGAAAGTGCAATGTCGCGTGAAGAAGTGAACTACATTCTTGGTGAAATGATTGGAGAGTTAAATGCCTCGCACACTTATAGGGGAGGAGGCATAGAAGAACCAACCAAAAGAAAAGATGTGGGCTATTTGGGTATTAATTGGACTCAAGATAAAGGCTATTATAAAATTGCTAAAATCATAAAAGCGGGGGCTCAGGATGCCGAAGTTAGATCGTCTCTCGATGCTCCGGGCTTGAGTATAAAAGAAGGTGATTACATCCTGGCCGTAAATGGTAATCCATTAAACACAGCTTCTGAACCCTATGCATATTTTCAAGGGTTGGCAGGTAAATCCATCGAGTTAACTTATAATTCTAAGCCTGATTGGAGTGGAGCACATACCACCCTTGTGGATGCATTGGCAGATGAATCCAGATTAAGACATTTGGCCTGGATTGAAAACAATAGAAAAAGAGTAGATGAAGCAACTAATGGAGAAGTAGGATATATTTATGTCAGAAGCACAGGTACAGATGGACAAAGCGAATTGATCAGACAGTTTGTTGCCCAATGGAACAAAAAAGCCTTAATCATCGATGAACGTTTTAACAATGGTGGTCAAATTCCTGACCGGTTTATTGAAGTACTGAATCGGGAACCCCTTGCGTTTTGGGCCATCAGAGATGGTAATACCTGGCCATGGCCACCCTATGCAAATTTTGGTCCTAAAGTTATGTTGATCAATGGATGGAGTGGATCTGGTGGAGATGCTTTTCCAGATTACTTTAGAAAGAAAAAACTAGGACCAATAATAGGTGCCAGAACTTGGGGTGGGCTGATTGGGATTAGCGGTGTCCCTTCCTTGATCGATGGCGGAAGCATCACTGTACCTACTTTCAGAATGTACAATCCCGATGGCACTTGGTTTAAGGAAGGACACGGCGTCGAACCAGATATTCTTGTGGAAGAAGATCTGGGTGCCATGGCAAAAGGTATTGATCCCCAATTGGAAAAAGGCATCGAGGAAATTAAATTATTACTTAAATCAAAGGCATTTAAACAACCGGACAGACCAGCCAAAGAGATCAGGTAATTTATAAATACAAAAAAGTTGACCTGTTTAATATTGGTTAATAGATCAATAATATAGTTCGTATCCAACCTCAAATTTTTTGAACATGGGTCCATGTCAATTCAAACCTTAGTGTAATGTATTTCAAATACAGTAAATACCTGCTTGACTCAATATTACAATATCGCCTTTTATTTTGTAAAACCATTTCTCATAGGTTTGACCTTCATAAAATCTAGTATATATTTAAAATCTAATTTAAATGTACAAAATAACAAAAGCTGAATTAACAGATTTAAATCAATTAGTTCCTCTTTTTGATGCTTACAGAGTTTTTTATAAGTACCCATCCAATGTTTATGATGCGGAAGTTTTCTTAAAGGAAAGGATTACTCATGCTGAGTCAGTAATTTATTTAGCACTTTCAAAATCTGGAATCGCTGTTGGATTCGCCCAATTATACCCTCTTTTTTCTTCTACCAGAATGAAAAGACTATGGTTGTTAAATGACCTGTATGTCGACGAGATTCATCGTGGCAAAGGAGTATCGGTAATGCTAATTGATGCAGCAAAGAAACTATGTATGGACACTGGGGCATGCGCCTTAACATTGGAAACTGCGAAAACAAATTTTACAGGAAATAATCTATACATTAAGACGGGATTTAATTTGGATCAGGACCATAATTATTATGAATGGACAAATAAATAATTCATTCCGCCATACTTCTAACCAACAATCACAAAGCAAATTATTTAGAGACATGATGAAAGTCTTAGAAAGTATTGACAATAATCATTAAGATATTTAGCGATATCCTTACCTTTGTTGCTAACATATGAAGACTGTTGTTGTTTTCGGTTTATTGCTCACCCTTATACTGCCTGGTTTGTTTAAATTGGGAACCTTCATCAGTTGGGATATGAACAGGGCTGAGATTACGGCCAGGTATTGTATCAATAAATTTAAGACAGAGAAAAAATGCAATGGTAAATGCCGTTTGTCTGTATTATTGAAGTTATACGATCAGGAAAATATTCCACTGACAGACAAAGGTTCGGGTAAATGGTCAGAATCGGATTTATCACCCTTTGAGACCATTGAATCGGTTCATTTTGATGAGATGGTCTTTTGGAATGCATACGGCCTTGTGCGCAACTTTGGCTATATTGAAGAACATCGATCCAATCACTATGTGGATATTTTTCACCCTCCTTCCATCCTTAAAGTTTAATTTAAAGACCAGGGTATTCTTACCTTGGATACATCGGCAATGATTATTATTCCGGTTTGAAATGGCATCTCGCTAAGTCGGAGCTTCAATTATTGTTCTCAATTTTTCATTTTTAAATTTAATAAAATGCGCATTGCGATTTTTATCGTTTTGCTATCTACCATACAGATAGTCAAAGCTTGTGATATATGTGGCTGTACTTCTCAGGGTAATTACCTAAGCATTTTACCGGATAACAGATACCATTTGATCGGTTTGCGGACAAACTATTCTAGGTACCACTCAACGCATCCGGATGAAAGTATTTCAGGCTCTGACATTTTATTTACAAGTGAAATATGGGGGCGGTATATTCTTAAATCAAAAATCATGTTTACGGCAATCCTTCCCTTCCACATTCTTTCAAGAAAAGAAGGATCAGAAAGTATAAATACCTCAAACATCGGTGATGCAATGTTAATGACTCATTGGATTGTCCTCAAATCCAAAAAATCTAATCTTAATCAAAATCTTATCATTGGTGGTGGAGTTAAATTTCCTGTGGGCAATAGTAATCTAATTAAAAATCAAAACACTTTACCTCCGGGATTGCAGCCCGGAACAGGTACTTTTGACTTTATTGCCAATGCGAATTATCTTTTACGCCATAAAAATTGGGGAGCCACGCTTGATTTAAGTGGTCGCGTAAATACTGAAAATAACAACCAGTATAAATTCGGAAATCGACTTACATCTTCCATTAAGATATTGCATTGGTGGAACAAAACCGGATATAGTCTGGTTCCACAATTGGGAGTAGATATCGAGAACGGAGAAGTAGACACAAAGAAAAATATCCAGGTGGAATTTACAGGAGGAAATATCCTTTGGGCAAATGCCGGAATAAATCTATTTATAAAAGAAAATTACTCCATAGGATTAAATGCTCAGACACCAATTACACAATCTCTTAATGAGGGTCAAACAGAAGCTTACTCTCGCATAAATGCACAATTTATTTATTTATTTAACAATTAATTTTTTAAACATTAAATCATGAAAACTTATAAAACAAAAATATTTCAATCCATATTTTTTATTTCTTCAATTTTGCTCTTCTCAACTATTACCTCTTGTGATAAATCAGAAGATAATATTGTTGGAACCGGGACTGTAACAGTTGAATTCGATAACCGAGCTAATGGTGCCGCACTGTTGTTGAACAAGGACTATGTAAATGAAAAAGGTGAAACCATGAATTTTTCTACTTTCAATTATTTCGTAAGCAATTTCTCCTTGGTCAGAAACGATGGCAGCATTTATGTGGTACCTAAAGACAGCTGTTACTTTTTAATTAAGGAAGACGGCGGATCTAACCCCGAAATCAGTTTAAACAACATTCCTGCCGGAGACTACAAAGAACTTAGATTTATTATTGGTGTGGATAGTCTAAAAAGTGTCAGCCCTGCTTCAGAACGTGTCGGAGCTCTTGACCCTGCAGGCGAAGCAGCTGGCATGTATTGGGCTTGGAATAGTGGCTATATTTTTGTAAAAGCAGAAGGAACATCTCCTCAGGCTCCGTTGGATACAAACTCCAATACAAGAAGATTCAGATACCACATTGGCTTATTTGGTGGCCTGAATTCTCCTACCATAAACAATATTAAATCCGTATCCATCCATGATCACCATGGTGATGTTGCAACCGTAAGAAGCAATATATCTCCAAACTTTCACCTTAAAGTGGATATCATGGAAATGTTTAAATCACCTACCACAGTCAGTGTTGCTCAATACCCAACAGTTATGGTAAATCCTTATTCTGCTACCATTGCCAATAATTTTGCCGACATGTTTACTTTGGATCATATTCATAATTAATGTTCATCCAGCAAGGAGGACCTATAGGTCCTCCTTGCTTTATTTTAAATAAATTTTATGAGACTTATAATTTGCTGCCTTCTTTTTATTTCATTCCTATTCTCTTGCCAAAAAAATAATGAACCTGAATGGGCAGGATTAAAGATTCCAACCAATTTTCCAGCTCCTGTTCAAAAAATTGAAGACTTAAATATCACCAAAGCTGGTTTTGAACTTGGCAGAAAATTATTTTATGACCCTTTACTATCAAAAGACAATACAATTTCTTGCGGAAGTTGTCATAATCAAGGCTCTGGATTTACACATCACGGACATGATGTTAGCCACGGAATAAATGATTTGCTTGGCAGAAGGAATGCGCTTCCGGTTCAAAATTTACTTTGGCAGAATAGTTTTTTTTGGGATGGCGGAGTAGCTCACATTGACCTGATTTCAATAAATCCAATTCAAAATCCTGTTGAAATGGATGAAACTTTACCTAATGTTTTGAATAAATTGAGATTACACAAAGAATATCCACTTATGTTTGAAAATGCTTTTGGGGACACCACAATAAACTCAACTAGATTTCTTCAGGCAATGACTCAATTTATGGCATTGCTCGTTTCAGCAGACAGCAAATATGATCTAGCCATTAGAGGTGAAGGTCCTTCTTTGAGTCCGGAAGAAAAGGAAGGAAAGGCATTGTTTGATAAACATTGCGCAAGCTGCCATAGCGGAGAGCTATTTAGTGATTTTAGTTTTAGAAATAATGGAATGTTTCCTAATCAACAAATGGATAGAGGTCGATATGAAATCTCTCTTTTGCCAAATGATATTGGAAAATTCAAAGTTCCAAGTTTAAGAAATATTGCAAAAACAGCTCCTTACATGCACAATGGCTCCCTAAATTCCTTGGAAGATGTACTCAATCATTACACCACTGGAATAAGTGCATCTCCTACTCTGGATTCAAATTTAATGGTACATAATAAACCGGGACTCCAAATAAATTTAGAGCAGCAAAAAAAAATCATCCTGTTCCTCCATACTTTAACCGATGAAAAATTCTTGAGAAAACAGGAATTTTCTGAGCAATAATTTATAGTTTTTGGAAATCTAAACGATTGCTTTTTTACTTTATTGGCTCATTCAATTTAAAAAACTGATCCAATTTAGGGAGTATAATTATCTCTGTTCTCCTGTTAGCTTTCTTTCCCTCTAAAGATGCATTAATTGACTTAGGGCTATACTCAGATCTACCACCTGCCGTCATCCTGGAAGGATCTACATTATATTTCTTTTGTAAAAGACGAACCACAGAAGTAGCCCTCTTAGCACTCAAGTCCCAATTGTCTGCAATGCAATCCGTATTAATAGGAACATCATCTGTATGCCCCTCTACGAGAATGTCGAGCTCCTTATGGTCATTCACCACTTTTGCTATTTTCTCTAATACGCTTCCTGCCTGTTCATTGATTACCGCACTTCCACTTCTGAACAGCATTTTATCCGATAAAGAAATATATACAACTCCCTTCTTTACTTCAATATTTACATCATCGGAATTTACATCACTGAGTGACCTTTTCAAATTCATGACCAAAGCCAAATTCGTTGAATCCTTTTTAGACATGGATGCGGTAAGGTCTTTGATGTATTTGTCTTTTTCATTCATCGCATCCAGTGATTTTTTGATGCTTTCTGCACCAGCCTTACTCACCACAGACAAATCAGATAATCTGTCCAAAAGGTTGGTATTGTTTTTTTTCAAATACTCCAATTGATCTTCAAGTCCTTTGATTTTACCATCTTTTGCAGAATTGGCATTGCTGATTTCATTAATCCTTGATTTGTATTCAAGTACAATGTCATCTTTGGAAGATTGACAATCCGCAACAGATTCCTTACATTTTTGTAAAGCCATTTTTAACTCTTCCTGCTCTGCCTGAAGATTCTTATATTTCTTGGAACTCACACAGGAACTAACCAAAAGAGATATAAACAACAAATAGTAATAAGCTTTCATAAGTTTTATTTCAATTTAAATGAAGAATCTACAACAATTAGAACGCAAAATTATTGATATATTGTAAATTAATTTAATAATATTAACATTGGTCATGGAACTTGAACCTAAGAATGTATTTGGAAATCCCATTGTGACTTGCAGCATTTCACCCTTGACAGGATTTTATCGCGATGGTTGTTGTACCACCGGTGAAGAGGATTTGGGAATGCACACTGTTTGCATCGTAGCCTCCAGAGAATTCCTTGAATTTTCTAAACAAAAAGGCAACGATCTGAGTACTCCTAGACCCGAATTTTCGTTTTCCGGGGTGAGGCCTGGTGACCGTTGGTGTTTATGCGCATTGAGATGGGTTGAAGCGTATGAAGCAGGAATGGCTCCTCCTGTTATTTTAGAATCTTGCAATAAAGATGTTTTAAGGATTATACCCTTTGATATTTTACTCGAATTCAAACATACGGAAATTGAAGCTTGATAACCGTTCACTTGTATCAAACAAAAAGTTTAATCCTAATCAGGATTTTTGATCAGGATCTTTCGGGTCTGAATAGAAATATCTCTTAATTATTTCTTCTGCCCACGACTTACCTCCAATTCCAAAAGAAATAGCCAACGCAAGACCAATAGTCCCAAAGAAAATACTTACAATATTGGTAATAATGGTTTCCCCAATTCCCATTTGGGTCAATGCAATAGCCACTGTAAAAAAGGCAATGCTGTAAAATACCAACTTCCCTATTAAATCAGGATTTTCAAAATTGCTTTCTTCTAGACTACTGAAAACAAGACTGCTGACAAATTCTGCCAGATAAAATCCGATTATGATTAACACACATGATATCAATACATTTGGAATGAATAATAACAATTGATTCAATAAATCAGAGACTAACTCTAGTCCGAGATGATTAAAAAAATTGACCAAAACAATCAACATAATCGCCCAAAAACAGATCCTTGACAAAATGCCCGAAAACCCATTCTTTACCCCTCGTTTCTCCAGGAACCTATGCACACCTGACTTTTTAGCCAGATTGTCAATGCCCATTGCATGACTCAACCTGAGGATTACCCATTGTATAATCTTAGCAATGACCCACCCCACCAATAAGATCAACAACGCATTGATCAGGCTTGGAATGTACATGATGAAGGATTGCATCAGATTGTAAAATGAATTTTGTATATCGTCAAGGAGGTTCATGGCTTTAATATATTTACAAGTGAATTAAATTGGGTACGCAATTTAGTCAAGTTTTGATGATTCGGTTTCCAGATCCTCAGTTATTTTTCTAACGAGTTTAATTTCACTCAGAAATACCTTGGCTATCACTCTAAAAATAGTATAGGTAGGAATGGCCAATATCATTCCAAAGATTCCATTAATCCTTGCACCAATCATGATAACCAGAAATATTTCAAGTGGATGTGCTTGTACCCTTTTCGAGAAAATATATGGCTGAACAATAAAATCATCCAACAACTTAACAATGCTAAAAACCAATAAAACCTTTATTAATAAGGGAATGGTCTGTTGATAAAAATCCATTTCCAAACTGGAAGAAATAGTTAAAAGACAACCAAA